>SDBV01013342.1_pt1 | contig 10465 bp, 13 predicted proteins | sample 2277081 | NCBI WGS metagenome assembly SDBV01 (sample SAMN10402039, study PRJNA504765) | marine sediment metagenome | isolation source: marine sediment core GS10_PC15, 223 cmbsf | place: Arctic Ocean: Southern Knipovich Ridge | collected 2010
GTACAGGGAAACATTAAAATAATGGATTATCTTAATCAATTAAATGGTAAATAGGAAACTTTATAGAGACCTTGGAAAGAGAAATAAAGGTCTTTTTTGGGAGTATGAAAGCGCTTATGGTTTTATTCATACAAAGATGCCTAAAACAAAATATAATATTCCATTATTTCTTGGTTATGGATCTGGTGAAGGTAATAATCACTGCCATAATCTTGGTGTAATTGAAGATAATAAGAAAATAATGATTAAGGAATTTAATCAGGGTATTTATACCAAAGATTTCTTTAAAGAAATTGACAATGTATATAGATCAAAATTTCAATTGATAAAGAAAATTTGTAAAGATGATTTTTCAAAATATAGTAATAAGAAATTAGCAAAGACATTTGAAGTTATTTGTAAATATATTACTGAAGGAAATACTCCTATGCTTATGGCCTTAATGACGCAATATTTAAAATCATTCTTTGAAAAAGAATTGCTTAAAGTTTTAAAAGAAAATGAAAAAAATAGAAAACTTGAATTGATGTCTTTACTTTTAACCTCTCCTAGATTAACTCAGGTTCAAATCGAGGAAGAGTTGTTGCTTAAATTTGAGGAATCTTACCACAATAAAATTAAAGAAGATAGTAAGAAAGAATTTCTAAAATTTGTAAAAAAAAATATTAAAAAATTAAATGAATTAACTGATAAAGCAGGATGGTTTCATATGGAATATATCAAAGATCCTTGGACTATTGAAGATTATAAAGAGCATATATGGAAAAGAATTCAGAACAAGACTTATGAAAATTCAAAGTTTCCAAGAGAGAGGATTAAAGAAATAATGGAAAATCAAATATCTTTTTTTAAAAAACATCCTGATTCAAAAAAGTTAAAGAATTTAGCCTTTGCATTACAGGAGTTTTCATTTATTCTTGATGCATCAAAAGCAGTTATTGTTGAAGGAAGGTACAGAGCGCTTCCATTATTTGATGAAGTTGCTAGACGTTTGGACCTTTCAAGAAAAGATTTGTTGCAGTTAGCTGTTCCTGAAACCATAGCTTTGTTATGTTCTGGAAAGAAAGTAGATAAAAATCTTATTAAAGAAAGATGGAAAGCAAGAGCAGTATTGCAAAAAAATGGAAAGATATTAATCTATCAAAGTAAGGAAGCTGTTAAGATAGCTGAGAAATTAATTGAGAAACAAGTTATTATCAAAGATGAAGCAAGAGGAATTGTTGGATATCCTGGAAAAGTTAAGGGAAAAGTTACTGTGATACATTCAATTGAAGACAGCCATAAGTTTAAAGAAGGAGATATATTGGTTTCGCATGATGTTAGTGCTGAACTAACCTCTTATTTGAAAAAAGCAGCTGCTATTGTAACAGATCAAGGTGGAATAATATGTCATGCTGCTATTGTTGCAAGAGAATTTAAAACACCGTGTATTGTTGGAACAAAAACAGCTTCAAAGATATTTAAAGATGGTGATTATGTTGAAGTAGATGCTGAGAAAGGAATAGTGAGGAAGATTAAATGAAAAACAAATTTCAGATAGTCGGGATAAGGAACACACCTTTTATGGTATGTTTGGGTTTGCTTGAATCTTATAAGAAAAAAATTGAAGGTACAAAGTGTCAGATAGAGAAAGCGATGATGTTTGGACATGGTACAGCAGTCAAGACTTGTTATAATGATGAAGATAGAATAAGAATTAAACATATTATGGAGGAAGAAGTAAAAAAAGGATTCTACACCCAAATTTTTTTTGATAACATAGATGCAACATACAAGAATTCAGTTAAAGAGATAAAGAAATTTAAAGATATTAATTTCTCAGAATGTTCAGTACAAGAACTAATAAAATATCTGGATATTTATTATCAGATTTATATTACAACATTACATCCAATGGTTTGGGCGATATATGGTTCTGATCTTATAGAATTATTTGAAAAAGAGTTTATTAAAGTTGTGAAGAAAATCAATAAAAAACAATTAGTCGAAATGTCTGCATTACTGTTAACTCCAACAAGACTTACAACAGTACAAAAGGAAGAACAGGAACTATGGGAATTACAGAACGATTTTGAATCAAATTATAAAACTAATGAATTAAAAAAGTTTTTGAAAAAAAAACAAAATAAGTTTAAAAATTTAGAAAAAAATTATGGCTGGTTCCATATGGAATATATTGGAGAACCTTGGACAGCTAAAGATTATATTAAACATTTTGAAAAAAGAATAATAGAAGGTAACAAAGATGATTGGAAATCTTCATTTTCTCCAAAACAAAGACTTAAAAAAACAATAAAAGCACAGAATGATTTTTTTTCAACATATCCAAACTCAGAATTGCTTCAAAAGATAGTCTTTACAATGCAAGAATTATTAATTGTATTAGATTTTTCTAAAGCAGACCTTATCGAAGGCTTGTATTATGGAAGACTTTTATTATCAGAGATTGCAAAAAGAACTAATGCTAAAAACTGGGTTGATATTAGATATTATCTCCTATATGAAATTGATGAGCTTTTATTAAAGGGTGAGAAAGTTAATGAAGCATTGATTAAAGAAAGAAAAAAATGGAGGCTTATAGTATTACGAGATGGAAACATTGATATTTATTCTGGTGAAGAAGCTAAGATAAAAGGTAACACTCTTTTAGTTGACGAAATCTCAAAAGATCAAACAGAATTAAAAGGTGTTTTAGCTTACCCTGGGAAAGTAAAGGGAAGAGCAAAAGTATTGACATCTTATAAAGATCTAAATAAGATTGAAGAAGGAGATATCATGATAACCCATGATACAACAACAGAATTAACATCTGCGATTAAGAAATCTGCCGCAATTGTTGCTGACCAAGGCACAATTCTCTCACATACATCTATTGTAGCAAGAGAGTTTAAGATTCCTTGTTTAATCCAGACAAAGATTGCAACAAAAGTCTTTAAAGATGGTGATTTAGTTGAAGTTGATGCAAATAAAGGGATTGTTAGGAAATTAAACTAATTTCTCTAACCTATAACAGCTAACCTCAATCTTTTTTACTTTTTTCTTATGAAAATCATAAGTTTGTTTTAAAGAAAATTTAAAGTTAAATGTACTTGTTATTTTAAAATTATGATCTTTAGATATAGCTTTGATGAACCTAATTGTTGATGTTTTATGAAATGAATAAACAACTTTTGAAATAGAAAAAGCCTTTTCTAAGAATAGTTTATCTGCATGCTTTTCTTTAGTTCCAAAAGGAGGATTCTGGATAACTATATCAACTAATTGATAAAAATCTTTAATGTTTTTATTTATTATCTTATACTTTTTAAATTTATATTTTTTTAAATTTTTTTTTAATATTTTTATAGCTTTTTCATCATTTTCTACAAAATAAACAAATCCAGCTTCCAATAGTAAGCAGCCAATTCCTAAAATTCCAGTGCCACAGCCAAGATCAGCTATTATTTTATTCTTAATATCATGGTGCATAAATGCAAACTGCAATACTTCAGCAGCTACTTCAGACTCTGTTATATATTGTTCTTGCTTTACTTTTGGATTAGTAAATGTTTTTAATTTGGATAATTCTATTGCTAAGGACATGTTGATATATAATTGTTAGGAGCTATAAAAATTTATATATTTCTGTTATTTTTTTTCATATATAACAGGGAAAAGTATTTAAATGAGTAATTTGAGTTAAAAAGTTTAGTTGGAGGTGTTATAATTTGTTTAAGAGAGATGATAAAGTTAAGAAGCTAAAATCAGAGATGAAGGAAGTGAAAAAAGATCTGAAGAAAAATCTCACTTCTGTAAGAAATGAGTTTGAAGATCATCTTGAATCAATAAATGAAAACACTAATGAGATACAGTCTAATTATGAGTTTTTATGTGAATTAGATAATAAAATAGAGAAATTAAATGAAAGAATTGATAAAATACAGTTTTTATTAGAAGGAAAAAAAGAAAGTAATTATGAAGTAATGCCTCTAACTAGAAGAGAGCAGGAAATATTTGTTGTTTTATACACTTCTGATGATTTTTTAAGCTATTCTGATGTTGCTAAGAAAACAACTCTCACTTTTTCATTAGTTCAAGCTTATATTTCCAATATTATAGCTAAAGGCATACCTATTCTAAAGAAATATGTGAATAATAAAGTATTTCTTTATTTAGATCCTGCTTTTAAGGCCCTTCAGGCTAAGGAAGATTTAGTTGAAATTGACAATTCTGTGATAAAAACTTTTGCTTAAAATTTTTTGAAATCTAATTTTTTTCATTTCTTCTTGAACTCTCACTTTTAGTATTGATTTCCCTATTAAAATTGAAATTTTCAGCAAAAATCTTGAAATTTTTGAAAAATTTTTTTTTTAATTTCTTTCTATATTGAAAATATTTAAGAATAATTTTTTAATAATATTTATTCTTATAATAATAATTATTTTTTTAATAAATTTTTAGTAAAATATAATCTTATATTACTTCTAGAACTTTTAATTAAAAACTAAAAACTATTGTATTAAAATTATAAAACCTTTAAGCAAAAACTATAATTTTTATTAAATTTAATTTTCTATTAGAAAGAATAGCTATTTTTCTATAACTTTTAATCAAAAATTAAAAAATTTAAAAAATAAAAAATTAGATAAATTTTCTTTTCATCCTTTCAAGACGCATTAATGTATTAATTTTGCCTGTTTGTGCTAAAGCTGTTAACCCTGTAAAGATCAATATTATTATTAGCGCTATTTTTGGTATGTCCCAGGCATATAAGCCATAATATTGCAAAATTAAGTAGATTCCAGCTATTAAACTTATAAGCGCCATTAAACCAGCAAATAATGTACTAGCTAATTTTTTTCTAGGCTCTTTTTGAACATGTACTGGTTTTTCTTTTGCCATTATCTCACCTTATTGTTTATTTTGAGATAAACTAGTATATAAATTTTTATGTAAAAACATGTATTAATTTCTACTCTATAACTTTTAGTTAAAACTTAAAAGTTTTAGATTAATACTTAATCTATATATGTTCTAAAATTTATTAGAATTGCTTAAAAGTTTTAGAACTATTTATCGACGATAGAAAACTATATATATCATTATGTCATATAATATGCATTAACTGACAAAATGGGAAAAATAGGTGTTTGTAGGTGGTGTAGTAAAGAAAAGAACCTTCATGCTAAAGGTTTCTGTAAAAATTGCTATACTTATCACGGAACACCAAAAGTGATATGTAAGAGCTGTGGTGAACTAAGAAATCATCATGCCAATGGATTGTGTCGTAGGTGTGATCGGCGCAGGTATATTGAATATACAAGAAATCTACAGATTAGTAAAGAATATCCCTTACATTTATATCGGGAAAAAACAAAAAAGTGTTTTCTTTGTGGATTTAACACCATAGTAGAATTACACCATTCTGATGGAGATCATAAAAATAATCAATCCAATAATTTAATCGGATTATGTCCTAATCATCATAAAATGAGTCATATGCTTAAACATAAAGATCAAATAAACCAGTTAATAAAAGAAAAATTAGGTAAAAATGGAAATTAATGAGGTAAAATCAAAAATAAGTTCCGAATTGCTGATAGGGGGTAAGTCGAAGGAGACTGTTAGAGTATATTTACACTATAACTTAGATCTACTTAATTATCTAAAAAAATTTCCTGAAGAGATAACATCAGACGATGTTAAGCAATATCTTGCTTATCTTATATTAGAAAGAAAAAACAGTGCAGCAACCTTGGCCTTAGCAAGATCAGCTATAAGTTTCTTTTATGATGGTATTTTAAAGAAAAATATAACTGTTGATATCAAAACTCCAAAAAAAGAGCGAAAATTACCAGTTATTTTAACAAAAGAAGATATTAAGAACATGATAGATTATGCACCTAATTTAAGGGCAAAATTATTTATTGAGTTTATGTATAGTTCTGGATTAAGAGTAGCTGAATGTGCTAAATTAAAGTGGGATGATCTTGATTTTAATGAGAAAATAGGATTGTTAAAGCAAGGAAAAGGTAAAAAAGATAGATTATTTATCTTATCTGATAAATTAATTGAGGATTTGAAGAAATGGGAAAGAAAAAGTGAGTATATATTTCCAAATGAAGATGAGCCAATTTCAACTAGAACTATACAAAGAGCTATTAAAAAAGCTGGGAAAAAAGCAGGCATTAAGAAAAAAGTTTATAGTCATTTGTTAAGACATAGTTTTGCTACTCATTTATTAGAATCTGGTGTTGATATAAGGATAATCCAGGAGTTATTAGCACATGCTAACTTACAAACTACTCAGTTTTATACTTCTATATCAAGAACGACATTAAGAAAAGTAAAAAGTCCTTTGGATGATCTTTAACCAACATAACTCAATTTCTTTTTCTCTGATATTTTTTGTGCTGTTTGACTTTTGCTTAAAATTCCTTTTAATTTGTTTTCAAACTTCTGAGCTTGCTGAAGTAATGGTTTTGTATCTACTTTTAATCCCAGATATTTATCTAATGTTTCTATAATTTTAGCTGCTGCCTTTGAATCTGGCAAGTTAGAAGAAGCTTCTGCAAAAATGCAGCTTATTGGAATTTCATCATGCTTTAACAATAATGCAGAGGTTACACCCATTATTATTCCTTCTTTTAATGGATCTATACCAATTTTTTTGAAGATTTTTTTTTTTTGTGGGTTGCTGGAAAAGAAAAATGTTTTTGATGTTGTTGACGTTCCTGGTGAGCCTACTCCTTCCAGAGAAATAATTTCTTTTGCTTTTAACTGTTTAGCTAAATCAATTATCGCTTGAGACAATTTCCATTCAATCTTTTGAGTCGCTGTTATTGCATGTAAGATAATAATATTATATTTCTTGTTGTAGAACAATCCCACTGGCTGGACAACATTTCCTTCATGTATTGCTGTAATAGCAGGCATATCTTCAAACCATATTGTGCCAATCATCTCTGTGTCTAAATGATCAACAAGAAATTCAGCTGCAATTGTTCCTACCAAACCAAAACCAGGAAACGCTTCAATAATAATTGGATTCTTTGGATGCTTTGTTAATGTTATTTTCATCATTACCTCTTTTTTTAGAAATTATAGAATGAGGTTTTATTTAAAGGTTTTTATTTGAATTCTCTTGCTATTTTTTTATCAAGTACTTCAATTGCTATAATGCTGTCTCTTACTTTTTCTGCCTCTTCAATTGCTTTTTCTGTCTCTTTAAGAGCATTTTCAAAACCATTTTGATCTACAAGAAATTCAATTTGTTCTTTAGATCTGTGTAACGTGTTTAATCCTTTTATAACTATAGCTGCATGAATTTTTAATTCTTCTCCATGTTCATCTTTTTTTCCTATTGCTGTTAATGCTTCTATTAATGTATTTAAATATTTATCAAATTTCTCTTCTGTTTTTTCTAAATCACCTATATCTTTAAGTTTTCCCATAATTGATTTTACAACTGGATCTTTTTTCCTGATTTCATTTCTTAGGGCTTTAAATTTTGAAAGAATTTGTTTATCAAGTCTATACATTCTTCTTGCAGCGCTCCATAACTGTTTTCCTTTTTTTTTACCTGCTGCTGCTAATTTTTTAGCTTTTTCTACACCTTCTCTTGCAGCAGGTTCAATTTCTTCTGCAGCAACTTCTGCTGCAGTTTTAACTCCCCCGCCAAATATTTTAATTAAATTCCAAATAGCTAATATTAAAAATATTGTTTGAACTAAAATACCCCACTCTACCATTTCAGTAATAAACTCACCAATACCTATTGAAGATGTTGCAAGTGATGCCATTAAAGTGCCTAGTATGTAATAAGATAATCCATAAGCTAATGCTTTCATTCCGTAATTAAATTTAGTTTCTTCATCTAAGTAATTTTGAACCATCCATATGATTATAGCTAGTGGTGCTACTATGAGCACAATAGCAAATATTGTGCTGTAAGTTACAAAAACTGTTTTTAAAAATTCACCTGGAATAAAAAGAGAACCCATTAAAGCTACAATAATAGAAATTGCAACTGCTTTATTTTTATCCTCATCACCTTTAAATATAGATTTTCTAGCTCCACCATAAATCAAAGCAAACAAGATAATCCAAATCATAAGTTTTGCATAAATTACAAAAGTAGTATCTCCCTCAACACCGACTGTTTTTAAATCAACAAAAATCCATTTTAATGCTTTACTAATTGGTTCAGGAATTTTTGCAAAAACAAAAGACATATTCAAGAGAAATAATGAACTTAATATTAAAAAAAATTTATTTTTGAATTTCATAACTTTTTTACTTCGATTATACTAATATTTAAACTTTTCTTTTTAGAGTAGTTACTACTTGAAAACAAAATCTTTATATATCAATTAATTAAGAAATGAATTGGTGATATTCAATGAATAAAAAAGCTCAATTAGGAATTATTGAATTTAAATATTTCATATTTGGTTTAGTGATTGGATTAATTGTTGGTGGCGTTGCTGTATATTTAATGGCTAATGGAACAATTCCTATCAAGTTGCCAGGATTGTAATTTTTCTTTTCTTTTTATAAATAATAAGGTTTTTAAACTAACTAAAACCACTTCTTCTTATGGAAGCAGCAATAGTAAGTTTTAGAAGAGGAAGACGTACAGTGTATGGAAATCAGATGATTATAGATGTTAATTCAAACAAAGATAAAGCTAAAGAATTAATTGGCAAGAAAGTTACTTGGACTTCTCCTGGAAAAATAAAAAAAGAGATCAAAGGAAAAATAACAAACTTACACGGAAGAAAAGGAAGATTAAGAGTTCTATTTGAAAAAGGAATGCCTGGGCAGAGTGTTAATACAAAGGTTAAGATAGAATGAAAATATTTAAGAAAATTCTAGGTAGTAGTATTGACGGTTTTATCTCAGTTTTGAGTGGAGAATATAAAGGCACTATCATAAATGAGAAAGGTCATCTGCGTATAGGACCTGATGCATCTATAGATGTTGATGAGATTATAGCTGGTACTATTGAAATATATGGAAGAGTTAATGCAAAAAGAATTCGTGCTAACACAATTGAGCTATTAAGAAATGCTAATGTGACTGCAGATATGAAATCAAGGTATTTAGTAATTTCCCCCACAGTAACATATAATGGAAGACATCAAACTATAGAATAAAAAATAAAATAACAGGCAATATTAAACATCCCATTAAATGATTCTTACCAATTCCAAGTTCTGAAGCAGTGATTCCAACAAAAGTTGAAATAATTAATATTAACAATCCAACCCATGAATCAAAAATAATAGATAATAATGCTATAAAGATTAAAATTGAGATGATTAAAGCATTGTAATTAACTTTTACAATATATTTGCAAAATATTTTAGAAATGTTTAAAGCTAAGATAGTTGCAATAGCTCCTGTGATTAATGCAACAGCTAGAAATATTAACATTGATTGAAAATTAATTCCATCTAATAATTGATTTACAACTAAGATAGCACCATTTCTTGATTTATTAAGAATGTAGGCAGTAGCTATTGATATTAACATGTTTGCTGTATTTATTCCTCCAACTAAAGTTAAGAATCCTTCATCTCCAATATCTCCTATTATATTAGTTGCAACTATAGCAGCCTGACTGCTGCTAAATCCAGGAAGAAATGCAGCAATAAAACCAACACCAGTTGCAGCTGTTGTTGCTTTTGCTAAATTTTTTTTGGATAATGTTAACTTAGCTTTTGTGTTTTGTTTTGGAATTTTTGATTTTTGTAATAGACTAACTATTAAAATAGAAAAACCAAATAACCCTGATAAAAGAGGAAATAATGGCTGTTTTAAATTAGGAATGTTTAAAACAATTAATCCAAGGGTTCCTGACATTAAAAAAATTGTAAAGCTAAAAAATCTTTTTCCTTTGTCTTTTAAGATCATATAAGTTATAATTACAATTAAAATATATCCAATATAATCTTTAACAATTGGATAAATTATTTTCATAGAAAAAATAAATCCTGGAAATAAAATTAAAGCTAAAATCAAGCAGGATAATGAACCGATTACAGTATAAGTTATAGCAGCATGCCCCATTCCTTTGATTAGTAATCTATGGCCAGGAAGAACGTTTAATGCTTGAGCTTCATCTGGTGCTCCTAAGTAAATACTTGGAATTGAATCTAGGAAAGAATGTGTTATTGCTAATGAAATTATGAAAACTCCTATTCCTAATGGTGAGAATATTCCAAATAAATGTCCTGCTGCAGAGAAAACTAATAATGCAACTAAATTAACATGTATTCCTGGTGTTAAGCCAGTTATAATTCCAAACAAAATTCCAAGTATTAAACAAATTAATAATTGTTCAAACATTAATCTAACCTTTTGATTTCATTTCCAATTAATTCTAACTTTCCATTATATTCTTCTATTTCTCCTTTTATCTCAACATAATCTCCTTCTTTTATTGTTAAGTTTCCTGACTTGAACAACACAACTGTAACTG
>SDBV01013343.1_pt1 | contig 10465 bp, 9 predicted proteins | sample 2277081 | NCBI WGS metagenome assembly SDBV01 (sample SAMN10402039, study PRJNA504765) | marine sediment metagenome | isolation source: marine sediment core GS10_PC15, 223 cmbsf | place: Arctic Ocean: Southern Knipovich Ridge | collected 2010
AGCAATTGTTTCGCCGCTTCCACGCACTGCCTGTGCCACCCTTAAGTATTTGAATTGATCGGGCATATAACCCGGATCAAAAAGCACATAATTAGTAAGAAATATTAAAGAAAAGTGGAAAAGGAGCAACAAAATTATCGGGAAGCGTAACTTATAACGATACTGTACTATTGCTATAAGGGCCAATGTCAGGGCTACATTGATAATATCGAAATAACTAATTATTAGACCAATTATTATATGAATTATCTGGATTATTCGAATCATGATCTATAACGTTTTAAAACTTCAAGATACTTTTTTATAACGATTTCCTCATCAAACTCACGTTTCATTTTCTCCCTGCCCTTTAAACCCATTTCCCTGCGCACTGTTTCACTTAAAAACATAACCTTTTCCATTTTATCAGCAAGATCATCACTGTCTCGAACGCGGCATAGGAAACCAGTTTTACCGTCATCTACAACCTGACGGCAACCGGCCACATTAGTAGTAATGACTGGTTTGGCCATGCTTGCAGCTTCCAAAAGGGTTCTTGGTGTGCCTTCACGGTAGGAAGGCAGCACAACGCAGTCTGAAGATGCTATTGCGTTCTTAACGTCATCCTTCCGGCCAAGGAAGTCAATTAGTCCTTCTTCGACCCAACACTCGAGTTCTTCCTTCTTGATAGCTGATGGATTTGAATTGTCTAAGAAACCTACCATATGGAACTCGGTATTCTGATATTTTCTTATTATTTTCTTAGCCGCTTCAACATACTCATATATACCTTTGTCCTTAATGATTCTTGAAATCATTAAAAAAACAAATGATACATTGTTATTGTAGTGTTGAGGAATAAATTTATCCAAATCAATTCCTGAACCGGGAAGTATACCTAACTTTTCAAACCTAGCAAGTTTCTTTTTAATAAAGTAATCAGCATCATCGTTATTCTGGAAAAAGACCACATCAGCATAACGTAAAGTAAAACGATATAATATTTGCTGAATACGTGCAATCAATCCTCCTCCAATAAATGCGCTCCCAAGTCCTGATATATTATTTATGCAGCAAATATTGAGTTTTCGGGCAGCTAACGCGCCGTAGATATTTATTTTTGATGTAAAATGCAGTACGGCAAAAGGCTTAAACTGTCGATATATCTTTCTTAGCCTAAAAATAAATCGCAAATCATCAAAAGGATTTGTTCCCTTACGATTTATTTTAATAGGAATGTATTCGCATGGTATGCGATCAGTATATTTATCCTCAGGAGCAATAGCTACTACGCGATATCCTGTTTTATTTAGTGAATGAATTAGTTTTGTTCTAAAATTGTAAATAGACCAGGCGGTATTGGCAACAAGCATTATCAAAGAGTCATCTACTAACCGGTTCTTTTTATTTCTCAAATATTATTCCTGTACTACAATTATCGCACATAAGTCAAATAGCAATCAGCGGAGCCGTTGGCTTAAACCCTAGGGAAAAGAACATGCGAGTCTGTTCCTTTATCTTATGAGACGTAAACATCAACGCAGTACCACCATCATAACCATTCAGCTGGGATTCGATGAATGGGGAGCATTCCTTCAAGATTCTCACCTCACTGCCACGCTTCTGAACAGAATAACTATAAATTGTACGGTTTTCAATATGAAAGTCGGCATAAGCATAAGTCCAAAGAAAATCGTTTATGCCGCAAGCAAGCAAAGCTCTCAAGATCCATACGCATCCCCTGATGATGGACTATAAGGTTAGCTTTTTGTTTCTTTGATTTGTTTTCCTTAATTAGGACCTGTCTTGCATAATCTTATCTACAACTTTGCAACCTTCTTCTTCCCTTCATATGAAGTATTTCTTCAATACCTCCTTCCTTTACGTCTAAATCCAATTATCTACAACCTTTCTATGAAAGACCGTTAAAATGAAAGGGGGAGTTTATCTGAGCACAGAGGGGTAATTTAAGTGAGCATCAAAGGATTTTACAATGTCTATAATTGAAGTAATGGTTGCTGCTTCAGTTTAAACAGGAATTACTACTGATATTTTCACTTATACTCCTTAATATTCAACTATCAAATTGATAGATGCCAATTTTAAATGGACTTCCAGTGTTAAATGGATTTCTAACGCCATGATAAAATTCAACAGGTTCAGTAAGTAATCTGATATTATCCACTCCAAGATTCTTCTTCAATTCCTCTGAAATTGGAAAATCTGTTACAATTTTATCTACTCTTTCTGATTTCATTATGTCAACAACAGCTTTCTGTTCTGCTTCAACTTTAAAATCGGTATAATTAATAATATCAAAATTCATAAATCTTCTGGGGCTGAAATAACCAGCTCTAAAGGTTGTCAGAATAACACTATCCTCCGGTAATTGTTTATTTACCCACTTTAGTACACTGTAATAATCTGCCCGCTTTAATAAAACTTCTTCTCGTAAAGATGTTGTCAATGCTCCTGGGAATAGACTGTATGCACCAAAAAGAGCAACAATCGCCATTCCTGTTGCCTGGGCAAGAAGCATATATTCGAATAGTTTTTTAATTCTTGTATAATTAATATTCGCAGCAACAAGAGCCAGCCATATATAGATTTCAAAATAATACCTTGAAACACGTGCTCCATTCAGAAAATAAAGTATCCCAATTAAAATGGCACTTGCAATAAGCAATTTATTCTCTTTTCCCCGTTTATTTAATGCATAAATTATGTAAACTACACCGGTTCCAATGACAGTTGATATTCTTCCAAATGTATCCGGTAATATCAAGTTTATGGGAAAGATAAAAGTTGAATTTCGATAGCTTTTCAGCATTGTGGAAAACCTGTCTAACGGCCCTCCATTTTCTACAGCAATAAAAGCCAGTATTGGTGAAAAAGGATCACTATAGAATTTGAATCTAATATACTGCATTGGGAACAATAGAATAATATACAAAATAATTAATACCAGGATACCAGATATTATCTTTCGCCTAGTTTTTAGGATATAATAGATAAGGATAATGCCGATAACAGCACCAGAGATATAATAAGTATATTTGCTTGCCATAGCAACAAATATGCATCCAGCCGCTAAAACAATATCCTTCATTCTTAAATCATTCTTTTTTTGGACTACCATAATCAATGCAATAATAATAGCAGCAGAAGGAAGGAATTGTGGTTTCTGATTTGGTATAAGGAACAATAATACAGGGCTTGAAAGTATTAAAAGAGAAAACAATAACTTATTCTCTTTTGTTTTTACAAATTGAATCAATGAGAATAGAATAATAATAAGACCAGAATATTGTAAAACTGCACCAAAGCTATCAGTACCAGCAGCCAAACCGATCATATTAAGGATTTCCCCCGAACCGGAAAGTCTGTAGTGGAACCAATCGTATCTCGGAGAAATAAATCCATTTCGTAAATATTCCAGAGGTGCTCCAAGATGATAATCGAGAGAATCTGCATCTGTTGGGGGCCCCAGTGCCGAGAGGAATAAGCCTAGAAGTATCACTCCTGTTATAATTATGCATATTCTATAGAAAATAGTCTGCTCGAAGAATAGATAATATAGCTTTGAAAGCTTGTTACTATTTTTAATTATTCGTATAGCTTCTAAAATACCGAAAAATACGATTAAATATGATAACAGCTTTATAGCTATTATACTAATTCCAAATATCAATGAGAGTAAGGGGATTACCCCGGATGCTATTCCTAATACAAGAAGAAAAGAAGCACTTTTTTCTATTAACTCCATATTTGTTTTAAGTATGTATTTGTATGTAAAATCAGATACATATTTAAACCCGAGCACCAATAGAATCGCAGTAAAAGCTGGTAATGGTGGTGGCGATATCACATCTTTATACGTTAGAAAATCTTCCATCGTTTTTGCTTAAACTCTCTGTAGAAGTATATTTTCGATTTTCTGCAAATAAATACTTTCTCTGTAAGCTGTATCTGCTTGATTATAATTATTTAACCCTGTTTGCATAAGTTTACTTTTCTTTTTATTTACTAATTCTACTAAAGCTTCAGATATTGAGCGCGCTGACTGCTTTTCCACTAAGACACCATTTTTATTGAACACCATCATAACTATCTTATTTAATTGATACGATTATCCCAGAAACTAATCATATCCTTTAATGATTGTTCAAGCGTATAACCTGGAGTAAATCCTATTTCTTGAATCAATTTTTTATTTGAGCCAATTATTACAGGATTATCAATAGGGCGAATTAATTCATCATGTAATTTAACAGGAAAATCAATATCAAGCAGAGTTTTAATCTTGTCAACTATTTCTGAAAGCATAACACCATTCCCGGAACACACATTATATATTTCACCCATTTTACCTTTCATCAGTATATCCATATATGCTTTTACAACATCTCTAACATCAATAAAATCTCGTATAATTTGTAGATCACCACACAAGAAAATATCTCTAAAACCTTTTTTTATTTCTACAGCTTGCTTTACAAATGAACTAATGACAAAAGTCTCTCTTTGAAAAGGACCAACATGATTAAAAGAGCGAGTACACATTATTTTTAGATTATATGCATCTACATATAATCTTGAAAGATTTTCCTGTGCAACTCTTGAGATAGCATATGGATTTGAAGGTTTTACATACATATCTTCAAATAAAGGTATATCATGCTCAGAAACAATTCCATATTCCTCTGAAGAGCCTACTGAAAGAATGGTAGGCGACACACCCGATTTTCTTACTGCCTCAAGCAGATGCAAAAATATTTTTGTATTATTTACAAAAGTATCAATTGGGTTTTGCCAACTATATGCTACTGAACTTTGTGATGCCAAATGAATGATATAATCTGGCTTTATTTTTTCGATACGTCTAATTAAATAATCAGTATCCGTTAACGTAGAACATGAAAAATCAATTATAGATGTATCCAAGTTACTGAAATGTTCTGTATCCAGGCAATTTCTATCAATTCCAGAAATTGTTGATTCGTTTACATTTTCCTGAAGATATTTGATAACATAATAACCCACAAATCCAGATATACCTGTGATCAAATATTTCATTAGTATTCCTCATTATAATAGATTATTGTATAAACGCATCGTTTCTTGGACGGTTCTTTCCCAGGTAAATTTCATCGAATGCTTATAGCCTTGGTCGATGATTTTCAATCTATAGTTTCTATTTTCAATAATCTTAGTTTTCTCAATTATAGATGCACTTTCATTAGCCATATATAGAGCTGCATCACCACCAACTTCAGGTAAGGATGCTCTATTTGTTGTAATAACAGGGCAGCCAGCCCTCATTGCTTCAATTACTGGAATTCCAAAACCTTCATATAAACTAGGATATACCAGGCAAAAAGCTGAATTATAAAGATTATTCAGTTGATCATTATTAACATTTTGGAGTGGTATAAATCTCCCGTTTAAAGTTTTTACCATCTTAGTTTTTTCAGTTTCGGAATACGGCTCACCCCCAACTGTAACTAAAGTATAATCTTTCAGATGTTCAAGTGCTTTCTTAACAAGTGAAAAGTTTTTATATCCATTTCTCTGCCCAACAAACAAAATAAAAGGTTTTATATTATTACCTAAAAGCTCTATTTTACTATTTTTCTTGACCTCTTCATTTATTCGCCCAAATTCTTCCGAAACACCAATGTATATTACCGATACTTTAGATTCAGCTCCAGGAATATAATTTAGTAAATCCCTTTTAGTACTTTCAGAAATACAAATAATTGCATCACATTTCTTTATTGCATCCATTTTCTGATTATGATGAATCAGTTTAGTTAAACCTGTACAATATTTCTCATAAACGAAATCATATACTGTAATGACATTTATTGCATGTCGTGTTTTATTGACTCTATAATAACTGGAATGAAAGATTATTTTTTGATTACTTTTAATTCTTGGATTAATATATCGTGCTATCTTCATTGGAAGTTTAGGACGAATTATAGCATTGTGGTTTATATTAATATTCCTTCGGAATATATTATTTACTGCATTTTTATACTCAAGATACTCTAACTCTTTTTCTTCTACTCTGGAGAGTAGTTCTTTCCAGTAAACTGAGATACCACCTGCTTTCTGCAGACTAAATATGATATTATCAAACAATATTTTCAAACTAATTATTCCTTGACCATATCCTTATTCTTTTTACTATACTTCAGTTTATAAAAGTAGTTATTTAATTGTTGCGGTAGTATACTCTTCACTATTAGTACAATAATTTCTTTTATAAAAAGACAATAGTAATATAGTACAACTTTAATATTCCTAGTTTTCGTTAACACAACATTAAAACGTTCGAGTGTACTTCTAAGACGCCTTCTATCAGAGACTCCATCTGCTGAAATTGTACTGATGATAAGCTCTATTTCTCTGAAAATATGGTTATTTGAATAAATATAGAATATCTGCTTAAAATCAGCTGCAACTTTTAAATTAACATCAAAAGGATATTTTAATAGAATTGACCGTTTTAGAAAGCAACTTTGATGTGAGAACACCATTCCTTTCCAAAGCGAATCGAGTGATCCGGGTGACTCTAGAATATCAAATCCATGGATATTTTTTACTACACTCCCATAGCAAACATCATTAGAAGTGATCAAATATTTTTCAATTTTTTCAAGAACAAAATCATCATAAAAAACATCACCAGCATTCATAAATATAACCCACTCTGCAGAAGCGTTGTTTACACCTTTATTCATTGCATCATAAATACCTTTGTCCGGTTCGCTCATCCAACGATTTATATATTTCTCATAACTTTTAATTATTTTTAGTGTATCATCACTTGAATCACCATCAATTATGATATACTCAATATTATCATATGTTTGATTTATTACACTTTTAACCGTTTTTTCAAGATATTTTTCAGAATTGTAAACTACAGTTACTATGCTCAGTAATGGATAATTATTCATACAAAAATAATAGCCTATTTACAACAACTCATAAGCTTTCCTATAGTATACAAAATGGGAAAAGAGGGAGCGAGACGATACTTTAGAAATATGAGCCAACTCATATTTCATAGAGATTTCCGTACTGAAGAAGATTGTTACAACTATCTTTTCAAGAATCGTTGGCCTGAAAGTTTCCGCTGTCCGATGTACGGAAGCAAAGATTATGGGAGAATTTCAACACGAGCATTGTAGCAGTGCAAAGACTGCCGAAAACAGATTTCCCTGAATATAGGGACAATTGGAGCACTTCTTCTGCGATTAGGGAACCCCAACCACCAGGTAGAACTTTTAACAAAAGCCATTCATACTTGAGGATGGAAGAGCTATGAAACCGTTGTTGAGAAATTGGGTTTGATTCATTACCGAGCTGTAATGAGTAACCCGAAGGATGCCATAAAGATTCTTCCCTGAATTTATAAATTAATTGGCAACGCAAAGGCAGTCTTTCTTGGTCCTCAGCGTTGGGTATCTAGAAAACATCTTCAAAGACATCTCTCTAAAGCAAAAAATGCCCAAGAAAACAACGCCAAAAATGAAAGCTAATAATCCGCTCCTTGAGGATTTAATCAAAATACTGATTAACAGAATAAATATCAGACGATCCTAACCACTCATAGCGGACATGTCAATGAATTTCCAGCCGGGTAAACCCCGAGAATGCGTATCGGTTGTCAGTGCTTAAGAGTATAGAGAAGTACGCATATTGGACAATATCTTTCTTCTTTCGGAATCTCTATTACTTCAAGCCTGTCATGTTTGCCACGTCCATTTCCGGACTTCCCAAGTTGCTGCCCACGATTTCTCTTTTCTATTTTATCTGCGTTAGCCTGTCTTTCATTTTTATTACTTTTTTCTTATTTCTTTCCAAAAAACTATATCAGTCATACAAATTCTTCAACATTAACGACAAGCTTTCACTCCAAGGGGGTGGTACAATACTAAATTCCTTCGTTAGTATAGAACAATCCATAATCGAATTAATAGGTCTTTTGGCTGGTGTTGGATATTCCTCTGTGTTAACTGGTATTACTTTTTTTATTGAAAATAAATCATATTGCCCTGCCAATTCGAATATTTTTTCCGCAAAACCGTGCCATGTGGTTTTCCCCTGGCTACAGTAGTGATAAGTACCCCAGGGAATATTGTGTCTTTCTTTAATTTGTTCCGCAATTGTCATAATAGCTTCAGCAAGGTCAGCCGCATAGGTGGGGCAGCCGTATTGATCGGCTACCACTCTCAGAGTTTCTTTCTCTTTCCCAAGACTAATCATGGTCTTTACAAAATTATTGCCATGGATACCATAGAGCCAGGCAGTGCGTATAATAATGTGTTCTTTCAATATCTCTCTTACTTTGCCCTCTCCTTCAGCCTTGCTTTTTCCGTAAACACCCAGAGGAGATACAGGATCAGTTTCCAGACAGGGCCCCTCTTTGCTACCATCAAACACATAGTCTGTGGAAATATGGATAAGGGGAATTCCCGCTTCAGCGCAGGACGAGGCAAGATAAGCAGGGCCATCACAATTTATTGCGAAGGCAAGTTCCGGTTCTGATTCTGCCCTGTCAACTGCTGTATAGGCTGATGCATTAATCACCAAAGAGGTATCACGTTGTTTTACAGCCTTATTTACCGCATCAGGGTCGGTTATATCAAATTCTGGAATATCTACAGGGATGATATTAAAATCGCAGTTTTTGCCTCTTCTACACAGCTCCCACCCAAGCTGGCCGTTGGAACCTATTACCAATATTTTCAAGCTTATCCTCTTTAGTCCGGCAGACATTCAGGTTCTATATCTTTCAAGTTGGGACACTGTATGTCCTTTGGTGAAAGCAACGGCTCTTTGACAGGCCAGTCAATTCCGATGTCAGGATCAGACCAGAGAATGCCTTTCTCGCTTTCCGGTACGTAAAAGTCGCTGCACTTATATAACACAAAGGCTGTATCACTGATCACACAAAAGCCATGGGCGAATCCTTCCGGAACAAAAATTTGTCGTTTGTTTTCATCTGAAAGATGTACGCCCGTCCATTGACCAAATTCAGGTGAACCTTTACGAATATCCACAGCCACATCATAAATCTTCCCTTTGACTGCCTGAACCAGTTTGCTCTGCGTATTTGGATATTGGTAATGCAACCCCCTTAAAGTTCCACGGATGGAATATGAAAGGTTATCCTGAACAAATGATTTATCCATACCTTCTTCGGTGTATTTCTTCCTGTGATACGTCTCCATGAAAAAACCGCGTTTGTCTTTGAAAATATCCGGTTGTATAATTAAGACACCCGGTAATGATGTTTTCAGGATTTCCATCATTATATTCCTTCGTGTTCCAGCATTTCTAATAGATACTGACCATAGACGTTTTTCTGCATAGGCCTGGCGATTTTCCTGACCTGTTCGGCATCGATATATCCCATGATATATGCAATTTCTTCAATACATGCTATTTTCAATCCTTGGCGTTTCTCTATAGTTTCTACATATCCGCTTGCTTCGAGAAGTGATTCGTGGGTGCCGGTATCAAGCCACGCAAATCCCCTACCAAGCTTTTCCACACGTAGTGCTCCCATCCGAAGGTAGGCGCTGTTAACATCTGTAATCTCTAGCTCTCCACGCGCGGAAGGCTCCAGATTGGCTGCAATATCGAGCACTCTGTTGTCATAAAAGTAGAGGCCGGTTACCGCCCAGTTGGATTTTGGATGCTTCGGCTTTTCCTCAATATCGGCTACCATTCCGGCATTATCAAAACTCACAATACCATATCGTTCCGGATCTTTCACCCAATAACCAAACACTGTAGCGCCTTCTTTTACGGAAGCCGCATCCCGGAGTTTTTCAGGCAAATTATTCCCATAGAAAATATTGTCTCCCAGTATCAGACAGACATTGTCGCTCCCCACAAAATTACGGCCTATTATAAATGCCTGAGCCAATCCATCGGGACTAGGTTGCTCTGCAAAATCAAGTGACAAACCCAATTGTGATCCATCTCCAAACAGTTCTCTGAATTGTGGTAAATCCGTGGGTGTGGAGATTATAAGGATTTCCCTGATTCCAGATAGCATTAGTACTGAAAGTGGATAATAGATCATTGGTTTGTCATATACCGGCAATAGCTGCTTGCTTACAACGTGCGTAATTGGATAGAGGCGTGTTCCTGACCCGCCGGCAAGAATGATGCCCTTCATAAAGTTATTCTCCGGTATAAATGCCACATTTTATTTAACGGTGTTGGTAGTTCTGTTCAATCCAATTACGATAGTTGCCCGTTCGCACGGAATCAATCCATTCCATGTTATTCAGGTACCAGTCTACTGTAGATTCCAATGCTTCTTCAAAAGAGTATTCGGGAGACCAGCCCAATTCCTTTTTTATTTTTGTCGCGTCAATGGCATAGCGTCTGTCATGGCCGGGCCTGTCGGTGACAAATTGGATAAGTCGTCTGCTTGAATTACTGTTCTGATGTCCCA
>SDBV01013344.1_pt1 | contig 10465 bp, 9 predicted proteins | sample 2277081 | NCBI WGS metagenome assembly SDBV01 (sample SAMN10402039, study PRJNA504765) | marine sediment metagenome | isolation source: marine sediment core GS10_PC15, 223 cmbsf | place: Arctic Ocean: Southern Knipovich Ridge | collected 2010
AATGAAATTATTTATAAATACAAATGTAATTATTATTCCAATATAACTCATTTTATTACCCTCCTGATATCTTCAATCCAGTTAAAAAGAGCCTTTAAGAAACCTATAACTAAAAGAGCCCCTGCTGCCAGGCCGAAAACCCTGATCGGGGAATCCACTAAACCTGGTATTTCAATAACACCGGAAAAGCTTCCAATTGGAAAAAGAGTTATTGTCCCGGAACCGAACACTTCACGGACAAGAGATATCAACATTAAAGCAATTGTAAAGCCAAAACCCATTCCCAGAGCATCCAAAACAGATGCTTTTACACTATTTTTATTTGCAAAAGCCTCAGCCCGACCTAGTATTATGCAGTTAACCACTATAAGAGGAACAAAAACTCCAAGATTATCATATAAAACAGGGATAAATGCTTCCATAAACATTTCTACTATTGTTACAAAAGAAGCAATTATTACTATATAAGCCGGTATTCTAACCTTCATAGGAATAAAGTTTTTTAAAAGTGATACGAAAATATTTGAACCCAGAAGGACGAATAATACACCAGCGCCCATACCGATTGCATTAACAACTATAGTAGAAACACCCAGGGCCGGGCATAGCCCAAGAACAATAATAAAAACAGGGTTTTCTTTAAGAAGGCCCTTTGTAAACTCTTTAAACACTACATTCCCCCTATTTGGCGTACAAACTCTGAAGCTTCATTCAATGCTTTTCCAATTCCGGTAAAAGTTATACTTGCCCCCGTTATTGAATCGGCATCAGAGGTGCTCAGATGTGTCTTTCTAAAAGGGATTACTGAGTCTTTCCCTGTTCCAACAAACATTCTCATATACGATGGTTTCTCTGCGTTCTTACCAAGTCCGGGTGTCTCTAAATTTTCCATCAGTACAGCGGACAAGACCTCACCCTCCAGCGAAATAGCAGCAAGGATGTTCATATCATCTGCATACCCTTTACCTGTTACCTTTATAATGTAGGCCACTCTATTTCCAGAATGACTTAAAGGATAGTAACCTGTTATACTATTTTCATCTTCACTTTCTAACAGTTCACCAATATCAAAACCTACAGAGAGTTTTTCAAGGGCAATCCTTAGTCTTTCTGCTCTGGTAGCTATTATAATAGGATCGGTAATAGCATTCGCGATACCGAGAGCTATGGCAGCGATTGCACAAATGGCAGCCAGTTTCCCTCCTGTCTTGATTACCTCTTTCATTTGGTATCCCTCTTTGCCTGTATTCCGAAACGCTTCGGCTTAGTATACTGATTAATCATGGGAACAAAGATATTCATTAATATTATAGCAAGTGAAACACCTTCAGGAAATGAACCATATATTCGTATAAGAAATGTAAGAAGGCCGGCCCCAACACCGTAAATCAACATACCCTTCCTGGTAAGGGGTGATGTGACCATATCTGTAGCCATATATAAAGCACCAAGAACAAGACCACCTGTAAAAAGATGAAAAATAACATCTCCGTTAAAATAAGAACCGCCTGAATAACGGGTACCTCCGAAAATCCAGATAAACACTCCAAAACTTGCAAGATAGGACACTGGAATTTCCCAGGTGATTATCTTACGCATAAAAAGAAAAATACTACCAAGAAGCAGTAGTATGACAGACACCTCTCCCAGGCTCCCGGGTATATTTCCAAGAAACATATCGATATATCCATTAGAAAGTTCCAACCCAAGATTACCATTCAACCATGCTGTAATTCCGGAATCAAGTGTCGAATGAGGATATCCTGCCTCAACCAAAAACCGGGCGGGATTGTCTACGGTTCCAGTGTATTCCAAAAGTCCTGATTTCAGAAAGCCCAGAGGAGAAGCTTTTGTGACTGCATCTACCTGAGTCAAAACGTCCGGCATCGTCCACCTGGTCATAGGCCCAGTCCATGAAAAGAAGACAAATACTCGTCCTGCAAGAGCCGGATTCATGAAATTGCCGCCTAATCCTCCAAAGGTCCACTTAACAACAATAATTGCAAAAACTGATGCAGCGACAGGTATATAATATGGAATAGAAGGGGGCATATTAAAACCAATAAGAAGTCCTGTCAAAAAAGCACTTCCATCCCGAATGGTATTTTTTTTAATAAGATAAGCCATTGCAGCCTCTGCAAGAACAGCAGCTATTATGGATGCAAAGAGAACTCCAAGTACTCTTAAGCCGAAAACCCATACGCCCCATACGCCGGCTGGCAGTAGACATAGGCTTACAGCCCACATAACAGAGGTAGTTGAACCAGATTGTTTTATTTGTGGAGAGCTCTCAATTATAAAGTTTGTATTATCACTCATACTTTAACCTTCTTAGTTCTTAACATCCTTTTACCAAGTCTCATTCCCTGAACGAGGGGTATCCTTGCCAGGCATACATAACCACAGCTTCCGCATTCCTTACAATCCATAAGACCTATAGATTCTGCACTGTCATAATCCGTATGATCAATATATTTGAAGAGTGTTGTAGGTTCCAAACCCATCGGGCAGGCTGTAATACACTTCCCACAGGAGATACAGGCTGTCTGAGCGGCTCCTTTTACCTCTCTTGATGTTAGAGCTAAAATCCCACTGGTTCCCTTGGTTACAGGGGTATCAAGGTCGTAGATTGTAAAACCCATCATAGGACCTCCAACTACTACTTTCGCAGGTTTTTCAGTAAAACCTCCACATTCTTCTATAAGACTGCTAATTGGAGTTCCAATTCTAACTTTAAGATTTTGAGGATTCCTGATAGCTCCACCTGATACTGTAATAACTCGCTCTATAAGAGGTTTTCCAAGAACTACTGCTTCATAGATCGCATAAACAGTTCCTACATTTGAGACCACACAGCCAATCTCAATAGGAAGTGCACCGGATGGTACCTCTCTGTCCGTTACGGCTTTTAGAAGCTGCTTCTCATCACCCTGAGGATATTTAACCTCCAGTCCTACTACTTCAAGAGGTAATTTGGCCAGTAAGGCTGCTTTTTTAATAACCTCTATAGCATCTTCCTTATTAATTTCGATTCCAATTATAAGTTTTTCCGGTTTTATTATACTTGCTATTATTCGTATTCCTTCTATAATCTGATCTGCTTTCTCAAGCATCAAACGATGATCTGCTGTAAGATAGGGTTCGCATTCTACTCCATTAATTACAAGGTATTCAGCTTTCTTTCCCCTGGGAAGAGTAAATTTGACGTTAGCAGGAAATGTTGCACCACCTAATCCTACAATACCATTGGAGTTTATTATATCCACAAGCTCCTTAGCAGAAAAATGATCCCAACTTGTTTTAATAACTTCCTTACCAAGTCTGTCAAATTCACCTTCCATTTCAATTAAAACTGCTTCAGAAGTCATCCCGTTTGGTAGATATATATCACTTATCTCCATAACCTTTCCGGGTACTGGTGAGTGTATATTGCCTGAAATAAATCCTGTGGATCTACCAATCAGCATACCCTCCCTTATTTCATCGCCCGGTTTAACAACACATTCTGAAGGACTTCCCAGCTGCTGTGATAATGCCACAACTGATAAATCCGATATTACAGCATTCTTAATAGGTTTATTTTCTGACAAATATTTCTTTTCGGGAGGGTGTATGCCGCCCTTTTTAAATGTCCTTAATCCTTTCATACTACCTGTTGTTTTCTCCTTAACACAATTTCTTTAAGACTGTACCAGCCTGATGGAGATAAATTACTTAACCATAATATAAGTAATAACCCAAGAAATATAGAAAACCAGTAATGGTTCCTAATATATTCATCAGTGAATAAATCCCGATTCTCCGATTTATAGCTCACAAGAGTCGGAGAATCCTGACTGAGAAGTAATCTGATAATTTCTGTATTTGAACCGCTGCTTATTATACTTTCATACCATATATCTGTAAACATATTAATGTGAACATTTTTCTTAATCATCCTGCCTTCCTGCATCATGAATAACGGTACTGAAAACACCTGATCCGGTTCCGGGAATTCATATTGAAAACCAAAAGGATAGGTCTCAAGGTACATCATATGAGATATATAATCTGAAAGATCAGGCAATTCGGACTGGCCTGAATGCTTGTTTAGTATCTGAATAGAAACCTGTGAAAAGTCGGAAATACCTTCAATTTCTACTGGAACCGGAAGCTTAATGTCTGACACGAATCGGTTCCTCTGGATAATCAATGGAGAAATTACTATTATCAAAATAAATGCGCTGAAAATAACAAGATCAGACCTATTCACATTCCTGGATTTCAACCTGATTCTTACAGGGAAAAAGGTCCTGTGCTGCTGTAATCTTCTTTTATAATCAAGAATGATTACATAAAATGAAACTGAACAGAGATGAGCAAGAAGTGCCATGATATATGCAGCAATCTGAGGGAAGGTTCTGTTATTTAAAATAAGATAAACCAACGAAAGAACCATTATAAAGATTGAGACTGTCAGCTTTTTTCTATCAACAGGATCAAAGTTTCCAAGATTCAGATAGTGCCTAAAGGATTTATATAGCTGAGACCCAAGCAGGATCAAACCAAATAGAAAAATAATCGAAACCAATACTCCAGGAAAGCCGGAACCAGATACAAACTGAAACCAAGGTGGTATTCCAGGAATCAGAACCGGCCATAATTTTTTTTTCCAAAGAAGCACCAAGACCATAGATAAGATAAAAATCGTCAGGCTTATAGTCTGGTTCTCCTTTTTCAACTCTGGAAGAAACCAGTTATATGAATATTTATCCATTATCTTTCCGATTTTACCGGAGAAGGTAGAAGGATTTAAGTCTGATCGAATATATACTATATGATAATATTCAGAATCTGATTCTGCTGAAAAAAGAGATGTAAGTTTTTTAAGGAAAGGATCATAGAGAGGATCCCCTTTAACGTAAAACTCCTCCAGATCCGAAATTGGAATAAAAGTTGCTTCTTTATGGTTAAAAACCTGTACCTGGCTATTATATTCGGATACGACCTCCCATTTCCCCAATTCCTGTAAATCATCTAAAATTTGTAACATTGGTGCATCAGCTTCCAGCAGAAGAGTATAGTAGCCCTTCCACATCTTTGAATCGATATTAGTAAACGGCATTTTAACAGTCATCGTCAATAAAATATAACAAAAAGCTGTTATTAAAAGAAAAGAGATTCCAGTTATTCTGTTATTCAAAAACTTCATTTTTCAGATATTTTCATGATTTAAAGATAGTACAGTTTCTATTTTGAAGTACTTTTTGTCAAGCAAAATATGAGATTCATAGAGCAATTCTGATTTTGATTTTTATTGTTGATTAAGATAGCTTAAATTGTATCAATTTTAATATAACAATAATTACCGGGGCAAAAAACCCTCTTATTGAATTTGGATCTCCCAAAGTGTATAATTCTCCCATGATTAGATTTATTCGACATTTAAGCTGGCTTGTAAAGGGTGTACAAACTTTTGCTCTGGTTGGAAAAAGCGGCACAGGAAAAAGCTTCAGGGCCAAACTTGTTTCCCAGAAATTTGGGATTGAACTCCTGATTGATGATGGCCTGCTAATACGGGATCAAAAGATTATAGCTGGCACCTCTGCAAAAAAAGCAAAAACCTACCTGGGAGCGATAAAGACTGCAGTTTATGATAATCCCGAACATAGAAACAGTGTTATCAGAGCATTGGAGAAAGAAAATTTCAAGAGAGTTCTTGTTCTAGGCACATCAGAGAAAATGGTCAGGAAGATTGCCCACAGACTTCGCCTTCCTGCTCCCTTCAAAATTCTTAATATCGAACAGCTTGCAACTAAAGAAGAAATTGCATTGGCAATTAAAACAAGAAAAATGGAAGGTAAACATGTAATTCCTGTTCCAGCCATCGAAATTCACAGAACTTACCCTAGATTCGTATATGATTCAATATGGGTCTTTGTAAAAAAGAATATACTTTTTCGAGGCAGGGACGAAGTCTTTGAAAAAGCTATAGTAAGGCCGGAATTCGGTGAAAGAGGTAAAATAAGGATTTCTGAAACTGCCATTGCCCAGATGGTCAATCACTGTGTTGATGAATTCGACGATACAATTTCTGTTCGGAAAATACAGGTAAAAAACGATCCAAGAGGATATAACTTAAAAATCACCATTCATATCCCCCTGGGAATCCAGATGTCAGGCAGCATCTATAACCTGCAGGAATATATAATAGAGAGTATTGAGAGATATTCCGGAGTGAATATACATAAAGTAACTATTACGATAGATAAACTACTCTGAAATAGAGTTTGAAGATAAAATATTTGACAAAGTTCTATGATGCACATAAGCTGATTAGAGGGAGAAACTTATGAAAAGAATAATCATTATATTTTTAATCTCATTCCTGTTTGTATTACCTGCTTTCAGCCAGACAATGCGAATGGCCGAGAGTAATAGTTATAGAGTATACTCTGAAATCAGTGAAGAAAATGCTGTATTTGTGGCCACTGCAATGGATGAATATTTCAAACTCTATAATCGTTATTTTCATTTTGATGAAAGTGATCTTGCCTCCAAGCTGCAGATCCGTATATTTCAGTCAAAAGATGGTTTCGATAGCTATCTATCATCGATAATCTCAGAAACAAGCAGCTCATTTGTTTTTCTCCAATATAAAAATTCAATAAAAAGTGAGCTTGTAATTTATCTTATTGATGATCTGGAAAAAATGAATAAAACGCTGATACATCATGGCTTTGTACAGTTCATAAAAACATTTATTACACAACCTCCACTTTGGATTCAAAAAGGTTTTGCAATCTATTTTGAGAAGAGTCTCTATAACGACGAAGATAATACAGTAATATTTCGAAATAATCTTGATTGGGCTGTTACCCTTAAAAAATATATCGCTGCAGACAGAAAAGAACCTTTAAATCAAAAGCTGTTTCCAATCTCCGATCTATTAAGTATTGATAATGTTACAGCTAATAAAAATATAAATGTGTTCTACGCGGAGTCATGGGGACTTGTCAGTTTTCTGATCAATTCAAAATATAATGAGTATAACAGGATTTTATGGGATGCGATTTCTATAATGAAACCGGATGCACTCAAAACTGAAAATGAATCGGCTATAACAAAATCTTCATTTGCGTGGACCGATAAAAATACCTTTCTTTCAGATTTCTACTTTTATGCTGAATCTATAAAAACCTTCAATGAGCTTGTACAGGATGGAATTAAATCCTATTCTGCAGGCTCATTGGATGAAGCAGAGAGGCTTTTTATCACCGCGATGATACTGGAGGAGAACAACCACATACCCTACTACTACCTGGGCCTTATAAACTATGCCAGAAAAGATTTTTCTATGGCAGAATATTATTATCATTCCACTGTTGAAATGGGGGGTGATCCTGACCTGACTTATTATGCTCTGGGTGTTAATTCCTATGCAAATAATAATTCAGAAGATTCAATTTTCTATTTGAACAAGGTCGGACCTGGAGAGTATCAGGAAAAATCTGCAGAACTGCTGGCCTCTCTCTCAGAAGATACAGGAGAAACTTTGGAAGCTGAGAATATCGAAGGTGAATCCAAGGAGAGTCAATCCAAAAGTGGTAAATGATTCCTGCCGGATAATAAAAACTCTTACCGCGATGCTACGTACTTTCTATCGTCTTCGTGGATGGTGGTTTTTTTCGTAATGCTTTCTTGAGTGTTTGCCCTCATGAGTTGTCTTTTTTCTACGGATTGCATTTTTAGGCGGTAAGAGACCTTCATTACGGAAGAGTTTAACAACTGCCATCTCAACTTCCTGATTTGGCGGCGTTATTGGATGTATCAGTCTTTTTACATCTCTGAATATATCTCTGAATAGAAAAGTTGTATTTTCATACTCCTCAGGAAAAGTTATAAAAGACGATACCAAAGCGGCAATAAGACGACCTTTTCTATTTTCACTTCTTGTTATTACATCGTCATCGATAGAGATAAGGTCTTTAAAAAAACTGAAAGTATGCTCATTATGACCCTTTCTGGAAAGTAAAGAATTTATCTCCGGCAGCATAAATCTAAGCAAATTAAATTTCAAAAGCAGCTTAAAAATCGGTGCCGAGTAGCCTGTGGCTACTATTTTCATGACCTCTTCTGTCATTCGTGAGGGTGAACATCTTTTTAATTCAGTACTATACCTTTTTATATTTCTACCTAACCTGAAAGTTAGTGTAAATCCAGTTGTTCCGGAGTATTTTAGGGCCCTTATCATCCTCACAGGATCCTCACTGAAGGTTGTAGAAAGAGGGATAAGAGATCTTACTTTTCTATGCTGAATATCTTTCCAACCATCAATGAAATCGATGATATATTCTTTCTGAGGGTCATAATAAAGTGCATTGATTGTAAAATCCCTTCTTCGGACATCATCTTCAATCTGACCATATACATTGTTATTATTATCTTCCGACTGAGATCTGAATGTAGAAACTTCTATTATTTTATTGGAATAATACATGTGTACAAGACGGAAACGTCTGCCTATTATCCTTGCATTCCAAAACAATTTTTTAATTCTGCCAGGAAGTGCATTGGTAGATATATCGAAGTCCTTAGGTTTCTTATTTAGGAGAAGGTCTCTGACTGCACCTCCTACAATATAGGCATCATAGCCGGATGCACTTAATTTTTCAGTGATCTTTACTGCGTCCTTATCCATTAGGGATTTATCTATTTTATGATCATCTTTTGTATATATGCGTGCAATAGCTACTCTTTTTCCACCAGGTGAAGTTCCATATCGTATGAGCAAAGTTAATCTCGCTTGAATTTTTAGTCTATTTTAGTCTACTATAATAAAATTGAAAGGTATTTAAATCAAGAGGGGCATGATAGTGTTAATAGAGCCGAAAATACTGAAGGGTTTCAGAGATTTTCTTCCTGAGAAAGAATTAAGACGGAAAAAAATAATCAGAATACTTGAAAAAACTTTTACAAGCTTCGGATTTCAGCCAATTGATACTCCGGTTCTGGAATATAGAGATGTTCTCCTGGGAAAAGGTGGAGGAGAAACAGACAAACAACTTTACTCATTTAAAGATAATGGAAAAAGAGATGTAGCAATGAGGTTTGACCTGACTGTACCCTTTGCTCGTTTTATGGCAGCTCATATAAATGAACTTGTTCTACCTTTTAAGCGATACCACATCGATAAAGTATGGCGGGGGGAAAATACACAGAGGGGAAGATATCGGGAATTCATTCAGTGTGATTTTGATATTGTGGGAGTAGATAATGCTTCTGCAGATTTCGAGATTCTTCAGCTTATGTATGACTCTTTCAAGTCCATGGGAATAGAGAACATTACAATAAAAATAAATCACAGAGGTATATTTAATAATTTTCTTACGAAAATAAGTGCCTCTGATAAGGCAGTTGAGATTATGAGAACTGTTGATAAAATCAATAAAATAGGCGCAGATAAAGTATTTGAAATTCTAACCGTGATGATCGATTCTGATTCAGCAGGAAAAATACTTGATTATATCGAACCTGGTAATGATTTTACAAATACTCTTGAAAAAATAACAACCATGTCCGGAGGGAAATCAGAGGCATCAGATAGACTATATGAAGTCTATGAATACATGAAAGAGATAGGAATTGAGGGTATGTTTACTTTAGATCCGGCAATTACCCGTGGTCTGGATTATTATACAGGTATTGTTTACGAAACTCTTCTCAACGATCTTCCCGGGCTTGGTTCTGTATGTTCGGGAGGTAGATATAATAATCTGGCATCCATCTATACAAAAACGAATCTACCAGGAGTTGGTTCTTCAATTGGTCTGGATCGCCTGATGGCTGGTCTTGAGGAACTGGGACTTCTTGATAACAAAGCCATAGGTTCAGATGTTATTATTCTGAATTTTGAAGATTCGACCGTATCTCACAACCACTATCTGGCTTCTGTCATTAGAGAGTCAGGGTTATCCTGTGAAGTTTATCTGGCTAGTAAAAAGCTTGGAAATCAGTTTAGTTTTGCTGAAAAAAAGGGTATTTCTTTTGCAGTCCTCTGTGGTGCTGATGAGAAGAATTCAGATACAGTAACTCTAAAAAATATGACTACCAGAGAAAATTTTAATAAAATCAGCCTGACAGAGGCAATCCGGATAATCAAAGATAATCAGGAAATGTAATTTATGAATAGTCTCCCTGTATATGCACAAAAGAATAAGATACTCTCTGAACTGGAGAAAAATCAGGTTATAGTTGTTGAAAGCCCCACAGGTTCGGGAAAGACAACTCAGCTGCCCATTATACTACAGGAAGCTGGTTACGGAGATTCAGGTATTATTGGAGTAACCCAGCCCAGACGGATTGCAACAGTCTCTGTCAGTGAATTCATAGGCAGTCATATGGAAGCCAGAGACCGTAACACTGTTGCTTATAAAATGCGTTTTGAGGATACAACAGATATATATACAAGAATAAAAATCATGAC
>SDBV01013345.1_pt1 | contig 10464 bp, 7 predicted proteins | sample 2277081 | NCBI WGS metagenome assembly SDBV01 (sample SAMN10402039, study PRJNA504765) | marine sediment metagenome | isolation source: marine sediment core GS10_PC15, 223 cmbsf | place: Arctic Ocean: Southern Knipovich Ridge | collected 2010
GAAGATGATGATAAGCTTGATGCTTGGCTTAAGGAGAAACATAAAGAGCATACTACTAAATGTGCTAATAGATCTATGGAGAAAAAAGGTAAGCGTGGTTTTTATGATAAGAGCGGCGAATTTCATTCAATGGGTAAGCAAGTACATGAGCATAAAGAGATTGGCGTATGTCTTGATGGATATTTTGATGAAGAGACTGGATATTTTATACATTATACTAAAGAAGAGAAGATGGCTAAATTAGATGAAATATATGGTAAAAATGATCTAAATACTCGTAATATTTTAGCATCCGAGCAAAAGGTGATAGAGGGCAAGAGTGTTGTACGTGAGGAACAATTAAGAAAAGGTAGAAATAGGCTGCTACTTACATTAAGTGGTAAAAAATAATTATGAAAAATAAACCAAAGGTATTAAAGACAGTACAAAAGCGTGTTATATTTTTATGTGCTAAGTTTTTTGAGTTAATGGAAAAAGGAATACCCGATCTCCTTAAGGAGGAGAAATGGCAGGAGATTCGCACTAAGATGCTTGATTTATGTAATGATATAGTGCGGGCTAATACGGAGGATCTTGAAGATGCATCTATGGTATTCAGGCCGTTAGCTGTTAGTTTTGATAAAAGTAAGGTTACTTGTTCTGCAAAATTAATAACTACCTTTCGTGGTATGGAATTTATACTTAATCCACCGTCTCTAACAATTAAGACTGATATGAAAAATAGCTACTTGCTTGATTGTGTTAGGGAGGAATTAGGCATAGGTGTTACTGAATGTGATTTTGATAAATATATATATAGTGTTAAAGGTGATGATTGTAAAATTATTCTGGTTGTTTTAGATAAAATTGTGATGACTAGTGCAATACGAGAAAAATATCTAGAGTGGCGATCAGAAGTGGTACATTTAGGAGATTAAAGATGAACGATAAAATTTCTGTTATTGTTGATACTTTTGATGTCAAAGGAAAACCAATTAAGTTATGTTTGTTGAAGCCCAATGTGCAGATTAATAAATTCTGTGATATTGAATATAAAAAGGCATGGATCTTTTTACTAAGACAGGGGATTCCTACTCATAAAACATTGCTAAAAGATTTTGAAAAACAAGAGGTGTGGACTAAAACACATGAAAAGGAATTGAATGATTTAAATCTTAAAATTGGAATACAGGATCATTTGATGCATAAATTTATTCAGCAAGACAAGACGGATGATGCTCAAAAAGCGGCACTTGATATAGTGGACCTTAGAAATGAGAGTTATGAATTGATTGAGATTATTAATCAGGCATATACTTATTCATGTGAGGGTGGAGCTAATGAAATTCGTCATGAGGCTTATATTGCTTATGCCTCGGCTTATGAAAAGGATTTTGATAAATTGTATTTTAAAGATTATGAGGATTTTAAAAATCGTCGTGATGAACGTGCTTCTGTTGATCTGCATGTTGCATATATGCAAAGCGTTCTTACAGATAATCAGAAATATATTCATGATTTACCAGAAAATCAATTTTTGGTTGATACGGGATATCTGACAAAGGAATTAAGACTTAAGATAGATAATAAACCATTGGAAAAGAAAAGTAAAAAAACTGCTGTTAAAAAATCAAAAAAGAAAGCATCAAAGAAAAAGGAGTAATGAATTTAAATGCCTGATTTTTCACTATCAGCAAAAATAGTAATTACCGAGGTAGATGCAAGCAAGTTAAAAGCTGCGTTGAATCAGTTAAAGAATATCAAGAGCCCTCTAGATGTTAAGAAAATGCAGGGTATGGCTGATCAAACTAAGAAGCTTGCTGTGGCTACTGAGTTAGCTAAAAAACAAACTGCGGCTCTTCAAAGACAATATCAGCAGATGCGTACTGCACAGCAACAATTAAAAAATGCAAAAAATGCTGTTGATAAGCTGAGTTCTTCTACTAAAAAAGCCAGTGGTAATGTTAAAACGTTGGCAGAACGAATGACAGAAATTGGTCCGAGGGCAATGGCATTCCGCGTGTCAACAATTATGATCAACGGTTTTGTTAATGCAATTTCTGAAGCTATTACTTTTTTACGTGAATTAGATCAAATTATGGCAGATATTCAAAAGATATCTGGACAATCTTCTGCACAGTTAGCCAGTATGGGTGATAAGCTTATTGATATTGCTAGTACATATGGTCTTGCTGCTGCTGAAGTTGCTGAACAGTTTAAGACAATCATACAGGCGGGTTTTAAAGCTGCTCGTGCTATGGACATTGTTGGGCAGGCTGCGATGGGTGCGGCTGCTACTACATTGAACTTTGCTAAGGCAACTGAGATTCTTATTCAAACTATTAAAGTATTTGGTGAACAGGATGCGGCTACCCTGTTTGATCAGATAGCAGTTGCAGAATCTAATGCTGCTGTTACAGCTAAAGATATTCAGGATGCTATGAAGCGTAGTGCTGCTACGTTTAAGGCAGTTAATGCTGATATTAGTGATATGATTGGTTTGATTTCTTCCCTACAAGAAACAAGTCGTCGTGGTGGTGCTGTGGTTGGTACTGCATTTAGAACTATTAATACACGTCTTATTGCTGGTGATACTGCTGAGGCAGTAAAAAAGCTTGGTGTTGCTGTTGCTGATGCCGAGGGTAATTTGCGTCCTATGATGGATGTCTTGGCTGATTTGGCATCTAAATTTAGATCTTTAACGGAAGAAGAGCGTGTACAGGCCGCTACTGTAATTGCAGGTCGTCGTCAGTTTGAATCTTTTGTTCAAATTCTTGATAATGTGGATAGAGCACAGGAGCTTTCTGCTGCGAGTGCTGCTGCACATGGTGAAGCCCAGAAACGTGCCGCTATTCAAGTCGAGACTATTAATGGTCTTTTAAATCAATTGAGCAATGCATTTCTTAAAGCCGTTAAAAGTAGCGAGGGATTTATTCCCATGATAAGTGTGTTTAAGGAGATGGTCAAGGCATTAACCTTTGTTCTTACTGTTTCTGATGGGGTTGTTGGTAAATTTGCTGCATTAGCTGGTAGTCTTTTGTTAATGAAGGGGCTTGCTAAGGTTGTTGCACCGCTTTTAAAGGGTGCTATGGCTGGTGCTGGTGGATTATTAATTGGTGGAGGGGGACGAGCTGCGGCGTTTGGTGGTAAGGCTGCTGCTGGTGGTGCAGGTGCTGCTGCTGGTGCTGCTGCTGGAAAAGCGGCTTCGGCTTTTTCTGCATTACGTATCAGCTTATTAGGTATTACTGCTGTTGGAATAGCTGCATCTGTGGCATTTAAAAATGTTGAGGGTACACTGGGTCAGGTAGGCAGAGATGCTGGTGAACTGGGTACTATAATGGGTACTGCATTTATGTTTGGTCCTATTATTGGCTCTATAGTTACACTCGGATTTTCTGCTGTTAAAGCAAAAACTGCTATAAGTACATTTAATGATAGGCATGATGCTTATATGAAAAGTATCAAAGAATTTGGTAGTCAGACATTAGCAAGAACTCAAAGTGCATTGATTGATGCTAGAGCTGCTGGTGATGATTATACTGCTTTATTATTGGAACAAAGTGCTGCATTTGATATGGCTAGCATACGTTTAGCAAAAGATGCTGAATTATCTGAGAAGGCATTAAATAGAATTACTGATGGTATTGCTAAATTTGTGGAAGCAACGCCTAAACAGGCTCCTAGTGCTATGGATATTCGTGAAATAGTGACTATTGGTTTGAAGCGAGCTGGATTTAAAGAAGAAGCAATCCCACTACTCATGGCTACTGGATCAGCCATGAAACTTATTTTTGATGCTAGTAGTGCATTAACTGATGTTATAGGTGAATCCGCAGAATCTATGAGGCACTTAGAAGAAATAATGAAGGCTAATGCTGAGGCGGCCATGAATGCTGCTGCTTCTATGGAATTTATTGATAAAATGTTACGAAATATTCTAGGTAGTCAGGAAATACTTAAGGCACAACATGATTATACAAGAGCACTAGATGAAGCCGCATTAGCTAATCGTATTTTTGTTGATGGTATTACTGATGTTATTGAAGTACGTAGATTACAAGCTAAGCAGGAACTAGATTTTGCTCATGAATCCTTTCGAAATCAAACTGACTTTTTTAATAAAGCAGTACAAGATTTTGATAGTTCAATGAAGGGTCTTAATGTTGATATAGATATAGCATCTGTACAAGAACTTTTTCAAATCTTGTCTGAGGGAAGTAAAACATCATCACAAAAAAAATCAATAATGACTGAGGCACTTGGGCGTATGGCAGCAGGTATTGATGCAGAAGGAACTGACAAGGTGCGAAAGGCTATACATAAATTATTACTTTCATTTTTTGAATTAGATGTAGGTAGATTAAAGAAAGGTGTTGCCGCAGGTCGTAAATTTCCAAAGGCATTGCGTGATATTGATTTTGATGAATTAAATCAAGCAATGAAAGATTCTGAAATTGCTAGAAAGAATGAGCAGAATAGAATAATAAAAGTCAATAATTTATTAGAAGGACTATCTGTTGATACTAGCGACTTTGAACAATTAGCTAATACGGCTCAGGGGTCTACTGAGGAAATGATTCAGTTTCTTGGTATCATTGAGAAAATGAAAAATCCTATTTCACAAGCACGACTAGAATTAGCTGCTATAATTGATAAAGAAATTGAGAATGTTCGTGTTTTAGAAGATACTCGTCAAGGCATTAGAGATCAAATTAAGGCATATGAGGCTATGGCACCAGGTCAGAAAAAAAATGCTGCACTTAAGGCAAGGGATCTTGAATTAACAAAAGCATCAAATAATATAGAAATTGCTAAAGCCAATGCATTAAAAAGGACTGCTGGGGCTACTAAGAAAGTTATGAGTGAACAAAAAAAGGCAGCCGAAGGAGCCGCTGAAGCTCAATCAAAACTTACCGCTTCTTTGCAAGAATTAGCTGAAGCTACCGAAGAAGCTATAGTTCAAGCAGATATTGAATCACAAGGAGACTTAAAGGATGCACAGCAATCTGTAATGGAATCTGCCGAAAATTTATCTGATGCTTATAGAGATCTACGTGATGCTCAATTATCTCTTGGTGATTCTATAGCTGATTATCGTCTTGGCATTCTTATGGCGGATAGAGAAATTGCCATGATTACTGGAAATATTCGTGGTTTTTCAGAGCAGTTTAGATCTATACAAAATGTTTTTGATGAGGTGTTGGCGAGTGCTGCAATGACAGAGCAGCAGAAACTTGAATTATTACGAGCATCTGCTGCACAACAGTTACAATTAATACAAAGTGTTATTGATGAAACTAGGAGTATCGGACAGAAAATTTTTGGTATGGATGCTGCTGGTGGTGCTGAACTTACTAAGGGCTTTGCTGCATTAAGAGATGTTATTTCTCAATTTCAAACTGGTGGTGGCTTTGAGGGTATTGATTTAAATGAATTTGGTAATATGTTATTGTCTTTACCACAATCTATACGTCAGGAAATGCTTGCTGCATTAGGTGCATTACCTTCTACGGCTACACTTGGTGGTTTGAGTAAAAGTGAAATAGAAAACATCCTATTTGGTTCAGCAGTTGGTGAATCTGAAGAGGCTAATATACAAAATATTAATGGTCTTACTGAGACTCAAGTAGAGTTGATAGGGCAAATTGCTGAATTAAATCAGGCTGGTATTTTAGCCGCTAATGCACAACTTATGGAAGCACAAAAACAGGTTGCTCTTGCTGAAGAACAATTAAGTATGGACGAAATTATGTTAGCTCGTGCTGAGGAAAATGTTCAGGTGGTAAGAGAAGAAATTAGCCATGCTGCCATGTTATTAAATGCTATGCAGGTTGAGATAGGTAATCTAATATCTGAATCTACATCAATTCTTTGGGGTGTTAATAAAGAAAATGCGGCTAAACGTGCTCAAGAACATGCGTCTCGACTATCTGCTTTACAGGTAATTGGTGCTAATACTGAAGGTTTAGCCACTAGTATTGCGTCTTTTATGTCTGCATTAGCATTAACCGGAGCAGCAGGTGGAAATATTCCTAGGAATTTTGCTGGTGGTAATATGCGAGAAGTTGCTGGTTTAGTCAAGGCATATCATGCTGAAAAACGTGCTGCACCTGGTGCTAATCCTGTGATTGCAAATGATAGTGAGTGGATTATTCCAACCAAGGGACGCGGTAATGTACCAAATTATCAAGCAGGCAATGCTGCTAAGATTGATATTAATTCTGTAGAAATGGAACGACTTTTGACTAGTATATTGGAAGAAATACAAGCACAGCGTCAAACAGAAGGTGGGGTAGCGTCTAGTGTTGTTTCTGTAGCTAATACGGAGCCTATCCAAGCAACGATTAATATAAATGCTGAACAAAAAGTGCAGATTACTGGTGCTACAACTATTGCTGATACGGTTGCTAATTCTGTTAAAAGGGCATTTGGAGATAGTTTAGATAATAATCAAATAGATATGATCTCTGAGCAAATGTTGGAAATTTTTGAGGTATTAAAAACTCGTGGATTGATGAATTCACTAGGAGGGGGATTATAATGCCAACTGAAAGCAGGGTAAGGGGCACATCACCCGCTAGTATTGTCGAAATTCATTATGGGGAATACAAATTTGTACCAGCCCCATTTATTACATGGACTGTTGACAGTCAGCATGATCCAAATACAAAAGTAAGAACTGTTGAGACTACTAGAATAATATTAACTGGTACATTCCTAGATCTTCCTGATGGTACTTATGATCGCATGTTTGAATATCAGAACAGTTTAAGGAGTGCATTTAGTGTTGATGCTCAGGAATTTAAGATAGTTGCTGGTGCTGGTAATCAGAATTTAGCATCTGGCACTGTAATACAAGGAGGTATTTTTCCTCAAGTTACAAGTGTTGATATTCAGCCTGATATTCAGCATAATAGAATTGATTATACAGTTGAGCTTTTAGCATCTACTTCCTCCATAAGTGGACAAGCTGTAGAAAACTTATCTGATAGTTGGGAATTATCGGAAAATGATGAAGATTGTTATATTGATGTAACACATACAGTATCTGCACAGGGTATTAATACACTCGCTTCGGGTACGAATGCAATTGATCAGGCACGGGCTGCCGTATCCCCCAGGCTTGGGCTTGCCCATATTCCGTATTATCTTCCTGAATATACTGAACCATCTGGTGGGGGCTCTCCTGGGGCAAGTAGAACTAACATATATGAAGTAACCGTCTCTAGAAAAGAGGCCACCGATATTTTAGCGGGAACCTATTCTGTTACGGAGCAGTTTGCCATTGTTTCTGGTACGGCTCCATATATTCATAATAGTCAGAATTCGTATGATGAAGATGAGAATGGGATAGCTACCGTTACCTTGCGTGGTACTATTAAGGGTCTTGGTCGATCCAATGCCAATGTCTCTGGTGGTGTAGCTTTTGATAGAGCTTTGGATGGTTATAATATTCTTAGAGATTCTTTTCCAATCGAAGCCTCTGGTATGTATAGTTTATATAAAGAGAATGCTTCTAATTTTTATTTGTTTACCACCAATCATTTAAGCCTCTCTGTTACGGAGAATAGATGCGTAGCAACCATTCAATACTCAATTAGCTATAACGATGACCCTAGTGAGAATTTACCAAGTGGTATTTTAGAAGCAAGTACATCTATACAAAGAAGTGAAGCTATTAGATTATATACCACGCATCCTATTATTTTTAGGAGATTGGGTAATATTATACAGGATATTAAAACTACCGTAGAGGGTAGAATCACAATTAGCTCATCTGCCAGGGCTGAGAATACTGGCGATAATACAGTAGATGTTAATCGAGCAATTGCATATATACAGAGCGAAGTGAATAGGCTGAGACCTAATAGTGCTGATTTTCAAAATCTCAGGATTGGTGGAGTTGATGAAACTTTTAGTGATAAAGAGTTATCGGCACAAGTTACTGTGACATATATATTCGTATCTGACTTAAGTTCCGTATCGGATGCGGATAGTGATATTGTACTTACAACCCTTTAAGGAGTGAATGAATAATGGTCAATGCACCAACTGTTGTATGGAGAGAATTTAATCCTAGTATTGACCCTAGTGGTCATAGAGTAGAGGCATTAAGTATAGATCAGTGGGGATTTCAGGGTGTGAAGAATACCGCTAATGGAGGTACACTAGTTTTTAGCTCCTTAAACACAAGTATTTCTGGCCAGATTAGTGATACTAAGGTTGTTACTGCTCATGTGACTAATTGGAATGATGCGAGTGGTATAACTAATATGAAGACTTATCTTAGTTCTATTTCAGATTTTGCTACTGGAACCACCAGATTTTTATATGCAATTCAACGTCATTTTTATACTCAGAGTGGTACTCCTCTCAACGAAACTAATGACGATTTTCCCACTACTCAACCCGCATCGCAAAATATTCTTAGTACTTTAGGGAGTGGATTTTTAAAGGATACAGTTGGTGTTGCTACTCCGGATGAAAATCAGGTTACTGAATATTTATATCTCGCTATATTTGCAGATACCGACGTACCTTTTTCGACTTACGGTGGACCCGGAGGTGGAGGGTTTCGCTTCCGCATTCTCTTTGATTTTAGTTAGGAAATATATTATGAAATGGACAGAAGAAGAAATAGATATTTTAAAAAAGTATTATTTTAAGATGATGGCCAGAGATATTCAACAAAAATATTTATTTAATAGAACCATTGAAGCTATTAAACTAAAAGCTGAAAGAATTGGATTAAGAGCTGACCTTTCTAAAATATCATCGATTATGAATAGAAAATATCATTGTAATGAATTATTTTTTTGTATACCAAATAATATCAACTCGTATTGGTCGGGATTTATTGCTGCCGATGGATATGTTTATACGGGTGAAAAAAATGGTTTAAAATTAAGTATAAATTTAAAAAAATCTGATTATTTACATTTACAAAAAATGAATAAAAATATGAATGGAAATTATTTGATACGGATAGATGATAATACGTGTTATTTAACAATATCTGGATATAACAATATTATTAATGATTTGAAAGATAATTTTTCTATTGTCCAAAAAAAGAGTTTAATATTGCAACCACCTAAAATATATAATGAAGATTATATTCGATCTTTTATTAGAGGTTATTTTGATGGAGATGGCTGTTTATCTAAAATTAATAAATTTAATGGATGGCAAGTTAATATAACATCTGGCTCCTTAGATATAATTACATGGATTAAGAATCAAACAGAGAATTTTTTAATGAATATAAAATGTAATATTTATCATTATAATAAATATTATTGTTTAATATTATCTACCCGGCAAGCATTGCGTTTTTTACAATGGCTATATTATAATTCTACACAAGACACTAGATTAGATCGTAAATATAATTCTTTTTTGCAACTTCAAAGTAGATGTTATGAAATTGATAATAAAAAATTATATTCTAAGTATCGTGGAGTTACTTATGATAAAAGTCGTAATAAATGGATATCTAATTTAAAATATAAGAAACAATATATACATGTAGGTCGCTTTCTTACGGAGAAAGAAGCTGCCCGAGCCTACAACGCTAAAGCTCAAGAAATGGGCTTATTTGACCGTTGTTATGAGGTGAATTAAATGCTTCCGACTCATCCTAATCTTGTTTGGTATCAGTTTGATACAACTGAAATTGCGGACCCCTCCGGATCACGCCATACTACCAATGCATTTGCATTTCAAAAAGTAATTGGTAGTGGAGTTTGTGTTAGCGGTCTTGCATTTCCCACTATTACTATGGATCTTAGTGAAGGTTATAAAGACAACTATGCATCTATACCTGTAGCTATTATTTTTAGGTTAAATAGCGTTGCTGACGGTAGTGGTATTAATGATTTTCGCTTTTATTTGTCAAAAGATAGTGCCTTAGATAATGATAATAATGAGCCAAAGCCTTATGTACAGATGCAGGTTAGTGGTACTTGGCAGCCGAATGCTGCATTACCGAGTGGAGCTGGTGATAAGATGGTATTGAATAATATTCCTATCTCACCCAATGTATTCAGACAAGATGGTAAGTTATTTATCGATGGTGTTGGTGATGCTGATGTATCAGCATATATCTTAATGAATGTGATTATTCCCAATAGACAAGAATTGGGCACTTTTGGCATTTGCGGTTCTGGAAATTTGGAATTTGCTCTAAAATATGGCACTGGTGATATATAATTTAGTGTATTAATAATTGACAACACAATCTTCCGACTCCATTCAGCGAGTCATCATCCTGCCCTCAATATATTCATTATTTTATTTTTTTCAAGTCGCTTTTAAGGAGGTGTCTTTAGGATGGCAACAGTTAATGGAACTTCAAGTACTAATAATGTCAATCAGGTTCTTTATTCTTATGGTACAGCTATGCAGTTTAATACAGACCGTAAGGGGTCTGGTATCGCTTTACATGCTAGTATTGTGCTAATTCAGAATCTTGGCGTGGGCGTT
>SDBV01013346.1_pt1 | contig 10464 bp, 4 predicted proteins | sample 2277081 | NCBI WGS metagenome assembly SDBV01 (sample SAMN10402039, study PRJNA504765) | marine sediment metagenome | isolation source: marine sediment core GS10_PC15, 223 cmbsf | place: Arctic Ocean: Southern Knipovich Ridge | collected 2010
GATGTATTCTACGAATCTACTCCAGAAGCTATTAGACCTCATATGGGTCACCGGAGTACAACAGAGAAGTGGTTTGATAAAATCAACTCTACCATGTATATCGGGAGCGCCAGAGCTCTAGGTGGTATTGGTCGTGGCGAACCTATACATAATCTAATCTTTAGTGAGGTAGGGTTCTATCCACCAGATGCTACAGAAAAGATTATAAAACCTGCATTGCAGAGAGCACCACCAGATGCATTAGTCACTGTGGAGAGTACACCTAATGGCGAAGACGGTTACTTCTACGAAGAAGTCCAAGCAGCGATTGAAGGAACCGGAACCTTTAATCTCATTGCCTGTTACTGGTGGGAGGAGCCTGACAACTCCATCGGTGAAGGACATCCGGTCCTCGACATCCACCCCGATATACAGTACGATTTTGACCTCACACCAGACGAGGTTATCCTCAAAGAGAATCATAACCTCACCATCGACCAGCTCAGATGGAGACGCTGGAAGACAATAGAGTTAGGCCCAGAGATGTTCCAGCAGGAGCATCTTGAAGACCTGAACAAGTGTTTCCTTACAGTAGGACAGCCCTACTACGACACGTATCATACCTCTAACTTGAGCGCGCACACGCGTAAGGCAAAGGGGAGCTGGAACAGTGCGTTGATATGGGAGGATCCAGTTGATGATGGAGAGTACATCATCGGAGTCGACCCCGGACAAGCACGCCAAACTGAATCAGTTGCCTGGGTCATGCGAGTGGACGGGCCTTATAGAGAGCACCCAAAGTATGTTGCACTACTGGCTGGATTTTATGAACCATCCAGGATGGCTACCCTTTGTATGGCCCTCGGTCGAAGATACAACAATGCCCTTATGGTACCCGAAGCTAATTCTCAAGGGATAGCTTTCATAGATGCGGTGAGACATAAGTATCCTAGAATGTACAAGAGGCGTAGTGCGCAGACTGGTCAGACTACGATGTTGGATGGGTGGTACACCAGTGGAGCTACTAAACCGTACATGATGGAGACAATGAATGAATGGTTGGAGAAATTAGATATTCCGGATGAAGAAACCGTTCGACAGATCAGTTTGTTCAGGTCAGTTGGTGATGGTAGAGCAGTAACTACCGCACTGGATGATAGACATGACGCTGCGTGTTTCTGTTTGATGGGGTTGGTGGGACATAAACCTCGCAAGCAAAGAGGATTCAAAGGTGGTAGTGGATTTACAGGATGGGATAAATGACAACTCAAACTCGTAAAGCTAACGAGATTAGACTCAGAGTAGACCAGCTTTCTAACCTATGGCGTGGTCGTAATACTAAGATGAAGGAGTGGTACAACCTCATACGATTGGATAACCACCTCGCTCAACAGGGTATGGAGAGCGTGATCTCGCCTGACCCTAGAACCTCCTTCAACATGGCGTCGTGGTTGTTGACACCTAAGGTGTGGAGTTTTGAGTTTGACAAGAGTAGTCTTAGTGAGGACGAAGCTAGGGTTGCTAGTCAAGTTGAAGGTGGTCTTAATAAAGAGTTTATGCGTATCGAGAGGAGTAGACGCTCCGGCTTGTTTGGGTCATTTTTACACCAGGTCATGCGTAACTTCTTGAGTACTGGGTGGGTGAGCTTCATCACTTGGCCTGGTGAGCCTTGGCGGTACCAAGCATGGAATCCGGCTACAGTCTTCCCAGAGTACGATGATAGAGGTAACATGATTGAGTGCGGGAGGAAGTACTCAATCTCCCCACGTCAGGCTAATCTCAAGATAGCAACTGAAGGTTGGATACCGCCAGTCAAACCCTTTACCTCAGTACAGGTGGTACGTAATCTCTGGGTGTTCGCCGGTGATGAGTGGTGGATGGGAGCTTCCATTGGTGACCACACGGCTAGAGAGCTATCTCCAGTAGGTACACCATTTCAGCCTATCTACTGTGTGCCTGGTGGTGGACTACCTGATGACGGCTCATTGAATGACACTTCGTGGAGAGCAGAAATAGGCCAAGCAGTGGTTGCAGTGGTGTTGGACTTCCAGAAGAATTACGATAAGATGCTGACCTACATGCAGCAGTTGTTGAAGGATACTGCTAATCCTAAGTATATCGAACGGTTGCATGGTGCTGGAGTACTTACACCAGAGAATATTTACGCAAGAGGTAGTATCTATACCATTGAACCTGGTGAAGATATCTACACCCTATCTGGGGACAGCCCACCCGTAGACCTACGCGGACACTCATTAGACTTGAAGTCACAACTAGGTCGTGCCCAGTTTCCAGACATTAGCTTCGGTAACTTCACTCAACAGGTAAGCGCATTCCTTATGAGTAACGCTACCGCAGCTACACAACAGGTACTGGATCCATTCCGTACTACCCTACAAGGAACACTTGGTGATTCTGCGGCGGATAACCTACGTCTAATGGCGTTGCAGGATAGAGCATTCAATGGTGTGAGAGGTATGGCTATACCGGTAGACGTGCCGTTGGATTTTGTGTATTCTATAGACATACCCGGTGACTTCATCAATAGGGCAAACTCTGCTAGATTAGTCAGCCCTGACTGGCGCATGTCTTCAGACACGACGACCAGGGTATTATTCCCTGAGATTCAGAATCCTGCACTTGAGGCCAGTAAGGTAGCGACTGAATTAGCTATCGCGCATCCGTTGTTCAGGACAGTTCAAACGATTAGTGAGCTTCGACAAGGAGCTTTCCAGGCTAGTAGTGTAGGAGATACAGTTACTAGAGATCTCCTCAACGCCGCTGCTGATAGGTTAGAGGGTGAAGTCATAGGACAACCAACTCCTGAGGCCGGTGCGATACCGCAATCTACAGAAGGGTTTAACAATCTTGTAAGGAATCTATCATGATGAGTAATGATGGTAGTTGGTTTGATGGTGATATTAAATTACCTAAAGTTATAGTGAGGAATTTCGTTACCATACATAATTATGAGAAGTATTCTGATTATCCTACTGGAGATATCGGCGAGCCTTATCCAGTATTCGTTAACTTATATCAGAGGGTATCATGACCCAGAGGAATGAAGGCCCTCCGCAAGCTGTACAACCTCCTAAGCGTACTAAAACTGGTCTAGCTGAGTTAGCGCCGTTAGTACTGCCACAGGTGGATGTAAACTTACAGGGTCCGTTACCTAGAACCTCCACAGCAATCGAACAGGAGTTAGGTCAGCTAACCTTACGTGGGGAACAGTTGACCAGACAACGGTTGAGGTTGGAAGACCTAGCTACCAGTTTCGATTTGAGACCCACCATTCAACAAGCTGCTGCTCCTTTAGGTCAACAGCTTGCTCGGAACGAGGCACTCAAGACTGGTTACCGACGCTTACTGGATCTACTTAACGAGGCAGACGTATCTGAAAGTGTACGACTTGCTGAGCAGACTGAGTTCACTCAAGAACAGCTAGCCGCAATAGCTGAACTAAAGCAAGTTCAGGAAGAGCTTATCCTTATCAATAGGCGGTCTACGGAATTAGTTCGTAGAGGCAACCTTATGGGCGTAGCTCCTGTTCTAGCTACGTTTACCATCGAAGAAGCCTCAGAACAAATTGATTCACAGTTAGCTAATGTGCTTCAAGGTGATGATAGAGACTTTCTACTAGAGCTAGTTCAAGACGAACGCAGTAAGAATGTAACAATCCAGCCTGTTGGTCAAGAAACACGTCAACAGATACTGGATCAGCTAACTAGAACTAGGTCTATATCTGTTTACGGTATGCTTGCATTGAGTGAGAGAAATCTCCTTGACGTAACCACAGAGGTAACAGCACCACAGATTCCGGTAGGTCTAGGTACTGAGGGTTTGAGAGGTGTACTTGCAGATGGTAATATCCCTACCGACCAAGCTTTAGCATTCATTGAAGATAGAGAACCTTACATCAAGCGAGTGGGAGAATCACTTAGAGAGCTAAACTACCGTGCGGCACTGGTAGAGAATGATCTTGCAGACCTCCAAGCTAGCGACTTGAACACAGAGATCAAGAGACAATTCTGGGCAGGTCTTGCATCCAACCCAGGCATGGCTCTCATGTTGCCGTTCAAGTATCTAGACCAAAAGGTATACAAACCCTTTGCTGGTACTGGACGCAACGTACTAGCTATTAATAAGATAATAAATAACACTCCTGTTGGTACATTCTTTGGTGCTACTGATACACACTCTATTGAGTTCCAGACTGCCTTCGACCGCCACAGGGCTAATGGATTGAATGGCTGGGAAGCTAAAGGTGCGGCGTTTGAGGAAGTAGACAGTAATGGGTTAGGTAAGTTTATCCTAGAAATTGCGTCCTCTCCAGATACTTACTTCGGTTTTGGTATCTATACTAGGATAGCCCGACCGTTCCCTATACTCAACCATGCTGTGAGAGGATTTGAACGTGGGTGGGTGCAGATTGTAGACGCACCGTTTGAGTTGATTGCCCGTGGTATAGGGAATAGAATACCAAAACTACCCGGTCAAATTGCTGACCAACATGCGCTGGACTCAGTCAATGTCTTTATCAAAGCAGTGGAGGACTCTACCCAACGTCAATGGGATCAGGTTCCTATAGAGAAGATTCGTGGCCGGATGCAAGTTGCTAGAGCCATGCTACTGCGAGAGCCGCAGAGCTATAATCCATTAGGTCAAGCTGTGAGGGTGTTAACAGATAGACCGCACCTATCTACTGAGTTCGTTCAAGATTTCGCTCAACAGTTAGATGCGGTCATAGATGACATACCAGCTGCTGCTAGTTATATGGATTCCTTGTTGAACTGGACTCGTATCACACCTGGTGGTACTATCATCCAGCTTGATGAGACTGTAGACCTGTTGTTGAAATGGTTGAGTAAGACTCCAACTGTTGCTTTACGAGAACAAGCATCAGCACTAATAGGTGGGTTTAGGAGAGGTATCCTAGACACCTTCGATGAACTGTTAGAGGTCAATAACCACAACCAGCTCATTCAACGGATCATGGATCACACCCGTGGCATTCACACTATCAACCAGTTGAACCCTATAAGTAGCCAACGCAGTCGTCTGGCTATGATGATGGCTCAGTATAGTGAGTTACCAGGTGTAGGTAGGGTAGGCGCAGCGCTGGTTGGTATTCAGCGATTCCAAATGGGATTTGCTCGTACATATCTAGCTACTGGCTTATACGCCCCGATGAACTTTGCTGAGGTAGTAGGTAAGGCTGCATACCTAAAACTTAACCCGTTCTATAAAGGTCAACCATTAGAAGAACTCAGAGCCTGGGCACAGGGTCAGCCTATGTCTCTTATGTTCCGGCAGGCTCAAGATTTCAACCTCCAGGTAGCCCCAACTGATACTGCCGCGAGGATAGCATTAGCTAGAGCAGAGGGTATTACAGATGCCGCATTTAAGAGACAGAATAAGAGCCAGAGGTCTATCTGGAAGAAAGTCTTCCTCGATGCGCCTGATAGGTTCTTAGTTAAAGCTGGTGGTCGTAAGGGTCTCCAGATGGCCGCTAATATGCAGAAGCAACTGGTCAAGCGTGCTTATGAAGAGGATGCTGTTGTAGGTCCGGTAATGCAGAGGTCAGCTAGGATCATACAGAACCATACTGGTGTGTTGCAGGATCAATTAGATGATACAGCTATCAACCAGTTGAGGAATGAGACTCAACGAAGGGTAGTTACTGATGTAAGAGCACTAGACAATCTTGCTGATGAGTTCAACAACGGCATTATGCATGGTCAACGTGTGTATGAGATGGCCTCTAAGTATCCTAGCATGGGTGTTCATATAGCTGACCATCTGTTTGATGAGACTGTAGAAGGTAGACTGTTTCCAAGGGTACTGGACGGAACTATAGACAATCAGATCAGAGAAGTCCTGTGGCGTGAGATATTCTCTCAACCTGATATAGCTCGTCCTATGCTGAATGAGATTGCTAGTGGGGTGACTGGACATATACCGGCTGATTCTGCTGAACTTGTCTTCCAATACCGTACTGCACAGGAAATGTTCGACTCTGTGAATGGTATGGTTAACAGCCAGATTCGTGGAGCTAGATTCTATGGTAGAGAACTTAGCACATCAGCGCAGAGACGTGAGGTATGGGAGGAGCACTGGAACGCTAGTATCCAACCGTTCATCGAGGGTGCATATGATGAGATGGATAGGATATTACTGCACCTAAGAACTCAGACTAATCAATTTAACCTTGGCGCAGAGCGTACTGCTAATATGGGGTCGCTGCTAAGGATTATGGAGGATGGCCGTAAAATCTGGGGCGATGCTGTTACAAGTATGGAGAAACTCAATAGCGAGGCTTTGATCCAGCGTAGCCAGATCATAGCTAAGGTTGGCGCCGCTGACTCACCACAGATTCAACGGTGGTGGGCTAAGTTATTCAAGGATCAGGATAACCTCCTAAACAAAGCCATTGAAGGTTCATCAGAGAATATGGCTAAACTAGATGGTATAGCTGCTAATCTAGATGGTGCTAAGATACCGACACCTATAGATGCTAGGAACAGAGGACTAGCTGTATCTGACGTGGCGCATATCTTCGGTGGTAATCACCAAGCTGTGACTAGCGGTCTTATGATGCCTGAGTTGATGGCAATGAGGACACCAGAAGATTTCATAGCTCAGGTATATGCGAAGGCTAAGACGGTTGCAGGTAATGCACCGGGTCCGTTAACTCCAGAGGATATGGGCTTCACTCGTGAGGCCATAGGTACGCTATACAATCAGATGTTGAAGAGGTCTCATATACTTAATGCTGAGAATTCATTTGCGCCTAGGTTTGCTGAGTGGGAAGCGTTGAGGCAGGACCTGGTACAGTTCGCACATAGTAAGCATCTAGTAGCTACACCGGATAGTCAACAAGCTATAACGGAGTTTGTGGCTAGGGTTAAGACTGATCTCCAAGCGGATGATGTGACCAAGCAGGTGTTCGAACCTGATGTAGCAGAACCAGTTAACCTAGATAGGCTAGGTATTGAGAGAGCAGAGTTTACACGATTAATGAAAGGTAATAGAGTTGAGGAGGCAGAAGAGATATTAAATCTGTTAGACGCTCCTCGACGTAATCTCTTAGTTGGTAATACCTTAGATGAGACTAGGGCCGCTCGTCAACAACTTATAGATGATGTAGCCGGTGCTAATTCTCATGAGGTGGGTGCTAGAGGTGTTACCGTAGGAGAGGTGTCTACTAGTCAAATATCTATTATGTCTAAAGTTGAAGTACCAGATCAGGGTAGTTTTAGCGTAATGTTGACTGCTAAAGGGCCTGAAGGTTCAGAGGAGATACTAACTAGTGTAAGTGAGGTTGAGTTAAGTATCTTTCGTCGTAATATTACTGGCGGTATTAGTGACACGCAACAATTTGATCCAATAGAAGGGTTTGACTTCACGCAATCTGAAATCCTAGGTATAGGTCGCTGGCTTGCTGAGAAACTACCGCCTAATATCAAACGTATTACAGGTGAACGTGCGACCATGGGTCGTGGTGCTCGTAGATGGTCACAAGCATCCATTAATGTGGATACACTCAAACGTCGACCGTTAGTAGATACAACTGACTTCGATACTCAGATAACAGACCTAACACAAGTACTAACAAAGAACCCTGTACCAGAAACACCTATAGGTACCTCCTTCCAATCCGCACGCCAAACTGCTTACCAACGCGGCGTCAATAAGTTCAACCTCAACATGCCTAACTACGACAACCCCAACGCACTCAACGCAGCAATGAGGTCTATCTTCCCATTCTGGACATACGAGATGCATAGGTGGACATTCCTACCTCGCGTCGCAGTGCGTACACCTGGTGTCTACCATGCCTGGGGTGCATACAATGAACAGACTGACCAGGGCTACGTGAGGGTACCGGGCACTAGCTTCCAGGTAAACTTCTTACGCAACACCATTGCTATGGGTGGTGGCAGGAGGATAATCAACCGTGACTATCCAGAATTCTATGACCAATTCCCTGAAGTGGCTAATGCAATTGACCAGGTATCTAGATATGGATTCTATCCAAACATCTACATATCCGGGTTCTTGGCTAGTGGGTTCTCTAATAAAGAAGGCATTTGGCAGACTGGGGAAGTACTTCCACCGGCACTATCGTCACCACTCAATGCTCTCTCGGCTGCGTCACCGGATAATGTCTTTGTTCGAGGACTAAGGGAGCTCCTGCTACCTAACCGTTTCCGCGACTTCAAGAAGGTACGTTGGATAACTCGTAGCAATGAGGATATTAGTGGTACGGATATCCTCAATAAGGTTAGAACCGACATTAAGTTAACAGAGGAAGAGCAACGTATCTGGGATGCTGCTGAACGGGAAGTGTCATTATTGGAAATGATTGATATTCAGACTGGTCTGTTCCGTCTAAAGCCAGAGGAACTAACAGACGCACAGGAACTAGCCAAACAGATCATAGTCAACTGGCCTGGGTATCCAGTCACAGAAGAACAATACGAGGAAGCTAGACATGCTGGCTACCCTATTGAGGAGTTTGCTCCATTCCCGATAGGTCTCAACGATGCGCTCAATGCGGTGGATGAAATATCCAGATGGCGTGGACAGTCAGTTGGGTTAAGAGAATCAGAAGTTGGCAAGACTGCTACCTTGTTATCAATACTATTCAAAGGTATCGAGGATGAACGTGATGTGACTCAGGGATTGTCTGCTGATCTGGATGCAGACTTCCGTGCGGGTCGTATAAGTCGTCAACGATGGGAACAAAAGAAACGTGACCTGCGTAGGGAGATGTCTCAGTTCATTGATAACCGCAGAGAAAGTGAGATGTTTGCTGGACTGCCTCTAACCTTTGAGGAAAGGGTAGCCTTCGCTCAGGAGCATAATACTCTCCCACCAATACGTGGTCCATTGGAGGAGGCTGTGTCTCTCTACTTTGAATTTGAACCTGAAGATTTTGAATTCTTCAATGATGATACTGGATTCTTTCAGATAGATTGGGTAGGCTACTTTGCGTACCAGAAAGCAGTCGAACAAGGCTTACCTGAGAGTAATCAAGGTGAGTTCAAACAGCGTGTATCGAGGTGGGATACAGAACTTGATGCCATCAGGAGATCAGACTACGACGAGTATATCAAACCTTACAAGGCTATATTTGGGATAGTCTTACAGAGCTTCCCTGAAGAGCAGCAAGCTACTATTAAACGGTTCTATGCTACTGATTCCAGTGATGAACGAGAACAGCTACGTACAGTTCAATTAAGTGAAGGTTCCGAGGACACCCTGATAGCAGACTTCCAACGCCAATCTAATGAACTCAAGCGTGTGGTACGTAGGGTTGATCCTGAGATGGATGCTCGCTTAACCCTATGGGGTGAGGTAACTACACCAGTAACAGAAGAAGCTAAGGATATCCAGCGCAAACTGTGGGCAAGGTATGGCCTCACAGGTCGTGCTATCGAATCCATGAATTGACAAAACAATCCGTTACCATTACGATTATAGCAGAGGTGAATCATGCCGCTAGACCCTAACGACCCCGACGTCCAGGCACTTCAAAAGTCCGTAGCTGACATGACTGTAGAGCGTGATACTGCGGTGACCTCAGTAGAGACCATCACTGTAGAGCGTGATAAGGTTGCGTCGGAACTTGAAGCCGGTACCAAGCAGATGGGCGTACTTCAAGAGGCCAACAAGAAGTTCGTGGATCAAGTGGTGGAGATGAAACCTAAGGTGGATGGTTTACCTGTGCTCCAGGAAGAGGCAACAAAGCTCCGTGAGCAAGTAGGAACTTTGACCACCGAACTGGCCACTAGTACTGAGACCATAAAAGGTCTTAACGAAAAGTCAATACAAGCTCGGCGGGATAATCTCGTAAAGAACTACAAGATTCCTGCTGAAAAGATTGCTACTATGACTGAGGCTCAACTCGAAGCGATTGAGGCAACGGTTCCAGGATTCAGCGCCAACCCTACTGGTAAAGGTCTAGACATTGATGGTACTGGCCAGGGTAAGGATCTGACTCAAATGACTGAAATCGAGCGCGCCAAACTTACTATCGAGCGGCTGAAGAAGCCAGTCACTGCGTAGCTAAGGAGAAGAGAAATTGGCCGACTCAGGCGGGCACTGGCTAAATCTAGCTGAGGTGCAGAAGCTCACACAGAGCGAGCTCCTCCAAGGTGTCATTGATGAGAGTCCCAAGCGAGGCGGATTACTAGACCGTCTTCCAGTTAGACAAGCTATGGGTAAGGACACGCAATGGAACCGTTCCAACGCGCGTCGCTCTGGCCGTAGGGCGAGTATCGGTTCACAGTTGGTCTGGACTGACAACGTGACGTACACCACCATCACGTCAGAACTCAAGATCTTCTATGATCAGACTCCGCTCAACAAGTTCGTGGTACAGGTCTATGGTACCATCAACAACTACGAGGCTCAGCAACTGTTGGAGCTCCGTACAGGCATCGTGGAAACTCTTGAAGATTCTCTAATCTACGATGATGT
>SDBV01013347.1_pt1 | contig 10463 bp, 18 predicted proteins | sample 2277081 | NCBI WGS metagenome assembly SDBV01 (sample SAMN10402039, study PRJNA504765) | marine sediment metagenome | isolation source: marine sediment core GS10_PC15, 223 cmbsf | place: Arctic Ocean: Southern Knipovich Ridge | collected 2010
GCAACACAGTGGTCGATTATGACCGTTTTAACGGCGTTGACTGGTCATTGCAGCGCGGGCGGGTTGTCAACATGTACAACAAATGGAAACCAGATGTTATAGTCGCTGAGGAGAATAGTATCGGCAGCCCGAATATCGAAGCGTTGCAAGATGAGGGACTGCCCGTGCAGCCGTTTATGACAACGGCCAAAAGTAAGCCACCGTTAATTCGGAGCCTTGTATTGGCCTTTGAGCGCGGTGAGATTACCTGTCTGGACGACCCGGTTATCAAGGGTGAACTGATGAGCTATGAGGGCAAGACTAACGCCAACAATCGCACTCAATACAGCGCCCCCGATGGAATGCACGATGATTGTGTTATCGCGTTGGCATTGGCCTGGCACGGTGCAACGCATGGCATATTGACAATGATGGACAATCCGTTTGCGGATTATAGAGGATAGGTGATGATAAAAAACTTCTATTTCTTATGGCTGTTCGTTGGCCTGATGTATTTGGCGGCGGTATTGGCAATGCTGGGCGCATTGGCAATTATTGCTGCCGATGATTACCCCGAACTAATTCAAGTTCTCATATTGGTTGTTGGTTTTTCTTCCGCGTTTGTGTGTGCGTGCTGGGGCGATTATGTCCGGCTGCAATTGGCAATATACGAGTTGAAATTCACGGAGACTGATTTGGCAGTACGCAATTATAAAGCGGGGATTGCAGCGCCCGAACCGGTTAACCGCAAGCGTAGGCCGGATGGGATTAGACTAACCAGTGGGCATAAGCAACGGAACGCTGATTTGACAAAAGCGAAAGCACCTAGAGGCTAACATGATATGCCAATTTGGAGTGGGCTTATGACACGCCTGAGAGCGGCCTCGCTCGCATTCCGTGAGCCGTCTATTGTAACCAATATCCTGCAATCGGATAACTTCTCAGATGTGGATGCACGCCGTATGCGATACGCGCTCTATTGGGCGTACTACGAAAATACCGCCTACCGAGACATTCACGCTTGGGCAGTCAACTACAAAGTGCAGCACGGCTTATATCGCTATATCCGCAGCATTCGCAACCCGGCCAAACGGCTGGGCGATTTCTGGCAGACGCATTTATGGGGCGGTCTGTTAGACCCTGAAGCTGGTGATGGAATGCCCACACCGTCTGCCCTACCGATCATTATCCCTGACGACGGCAATGAACTATTGCGACCCGCCATAGCTAAACTATGGGAGTGGAGTAATTGGCAACAGAAAAAAGACATTGAGACGCTTTACGGCAGCACAATGGGCGACGCTGGCATAAGGGTAGTTGACAACTTCGCTAAAGAAAAGGTGATGTTGGAAGTGGTGCATCCGGCACAAATTAGAGAATTGATTAAAGACGATTTTGGTTTTGTAAAAGCCTATTTGTTGGAAGAGGAACGCCCTGACCCGCGCAATCCCAATGCCGTACCGGTGACATACAGTGAAAAGGTGTTTCGCGAGCCGGATAGTGACGATGTGATATTCCAAACGTTTTTGGATGGATCGCTATATCCCTGGGCAACCGACGCGCAAGGCAACCCGATTGCAGAATGGGTAGAGCCTTATGGATTTATCCCGTTTGTACATATCCCCAACATTGATGTTGGCGACATTACCGATGGTTGGGGCCTGGCAGAGATGCACAGCAGCCGCGTTAAGTTCAATGAGATTGACGATTTAGCGTCAAAGACAGACGACCAGATACGCAAGCTGGTTGCTGGTGCGTGGTTTTTGGCCGGGTCTACAACATCAGACAAATTGATTAGCGGTAAGGCAAGTAGCACCGACAAGCCACAACCGGGGCGTGAGGAGCTGCCAATATTTGCCTCGCCCAATGAGAATGCCAAAATCACGTCAATGATCCATGACTTGGATTTGCAAGGCGTTAATGAGACTATCCGCGATTTGGACAAGGCGATTGAACGCGAATTGCCGGAGCTACAACTGGATAGCGAGATGGGTGCTAATCTATCCGGCGAAGCGTTGCGGCGCTTGGAGCAGAAGGTGACTAGTAAAGTAATCATGCGCCGCCCGGCCTATGATCGGGGCTTAGTCCATGCTCAGGCGATGGCGATTACCATTGCCGGTTTCCGGGGCTATGGTGTTAATGAGGGTAACCCGTTTGCCGGGTTGGGATTAGAAAGTTTTGAGCGTGGTGACTTACAGCATAGCATAGGGACGCGCCCGGTATTTGCCCAAGATGAGTTGGCACGGTTGGAAGAATCGCGTGTGCTATGGGAGACGGCCAAACTTGCAGTTGAGGGCACGGGTGTATCTATTGAGGCGTTCATGGAATTCAGTGGTGTTAGTGATGAGAAAATACGCGCCCTGTCTCGTATGAACAGGCGGATTGCTGGCAACGTTACCCGGCAACAGGCGCGTAACGGCAATGGCGATGGCGGCGAAGAGCAGCCAACCGAAGCGCAGACAACCGAGTCCGAGAATATTCCCGATGAGGATGTGGAGGCTTTTTAGATGACAATTATCCCTATACAAAGTACGGCAATTTGTCCGAAATGCAAGCTGAAAATAGAGCCATATGGAGAGGTTACAGACGCGCCTATACTTGTTCAAATGCAAGATATGACAAATGGTGTTGAGCGCGAATATATCTCAGATCGTTATTTTTGCTATCCCTGTCACCATATGTTCGACATTCAAAGAATCAATCGGATATTGTCATGACAACTGACAGCGCCCTACCCGACTTCGGCGAACCATTGCCTGAAGATGAATTACAGGAGTTCGCCAAGATAGACGAGGCGGATGTTGACAGCGCAGTTGATTGGTGGGACGATAACGCCAGCACGTTGTTTTTCGGAGCGTTGGAAGCGGGGAATGAAGTATAACCCGTGACTGACATCCTAGCCCGCGTCATTTGGAATCGTTCAACAGGACGCTGGCGCAACCTTGCTACCGGACGGTTTGTATCAAATGGATCGGTACGCAGTGAGGTTAACCGCCACATTGACGCGGCGCAAGACAACCTACAGCGCCTGACACAGAACATGTATTCCGGCAACGTCACGCTTGCGCAATGGCAGTCAGGTGTGGCGTTGGAATTAAAAGACGGGCATCTGGCGCAGAGCATGTTCGCCGTTGGCGGGCGCGGAAACATGACGCAAGCGAACTTTGGCAGAGTGGGCGGTACGTTGGCAAATGAGTATAGCTTCCTATCACGCTTCGCTGATGACATAGCCGCAGGGCGTGTCAGCGAGGCACAGGCGCTCGCTAGAGTATCACAGTATGGGAATGCTACAGGCCAGTCCTACTGGCGGGAATGGCAACGCCAGCAAGATAGTATAGAGCTTGAAGGATTGCATAGATTAACCCGCGTGCCACAAGATGGCAGTACAATTTGCCGGGGCAATTGTCGTTGTTTCTTGAGCGTCAATGATAATGGCAGTGTCGATTGGGTTATCACGGCGGCGGAAAGTTGCGCCACTTGTTTGGATATGGAAGGTGGCAACCCCTGGAGGCCGATGTTGTGAGTGGCGACAAACGGAAAGGCCCCGATCATGATTTATGGATTACAGACGATGATGAGTGGGATGGCATGTGGGCAGATTATGAGTGCCGATGTGTTTATGGACATTGTTGGATAGAGGTTATGCCAGTCTATATGTATCCTGATAGTTGTCCAAAATGTGGCATTTTTATGATTGAAATGGGTCCTGGGTTGTATAAGCGTGAGGGCGATACAATCTATCAGTAGCCAATTCATTGCTTTTACTGTATAATGTAGGCACGTTGACAATACGGTAAAAATTGGAGCTAGGAAGCGCATGAGTATAATCCCACCGAACACAAACAACAGTGTATTTGAAGAGACGAAGATTGTAGTTCGCGAGTGGCTGCTTGCCACAAAGAACTTGGATATTGACGATAACCATCACAGTGATTCGGTTGGGTATTGTGTATATTCTAAAGTACAGCGAACTGTGGCTGCCCTCAAACATATTCGCGCTGTTCACATTGACGATGTGCCTTTATTTACTCATCCAAGCTACGCCGCCTGTGTCAAGTTTGCGCTTGAATACGAGCGGGGTGAATGATGACAATCCTTGACACAATCAAACGTAAGCGCAGCCAAAAGAACAGTGCCCCGCATGACCACGATGATTATTTCTACACTGAATCGGAGGGCATCATTGCAAGGTGGGCTGCAACTGAAGAGGGGCAGCGCGTTACCCAACGGATGATTGAATTGAGTCAAGCTACGTCGCTTACACTTCAAGAGAGCACAGAAGCGTTTGCCTTGAATTGGAAGATGGTAGGAATAAACATCACGGCGGAGATACAACCCATTCTATCAGGGATTATATCAACTATCGAAGCTATAGCGGCGTTATTGCCACCGGATGAAAAACAAGTCGCCCATGATCGCAGTCGTGCCGATCTGCAAACCAAGCGCAAGCAGTATCGAAGCGGAAAGAACAGGCATATCCGATGACTAGAGACAACGCATTGAAACGTGCCCTAATTCCGGTGTTGAAGGCACTCACAAAAGCAATTCAGGTATATACGGGTTGGGCGGTGAAGCATCGCAAGCTGTCGAATATGGTTGTGGGCATGGTTTTGTTGTCATGTGTAACTTTGGTATTTTGGATATTTGTAGCAATGATAGCAATCGCGTTCACAAAAGCCGGGATATTTTTAGGTCTATTGTTATTGCTGGTGTTAGCTTACATAGCAGGGAGTGACATTAATAATGGCTAATCCAAATTTGACACCAGAAAAGTATAAGCAGCTTGTCGATGATTTGGATGTTGCCAAACCGGTTGTAAAGATAGCCGATTTAGATATTGGGCGTATTGATGTTGGCAAGCGCGTTGTCTACTTGCGAAGCGAGCGGCCTTCCCGATTGCGCCGGATAATCAATTGGATATTGCGACGCTCTGATATTGACAAGCACGTTTTAATGGGTACAAGCTATTCGACTGAGTGGACTTCCCCCATAGGCGTTGCCCTCGAAGACGGCAAGATATTGTTTCAACCAACCTATAGTGCGGATGAAGATATAGAGGTAACTGTTCGCTTTGAGGATGATGACAATGGCTGATAACAAGTTTTCACGACGCGGTTTTTTGAAGATGTTGGGATTAGGGGCGGCAGCGCCTATTATCCCCCGTATTCCAACGCCTCAAATTAAGGACAGTTCATCAGCGCCGACAGTTGATATAGTTGCTGGGAATGTCTCTGGGAATGTATTCATTGGTTATCCGGCAGATGGCACAGTGAGGGCGGGAGACGTTCTTGCAATAACACCCGCCCCGGCCCGCGTTATTATGCTTGAGCCTAACGGCAAGACATCGCGCCCCGTCGGGATTGCATTAAATGATGCTGAAGAGGGTGAAAATGTTCAGATTCTAGTTAGCGGCACTTTCTAACGCCCCAACCAAAACAGAACACCCCAACCGCCCAATGAGGCGGTTTTTTATTGCCAATTTCAAATTTAACCGAACGTGACACACACGGGAAAAGGTGGAGAGAATGAGTACAGATGCAGAAGCAACAACGACAACTACTGATGCAAATCAGGACGCGGTTGCCCAAGAGCAAGACAAAACGCAGTCGCAAGACGCGCAGACTGGCGGCGACGAAAACAGTCAAGAGCGCACGTTTAACCAGACACAGATGGATAAGCTGCTGGGCGAACGGGCGACACGGGCGAAACAAGCTACTACAAAGCAGAAACTTGAAGCGGCGGGCGTTGAATCTGAGAAAGAATTGAACGCCATTGTTGAAGCCCACAGGAAAGCGGAAGCGGAGGCGATGACTGAGACGGAAAGATTGCAGGCGGATATGGACAAACAAAAAGGTGCATTGAATGCCAAAATCCAAGAGAAAGACGAGGCGTTCAACAGCTTGCAATCAGATCACGTCGCCCTCTTGACCAGAAACGCTGTTTTGCTTGAGGCGGCCAAAAAGGAACATGGATTATCGCCGGATGTTTTTGACACGCTGTTGCAGTTAGTTGACATGTCGTTGTTGAACATCGGCGATGACAAGGTTGTTACTGGCGCGGACAAGGCCATAAAGCAAGCGATTAAAGATCATCCCGTTCTGAAAACGAACGGCAGTCGCGGTTCTGGCGTTGGCAGTCCGGTATCGGGCGCGGCAACCCCGTCGCTAACACCTGCTACTCAAGACGGCAAACCGAAACAACCTAAATATCATCTATAAGCGAGGGGCAGCATTATGACTGTAATTGCATTAACACCAGCCCTTGTACAACCACTCTTCCCGGCGTTTGCGGAGATTTATCCGTTTTATGCTGAGGAATCGATTGCGCAAGGGGAGGCGGTTTATTTTCTAACCGCCACAGGAACGGTAGGCATAGCAGATGCTAATGCCTCCAACAAACAACAATTTCGAGGGATTGCACTGCAAGCGGTTAGCGCGGGGCAGTCTGTTGATGTTTTGAAACGAGGTCATGTAGCTGGTTATACCGTGAGCGGTATGAGCTACGATGACAAGGTATATTTGTCGGACACGGCGGGTGATTTGGATACTGCCAATGGCTCGATGACGGTTGAGGTGGGGCGAATTGTAGCCTTACCAAACAACCCCGATCTCACGAAGGTGATTTATATTGATGCCGACTGGCTAAGGGATTGGAGCTAAATCATGTCTCAGGTATTTGGTACTTTAGCATCAAACGATCATGAGGAAGCATTCATTATCGTGCAAGGCCAGGAGTTGGTTTTGCAAGTTGCCCAAGAGTGGATTGCCCAGCGCAACGCAGAATTTTTTGCGACGGTGGGGGTTTTTGTTGAAGGCCGGACGGAAGCGTTTAAGCAACGTTACATGCGTCCCGGCGCTGGTTATATGCAAGAAACGGGGCCCGAAGGTCAGCCCGCAGCCCAGAAAGCGACTGGTTCGTGGGATGTGGAATACCCACTCAGGAATTTCAAGATTGCCATCGGTTGGAATGACGTAGACATTGCCTATATGAGTGCTGAGGTTTTGAGCAACCATATTGTGACGGGTATGAACTCCTATGTGAATACCTACCGCCTCCGGATTTTGCATCGTTTGTTTGACAATGTGAATGACGCGGTAACTGACCCAATTCACGGGTCGTTAGCGCCCGTGCCATTAGCAAATCAGGACGGGGTATTATATCCACCGATTACTGGTGAGCCAACGGATGAAGCGCAGGAAAACCACTATCTAGGGAGCAGTTATACAGCCGCCAATATCAGTGACGCCAACAATCCGTTGGTAACAATGGTGGCAGACTTAGACCATCACACTGGCGGCCCCTCCACTGGCGGCGACAACATGGTGACATTCTGTAATCGAGCGCAAGCTGAGCAGTTGAAGGCGTTGACTGATTTTACCGATGTTCCCGACAACTTCATTGTAGTTGGGGATAATGTTGATGTGCCAGTGAATTTCCCATCAGCGATTGGCAAAACGTTAGGCCGGTCAAATGGAACGTGGATTGTTCAATGGGATTTCATCCCGGCGAATTATCTATTAACCGTAGACATTGACCAACCTGCTCCGCTGAAGCAACGTCATGATTTGCTAAAAACCGGGTTAGGTGTTGGTGATTTGATGCTTGCTGCGACAGATATGCAACATCCGTTCACAACCTCATTCTGGCGGGCACGCTTTGGTATTGGTACTGGCAACCGCCTAAATGGTGTGGTGATGTTTTTGAACTCTGGTAGCTCGTATACCGTGCCAACGGCCTATACATAAATCGGAGGCGATAATGTCTAAGACAAGAGAAGATCATGTTGTCACGAAAAAGATAACAATCGAAAACACGCTGGTGTTGGGCGGTGTTGAGATGTCGTCAATCGGTGGCTATCCCGGCGCGAACTATACCGGGCGCGATTACTACGTAAACAACATCACGGGCGCTTCTGGAAGCGAAGGTGATAACTGGGCTACTGCGATGGACGAAGTATCCACCGCCATTACCGCCAGTGAAGCGCAACGGATTTTGCAATTGTCGACAAACGCCTATGTACGGAATCGCATTTTTGTACAAGGCACAGGCACGCCCTACGCTGCAATTACCGCCCTACCATCCTATTGTGACTTGATAGCGGTAGACGGTAGGTTCCCACAGGGCAACGGTGCGGGCATTGCCCGTATCGGTGCTGATACGGGGAGTGGCGGCGGGCTAACAGGCACGTCAAGCGTTCGCGGTTTGTTCATGTCCGGTTTTCAGTTTCAGGCAGGTGTAAACAATTACGCCTTCCAAATGTCAAATATCTTTGGTAGCAAAATCAGGGGATGCGTTTTTGCTACCAACGGTTCGCCAGGCGGCGCTCCGGCAAGTGGCTTCGAGATTGCCATCGGCAGTGGTTTGACAGTAGAAAAATGCCTTTGGTTAAATCAATCATCTATCGACAATACCAATGATGTTGGGTTCGATGTGACTGGCACGCATTTCCACGGCTGTCTCGTGCAGGATTGTTATATCAGTGGAGCGACGGCGGCGTTCAGGCTGGCGGCTGGCACGGTCAATGGATATAACTCAATTGTGCGCGAAAACTTTATTGGTTGGGGCAGTGAAACATGTGCTATTGGAGTGGATGATAACGCTACAGAAGGTCATGTAATCTATGCTGGGAACTTCGTGTTTGCAACCGATGAATACGAACTTACACACAACGCTAGTCGTATCATTGGCTACCCGAATGCACCAAGCTAAATCTAACAGGAGACTATAATGGCTGACAAAAAAAGGCCGTATGACTATGAAGTAGAGCGTGAATGTGTAGAATGGGCAATTGCCAATGATGTGTTTATTGGCACTGCACTTGACGAACTGTTTGAAACGATGGAGCGGTCAGATCGGGAAAAAGCATGTCGAAAACGCATTCAGCGAATTGACGATGTTAAGCGAACCCCGATAACCTCAGAAGCTGATGAAAATCCAGAAGATTTCCCCGAATTAGAGGAAGTCTAAATACATACCATAACCACGCCCGACGGGGCGGCCTAATTACGGAGCAGAAAACGATGGTTAGCAAATCTATACTAGCAGCAAAGAAAGCGAAGGCAGCCGAGTCAATGGCGGCGGATTTACACGCGATGGCAGGCCAGCAAGACATGATGTTTGAATGGCTTGCCCAGGCAGTAGTTGCCATTGACCAGAGGCTAAAAGCGATAGAGGCGGTGACAGGTATTCAATATGTGCCGCCACCTCTTGACGGCGAAGAGGGGGAGGAGACTCCCCCCTCACCCGAACCAACGAAACCAAAACGTGGTAGACCACGAAAGGTAAAAACTGATGGGTAAGGGATTAAGCAGACTTGGCGATACCCCTTTTGAAACCCAAACACCTGTGCTGGCGGTTGCCGGAGCATATATATCTGGCGATGCAGTAGGTGGGTTATTGACGTTCAGTAAAATCATGGGCAAGGCGGCGGCGGGCGGCGTGATTGTAGCGTGTCATATTCTTGACATAGCGCAACAGGTAGCCGAATTGGAATTGTGGTTGTTTCATACTTCTTTTACCGCCACGACTGACAATGATGCTTTCGACCCAACCGATGCAGACTTGGCGAATAAGATTGCGGTCATTGACATTTTCGCATCCGACTGGCGTGATTTAGTTGATAACTCATCTTCTGATTCGTATGGCAGTTGGCCGGTTCGCACAACCGATGGCAACTTATACGGACAGTTGCGTAGCAAAGGCACGCCCACCTATACCGATGGTGATCTGCAAGTCACATTAGTTATGCTTGGAGATGTTTGGTAATGCCAAATCTGTTGCGCGGCCCCTATCGCAGCCTCATAAAACCCCGTTTCATATTGGGCGACTTTTACCAAAACGAAGACAATTGGCGCAACGGTTGGTTCATGCAGGAACTTGAAAACGCGGTTGCCGGGGCGACGAATGTTCGGGTTGATTTGGGGCGGAATGTTCTTCCTCAAGTATTTGCAGATTATAGTATTACTGCGGGCGGCTGGTCGGATGGGGGAAGTGAGGTTGCATCATGCGATGGGTCACAGGTAGGCATAACCGATTTAACTGTTGAGTTGGGTGAGGTGATTTCAAATAACGACGATTGGCAGTTTGTATTTACTTGCACCGTATCAGCAGGAACTATCACGCCGTTTATAAATGGCACAGTGGGCACTGCGAGAAGCACAAGCGACACGTATACTGAAATCATTGTTCCATTGGCTGTGGGGGTACGCACTGGTTTTCGTGCTGATGTAAATTTTGTTGGCACGGTGGATTTAAAAATTGCAACCGCCAAACAAACCGACATCGCCGCGTCGTCTGAGTTTCCGGGGAGTGAGGAGTTGACTGATGGGAATATGGAGGCTGGGGATACGAGTGCGTGGCCACGCTTAAATAGTTCCATAGTAAACAAAGAAACAGGAACTAGAACAGGTGGAAGTGGTACTCAAGTATTGAGAATTATAAGAGATGGCTCTGACAATGCTGGTGCTCGTCAAATAGTATTAACC
>SDBV01013348.1_pt1 | contig 10463 bp, 10 predicted proteins | sample 2277081 | NCBI WGS metagenome assembly SDBV01 (sample SAMN10402039, study PRJNA504765) | marine sediment metagenome | isolation source: marine sediment core GS10_PC15, 223 cmbsf | place: Arctic Ocean: Southern Knipovich Ridge | collected 2010
CTCCAACACGCACAACCTGTTTGGCATCAAGGCCGGCAGCGCGTGGACGGGCAAGACCGCGGAAGTGACCACCACCGAGTACATCGGCGGCGTCGCCCACAAGGTCAAGGAGAAGTTCCGCGCCTACGCTTCGTATGCCGAGGCGTTCAAGGACTACGCCAACATGCTGACCAGCAACCCGCGCTACAACAACGTGGTCGCGGCCGGCAACGGCAACGATGCGGCTTCGTTTGCCAAGGGGCTGCAGCGTGCCGGTTATGCCACCGACCCCAACTACGCCCACAAGATCATGGCGGTGCTCAAGCAGATGGCTTGATGCAAGCCCAAGCTATCGGTCCTGCGGATCGATAGCGCTCAGGGCTCAAGTTTCCGCGCAAGTGGCCGTTGTTGCCGGTAGCGACCAATCTGGCGGTGTCGCACCGCCTGCACCGAGACCAACATGAGCAGCTCCCTCCTGAATATTGGCGCGACCGGATTGCGGGTCGCCGATATCAACCTGCAGGTGACCGGCAACAACAGTGCCAACGCGGGCACTGCCGGCTCCTCGCGGCAGCAGGCCGTCCAGACCGAGAACCCGCGGCTTTCCACGGGGGCCGGGTCTCTGGGCCAGGGCGTCAACGTCACCACGGTCAAGCGCATCTATGACCAGTACCTGACCGCCCAGGTGCAAAGCAGCCAGGCATCCACCAGTGCCGCCAACCAGCTCAGTAGCTTGGCCTCGGGCCTGGACAAATACCTGTCGGACAGCAACAGCAGCCTGGGCCCGGCGCTCACCAGCTTCTTCAATGCGGCCGACGGGCTGGCGTCCAACCCGTCCGATACGTCGGCGCGCCAGGTTTTCCTGAGTTCGGCATCGTCGCTGCAAAGCCGTTTCAACACGATCGGCAACCAGCTCAGCGCGCTGTCGAACCAGGTCAACCAGCAGGTGCAGGCGCAGGTCAACACGGTCAACGGCATCAGCCAGCAGATCGCCGCCCTGAACAAGCAGATCGCCCAGACCGAGGCCTCGTCGACCCAGCCCGCCAACGACCTGCGCGACCAGCGCGAGCAGTTGGTGCAGCAGCTCAACCAGTCGGTCAAGGCCAGCGTGGTGCAGACCGGCGACGGCCAGTACAACATCTACGTGGGCAACGGCCAGGCGCTGGTGCAGGGTGACAAGAGCTACCAGCTGGCCGCGGTGGGCTCGCAATACGACCCGAACCAGCTGTCCGTTGGCTACAAGGGCCCGGCCGGCACGGTGATGATTGCCGACAACCAGTTGGGGGGTGGCACGCTCGGCGGCCTGATGGACTTCCGCCAGAACACGCTGATCCCGGCGCAGAACGGCCTGGGCCAGCTCGCCGCTGCCGTGACGGCCAATGTCAACGCGCAGAGCAAGCAGGGCATGGACGCCAATGGCAACATGGGCACGGCGATGTTCTCTACGGCCGCGCCCAGCGTGGCGGCCAGCACCACCAATACCGGCACCGGTGCGCTCACTGCCACCATCACCAATGCCAACGCCGGCCAGGGCTACGATTACCAGGTGCAGTTCTCTGGCGGCAACTACACCGTGTCGCACTATCCGAGCGGCTCCGGCGCCGTGACGGTGGCGAGCTGGCCGACCACCATCGACGGCGTCACGCTCAACCTGAGCGGCACGATGAACAACGGCGATTCGTTCCTGGTGCGTCCGACCGCCAACGCGGCGGCGACCATGCAGACGCTCGTCACCGATTACCACAACGTGGCAGCGGCCACGCCGGTGGTCTCCAGCCTGTGCAGCAACAACACGGGTGGGGGCACGGTGTCGTCGCTGAGCGTGAACAGCACGTACGCCGGAGCGCCGCTCGCCTCGCCCGTAACGCTCACGTACAGCGCGGCCGGCAGCACGCTGTCGGGCTTCCCGGGCAGCGTGACGGTCACCGCCAACGGCACCTCGACCACCTACGCCGGCACCGCACCCTACACGCAGGGGGCGACGTATTCGTTCAACGGCGTGCAGATGACGCTGACGGGCAGCCCGGCCAACAACGACACCTTTACCGTGTCGGCCAACAAGGCCAACAGCACCGATAACGGCAATGCCAGCGCGCTGGCTGGCCTGCGCACCGCCACGCTGCTCAGCGGCGGCACCATGACGCTCGGCGCGTCGTGGACCAGCGTCGTCAGCCAGGTGGGCCTGAAGGCCAACCAGGCCAGCACCAACCTGACCTCGCAGCAGGCGCTGCTGAGCAGTGCGACCTCGCAGCAGCAGTCGGTGTCCGGGGTCAACCTGGATGAAGAGGCCATGAACCTGATGAAGTACCAGCAGGCGTACCAGGCCTCGGCCAAGGTCATGCAGACGGCCAATTCGCTGTTCAGCAGCTTGCTGTCGATTGCCGGCAGCTAAGGCCACCCTGAAGAATCGCGCACACCTGCCGATATAGCACGCTAGAGAACCCGTTCCGGACCCGATCATGCGCGTCAGCACCGCCCAGTTTTATTCGCAGACCACCAGCTCGATGCAGGGCACGCAGTCGAGCCTGGTCAAGCTGCAGCAGCAGATTTCGACCGGCATCGCGCTCAACAGTGCTGGCGACGATCCCGCCAAGATGGGCCAGGTGCTGGGGCTGCAGCAGACGCAGGACGCCAACGACCAGTACCAGACCAACCGCAACGCGACCAACGCCCGCCTGAACTTGGTGGCGTCGGCGTTGACGAATGTGGCGTCGACCTTGCAGCAGGGCTTGCAGTCGACCATCACGGCCAACGTCGGCACGCTCACGGATGCGCAGCGTGTCGGCATCCTGGCGCAGGTCAAGCAGCAGTACCAGCAGTTGCTGTCCACCGCCAACCTCAAGGATGCCACGGGCGTTGCGCTGTTTGGCGGCGCCAGCGGCACGACTGCCCCGTTCGTCAGCAGCGGCGGCTCCGTGCAGTACGTGGGCACCGGGCAAGCCCCGACCGTGAAGGTGGCGTCGAACATCTCCATGCAGAACTCGGTGGCGGGCGATGCGGTGTTTGTGCGCGTCCCGAATAGCGACGCTTCCAACCCGAGCGCCAACCAGAGCGTCTTCAAGACCTACGAGAACCTGATCACGGCCCTGTCGCAGCCGATCACGGCAGCGACCGGCAACTCGGCCATCCTGAGCGCCGTGCAGACCGCCGAGGGCAACCTGAACAACGCGTATCAGGTGGCCCTGCAGGCGCAGGTCACGGTCGGCTCGCAGCAGACCCAGCTCACCACGCTCGACAAGAGCGGCTCCGACTACGGCGAGCAGCTCAAGGAGCAGATCTCCAACCTGCAGTCGGTGGACTACACCAGCGCCATCTCGCAGTTCTCGCAGCAGCAGGTGTCGCTGCAGGCCGCGCAGAAGACGTTCGCGTCGATGCAGGGGCTGTCGCTGTTCCAGTACATCAACGGCTAGCGGATTCAGACCAATCTGCAAGGCAGGCAACCCGGGCGAGCGCATAATGGCCGCTTGGTTACCGCCTGGGTTGGTCATGCCGATTCAATACCTCCGCCGTCTGACCAGCCGCGAGCGTACGGAAGACGCCAACCGGCGGCTCGGTCAATCGCTGGCCTTCGTGGCCGGTGCCGCCAACGCGGGCGGGTTTCTCGCCGTCAAGCAATACACGTCGCACATGTCGGGCATCGTCTCGGCCATGGCGGATGACCTGGTGCTGGGTGACATCGTGCTGGTGCTGGGCGGCGTTGCCTCGCTGCTGGCCTTCCTGTGCGGCGCGGCCTGCACGGCGGTACTGGTCAACTGGGGGCGCCGGCGCAATACCCAGAGCGAATTCGCGCTGCCGCTCATGCTGGAGGCTGGTCTCCTGCTGTGCTTCGGCCTGATGGGCGCCTCGCTCGATCAGTTTCGCGTGGTGTTCGTGCCGGCCACCGTGGCACTGCTGTGCTTCATGATGGGGCTGCAGAACGCCATCATCACCAAGATCTCCAGGGCGGAAATCCGCACCACCCACGTCACCGGGCTGGCCACCGACATCGGCATCGAGATCGGCAAGGCGCTGTATTGGAACCATGGCCACCGCAACCTGCCGGCGGTGGTGGCCAACCGGCCCAAACTGCGGCTGCTGTCCTCACTGCTGGCGATGTTTTTCGTGGGCGGCGTGACCGGCGCGCTGGGGTTCAAGCACGTCGGCTATGTGGCGACGATCCCGCTGGCGTCGATCCTGATGCTGCTGGCGGTGGTGCCGGTGATGGATGATCTGGTGGCGCAGCGGCGGTAGCCGGCGGCCACGGCAGCCCGCTGCAATTGATGCGCGGGTGCCTATACTGATTCGGTCCGGATGGGGGCTGGCACGTCATTGGCCCAAGCGCCCAGGCCCGCTGCCCCCGAGGCGAGGCAAGGCATCTGGCCCACACGTACGCGGCAATATTGCGCCTCCCCAACGTCTGCTGACGCCGTGGCATCCATGCGGCTTGCCGGCAGGCCAAGGCAAGGAGTCGCGATCATGGACTTGCTGGTGGAGCAGGTGGAAGTCTGGGCCGCGGGCATCCCGGACGCACCGGGCGGTTTGGCGAGCGTCTTGACGACCCTGCGCGATGCCGGCGCCGACCTGCAGTGGATCATCGCGCGGCGCAGCCCGGACCGGCCCGGTGAAGGCGTCGTCTTCGTGACGCCGCTACAAGGCGACCGGGAAATGCTGGCAGCGGCGGTGGCCGGCTTCAACGTCACGCAAAAACAGCATTGTGTCCGCGTCACGGGCCGTAACCAGCCGGGGATCGCCGCCGCGCTGGCCGAGGATCTTGCTGCGGCTGGGCTCAACCTGCGCGGCTTCTCCGCGGCCGTGATCGGCACGCAGTTCGTGGCCTATGTGGCCGTGGATTCCCAAGCGGAGGCTGACCAGGCGGCGGTTGTTCTCAAGCGCGTGTAAGGCCCGGGCGGCGGGTATCGGTGGGCCGCCAGGGCTGCCGCTATGGCTGCCGGTCCAGCCATTGCTCCTGGCTGACTTTGAGCACCGCCTGCGCATGCGCGGACAACACCCGTTGATGCTCGCGCGCAGCGGCTTCGCTGGAGCCGATCAGCATGTCGGCCCGCGCAATGGCCGCGGCAAAGCTGTCGAGGTAGTTGTCGCTGCCCACGGTGGCCAGGATGCCGGCCTTGTCCAGCTTGCCGCGTACCCGGTCGTTGGCCTCGCAAATGAGGACTGTGATGCCGCGCTGATCGAGCTTGCCGATCACCTCTTCCAGCGTCAGCAACCCGGTCATGTCGATAAACGGCACGCGCCGCAACCGCAGCACCAGGACCTGCGGGTCGGAACGCGTTTCGATCAGGACGCGTTCAAAGTTCTCGACGGCGCCGAAGAAGAACGGGCCGTCGATGGCGTACACCAGCACGCTCGGCGGCAATCGCATCTGCCCCAGTTCATTGCCGAGCTGCTGCTCCGACTGCTGCGACACCTCGACCGACGAGGCCATGCGCCGCAGAAACTGCAGCGTGGCCAGGATCACGCCGATGTTCACCGCCACCACCAGATCGGCAAACACCGTCAGGATGAACGTGATGAGCAGGATGGCGACGTCCGTCCTGGGCGCGCGCTGGAGCATGCGCGCGAAATGCCGTATCTCGCTCATGTTGTACGCCACCACGAACAGGATGGCGGACAACGCCGCCAGCGGCACCATCGAGGCCAGCGGCGCCAGCAGCAGAATGATCAAGACCAGCGTCGCCGCATGCACGACGCCCGCCAGCGGACTGTTGCCGCCGTTGCGGATGTTGGTGGCCGTGCGCGCAATCGCCCCGGTGGCGGCGAAACCGCCAAACAGAGGGGCAACGATATTGGCGATCCCCTGGCCGACCAGCTCCTGGTTGGCATCGTGCCGGGTGCCGGCCATGCCATCGGCCACCACGGCGGAGAGCAGCGACTCGATGGCGCCCAGCATCGCAATCGTGAAGGCCGGGCCGATCAGCTCGACGATGCGGGCCGGTGTCACGGTCGGCAAGGTGAGGCTGGGCAGACCCTGCGGGATACCCCCAAAGGTGCTGCCGATGGTCGACACCCCGGCAAAATGGAAGATCGCCTGCAAGGCCGTGGCCGCTGCCATCGCCACCAGCGGGCCGGGCACGCGCTTCAGGTAGCGGATGCGCGGCGAGAGCACGACCAGCAGCAGGCTCAACACAGCCAGCGCCGTGGTGGCCGGATGCAGATGTGGCAAGGCCTGCAGCGTATGCCAGAGCTTCTCGTGGAAATGGGTGCCGGCTGGCTTGGGCAGCCCGAAAAAATCAGGCCATTGGCCCACCCAGATGATGACGCCGATCCCGGTCGTGAAACCGACGATAACCGGGGCCGGGATGAACTTGATGACGGCCCCCAGCTTGGCGGCCCCCATGGCGGTGAGCATGATGCCAGCCATGAGCGTGGCGATCTGCAGGCCGTCGATGCCGTGGCTGGCCGTGATGCCCGACAGGATCACGATGAATGCGCCGGTCGGCCCCGCGATCTGTACCCGGCTGCCACCCAGGGTGGAGACCAGCAGCCCGGCCACGATGGCGGTGTAGAGCCCCTGTTCGGGCTTTGCGCCGGATGCGATTGCAAAGGCCATGGCCAGTGGCAGCGCGACGATGCCGACGATGACACCGGAGACGATGTTCGGCCCCCAGTTTTGTCTGCGCAGCAATCCGGCGCGGTATGCCTCGCCCAGCGCGATCATGTCGGAACTCCGCCCCCAGTTCGATCACCCTATATTAATGCGATGTAACGCGTGTGGCGCGAGGCCGTGCCGGAACGTGGCGATTTCGTCTGATGCGCGGCAACCATGCGGTGCGCAAGCAGATGGCGCCTCGCAAGAAAAGGCCCCACGCCGAGGATTCGGGGCGGGGCCTCTGAGCGGCGCATTGCCGCGTGGGCGTCAACCCATCACCTGGGCTGGGCCACGGTGCGCAGATAGGGTTTGAGCGTCTTGAAGCCTTGCGGATACTTCTTCTTCGCGTCCTCATCCGACACCGAAGTCGGAATGATGACGTCCTCACCCGGCTTCCAATTGACCGGTGTCGCCACCGTATGCTTCGCGTTCAACTGCAGCGAGTCCAGCAGCCGTAGCACCTCATCGAAATTGCGGCCCGCGCTCATCGGGTAGACCAGCATCGCCTTGACCTTCTTGTCTGGGCCGATGAGGAAGACTGAACGGATCGTCGCGTTGTCCGCCGCCGTGCGCGGGCCCGGGCTCGCGTTGGGGTGGATCATGTCGTAGAGCTTGGCGATGGTCAGGTCGGCATCGCCGATCAGCGGATAGTTGATCGCGTGGCCTTGCGTTTCCTCTATGTCGCTGAGCCAGCGCTTGTGGTCGTCGACCGGATCGATGCTCAGCCCGATGATCTTGGTGCCGCGCTTGTCGAACTCCGGCTTGAGCCCTGCCATGTAGCCGAGTTCGGTCGTGCACACCGGCGTAAAGTCCTTCGGGTGCGAAAACAGGATGGCCCAACCGTCGCCGATCCACTGGTGAAACTGGATCGTCCCCTCCGTTGTCTGTGCAGTGAAATCGGGGGCCTCATCACCAATGCGTATTGCCATAAGCAACCTCCATAGCGTTAGTTGAACAGTGAGCCATCTCCTGGCGGTCTGGCCGGGGCAAGTGTCCGATACCGCATGCGAAGTCGACAGCCCCTGGCCCGGACCGGGACTTGAGTATAGATACGGCGCTTGCCGGTGCAAGGTGGGTTTGTGCGCGATCGAGACCACGCCGAGGCAAGCACCTTGCCGTGTCAGGGTGGCGCTGGCGTCAATGGCGATGGGCAGATTGGATGGCCCCGCAGCGGAAGGCGTTTGCCGCGCTTATCGGAGCACCAGGCCGATGGCAATCGCGCAACCGAGCACGATCAGCCACGGGATGGCAGTCTTGATTGGGCATGCTGCATTCCAACGGATTCGATCATTTCAAAAGCATGGATGAAATGCGCCAAGCAGACTACCTGTGGACGTGCATGGAGTATGCGGATGGGGCGTATGCGGCGATGTTGGTGTCAGATGGGTTGGCTGGCGATTAAGCTGCGTTGCCGATTTCGCCAGCAGGGCTGGAGCGTATCTTGACCCCCTTCAGAGCGGCTGCGCTTACCCGCTGCCTCTCACGGCACCTGTGTCAACGAGGCGCCGCCCCAAACTCCCCAATCGCCCGCCCCCCCAGCTCCAGCGCATCCATCACCGACCGCTCCACCACCGGTGCCAGCGAGGTCATCATCACCATCACCAGCATCAGCCCGACCACCAGCGTGGCGGCGATGCCGACCGCGAACGGGTTGAGCGCCTGGGCCGTGCGCGAGAGCACGGCAAAGCCGAGGTTCACCACCATCATGATGGCGATGATCGGCAGGGCGATGCGCACGGCCAGCGCGAACAGCAGGGTGCCGCCGCCGGCCAGTGTCTGCCAGCCGGTGCCGGAGAGCAGCGTGGCCGTGACCGGCAGGATCGTGAAGCTGTCGAACAGGGCATGCAGCAGCACCAGGTGGCCGTCGCCGGCAATGAAGGCGGTGATGGCGGTGAGGCTGATGAAACGGCCCAGCAGCATGGCGCTTTCGGTCTGCGTCGGATCGAGCAGGGTGGCAAAGCCCAGGCCCATCTGCACCGACATCAACTCACCCGCGCCGCTGATGGCGGAGAACACCAGCTGCACGCACAAGCCGAGCGCGAGGCCGATCAGCACTTGCAGCAGCGTGATCCACAGGCCCTCATAGGAGCCGACCGACACGCCGGCCGGCACCGGCAGCATGGGGGCCAGCGCCACCGTCAGCACCACGCCCACGGCAACCTTGATCGACATCGGGATCTCGGTATTGGCAAACGGCGGCGCAATGGCGATGAACGCCAGCACCCGCACCAGCGGCCACCAGTACATGGCGATCCAGCCGTTGAGCTGGGCGGCGGTGAACTGGATCATGTTGGCGCCAGCCGCCTCAGTTGACGTAGTTCGGGATGTTGGTGAGCACGTCGCGCGTGTAGTCGACGATCACGCTCAGCAGCCACGGGCCGGCCAGCACCATGGTGGCCGACACCGCCAGCAGCTTGGGGATGAACGACAGCGTCTGCTCGTTGAGCTGCGTGGCGGCCTGGAAGATCGCCACCAGCAGGCCGACCACCAGCGACACCAGCAGCATCGGCGCACCGACCATCATCGCGACCTGCATCGCCTGGCGGGCCATATTGAGTACGTACTCAGGGGTCACGGCCTGCTCCTTATTGCGCAAAGCTCTGGGCCAGCGAGCCCAGCAGCAGGTGCCAGCCATCGACCAGCACGAACAGCATGATCTTGAACGGCAGCGAGAAGATCGACGGCGTGACCATCATCATGCCCATCGACATCAGCACCGCAGCCACCACGATGTCGATGATCAGGAACGGGATGAAGATCGCGAAGCCGATCTGGAACGCGGTCTTCAACTCACTGGTGACGAAGGCGGGAATCAGCGCGCGCATCGGCACCTGGTCGGGGCTGGCGATCGGCGGCAGGTTGCCCATCTTGGCAAACAGCGCGAGATCCGGCTCGCGGGTCTGCTTGAGCATGAACTGGCGCAGCGGCGTAGCGGCCGTGTCCATGGCCTGCTCCACGCTGATCTTGCTGTCGCGCAGCGGCACGTAGGCATCGGTGTAGACCTTGTCCAGCACCGGCGGCATCACGAAGAAGCTCAGGAACAGCGCCAGCCCGATCAACACCTGGTTGGGCGGCGTGGTTTGCGTGCCCAGCGCGTGGCGCAGCAGAGACAGCACGATGATGATGCGGGTGAAGCTGCTCATCATCAGCAGGATGGCCGGCAGGAAGCCGAGCGAGGTTAGGAAGACCAGCGTCTGCACCGGCAGCGAATAGCTCTGGCCGCCGGCGCTGCCGGTCAGCAGCGGAAAGCCCGGTTGCGCTTGCGCCAACACGGCGGGTGCGGCGCACAGCAGGGCCAGCGTGGCAGCAGCACGAAGGAGGGCGGGCACGTTCATTGCGATTTCCCCGGCAGGCGGCGCTTGATCTGATCGGCCAGCGCATCGGCAAAGGCGGGCGGCTTGGTGCCGGGCGTGCCGTCACCAGAAGCGGGCGCATCGACGTCGGCCGGGCGCGGCAGCGAGTGCAGCGTCTGCACCTGCTGCTGGGTCACGCCCAGCACCAGCCAGGTGCCTTCCACTTCCACCACCACCACTTTCTCGCGCGCGCCCAGCATCTGCTGGGCGACGACCGACAGCACGCGGCCGTGGCGCCCACCCGGAGCCATGCCGGCGCGCTGCTGGAGCCGGCGCAGCAGCCAGCCGGCTGCCACGATCATGGCCAGAACTACAACCAACCCGCCGAAGGTGCGGGCCCAATCGACGGCGTGATTCATCTCGACACCTTGCCCGGGGGGAGCGTTGGCTGTGCAGGTGCGTCAGGCTTGACGGCTTAGCGGTTCAACTTACGGATGCGTTCGGACGGCGTGATGATGTCGGTCAGGCGGATGCCGAACTTCTCGTTGACCACCACCACTTCGCCCTGGGCGATCAGGTAGCCGTTGACGAGCACGTCCATCGGC
>SDBV01013349.1_pt1 | contig 10463 bp, 10 predicted proteins | sample 2277081 | NCBI WGS metagenome assembly SDBV01 (sample SAMN10402039, study PRJNA504765) | marine sediment metagenome | isolation source: marine sediment core GS10_PC15, 223 cmbsf | place: Arctic Ocean: Southern Knipovich Ridge | collected 2010
TGACATGCCCAAGCCAATGATTAAGATAGGGTATCGGCCAATCCTTTGGCACGTGATGAGGTATTACGCGCATTTCGGCCACAAAGATTTCGTGCTCTGTCTTGGATACCGGGGCGATGTAATCAAGGAATTTTTTCTCAATTACGACGAATGTGTCTCAAACGATTTCGTGCTTTCTGGAGGCGGGAAGAAACTGGAATTGGTTAACAGCGACATTGATGATTGGAATATCACATTCGTCGATACGGGGGTTCAGTCGAATATCGGCCAGCGGCTCAAGGCTGTGGAACATTACCTGGAAGGCGAGACCGAATTCCTTGCCAACTACAGCGATGGACTCACGAACCTACCCCTAACGGACCACATCGCGCATTTTCGGAAACACGGCAAAATTGCGAGCTTTGTGTGCGTGACACCCAACCTCAGCTACCACTTCGTTGAGTTGAGTAACAAGGGGCATATCGAGACTATCTGCGACGTCTCGGAGTCCGGACTTCGTATCAATGGCGGTTACTTTATTTTCAAGTCGGAGATTTTCGATCACCTGTAGCGGTCCCGGTTTATTGGACAAGTGGGCGGCTTAATCAGGCCGCCTTTCTCGTGAGCGCGTGACGGACCTCGGCCGGGGTTCGATGGCCGTGCCGTTCGATGAGCCACTCACGGTTGTACGCTTCGATGAACTTCCCAATCACTGGTCGCGCTTCCTCAAGCGTTCGGAAATCGTGCAAGTACAAACACTCCTCCTTCAGGGTCCGGATCCACCGCTCCATGATGCCGTTGCACTCGGGCTCACCCACGTAGCTCGGCGAGGGCCGGATACCGAGCCACCGCAGCTCGCCGCGAAACTGGTGCGCCGTGTACTGCGGACCCCAATCCATCCGCAGGCCCAAACCCAGGGCGATCTTCGGTGCGTAGCCGCCATGGGTCTGCTGCACTCCCTGCCGAATCGGCTCCAACGCCGCCCAGCGATCCCCGCGCTTCGCCACATGCCAGCCGACAATGTCTTCGCTGCAATGATCAATCGCCCCGAAGAACCAGCACCACCCCTCCTGCTCGGTCCAGAACTTCGTCGCATCCGTCCCCCACAGCTCGTCGGGCCGCTGCGTGATGATCGTCCCGCTGTGCGTGCGGTCCCCACGCGCATGCCGCCGGCGGGTCGGTGCCAGCAACCGATGCTCGCGCATCAAGCGCAACACCCGCGCTTTGCCGACCCGGATCCCCCGCGGGCGTAGCCGCACCCGCACCTTGCGATGCCCCTCGGTGCAAAACCGACTCGCCTGGAGCACCGCGCGGATCTCCGCGAGTAACGCCGCGTCGTCCAGTGGTGTCCGCGGGCCCCGTTTCGACCCACACGGCAGGGGACTCCCACCCCTCCCCGGCTCAAGATCGTGCCGCTCAGCGCAAATGTGCGCGTCGCGATCCGCCCGCTGGCGAGCCCATCGCTGTGCGTACACCGTCGAGCGCGACACCTGCCAGATCGCACACACCATCGTCACCGGATACCGTCGGCCGGTGCCGGCACTCACCAACCCCGCGACTTCTTCAACCTCCCCAGCTCGGCCCCGTACCCCCTTTTTTCCAGGAGCATCTCGGCGAGCTCCAGCTGCATCGTCAGTTCCCCGACCTTCGCTTGCGTGTGGCGCAACGCCCGCTCGTCCGGATCGCCGCCACGCTTCTTCAACCGCGACGCACCACCCTCGAGAAACTCCTTGCGCCACGTCTCGATCTCATGCACCGGCACCTGAATCTCCCGACTCACCGCCTCCACGCTCTCGCCGCGGAACAACCGCAGAATCACCTCGGTCTTCGCTCTTGCACTCCACCGTTCCGGCGGGGCCTGCTCGTCTTGCGCCTTGGACATCGCCATGCTCCCATCCTCTGAACCCCTCACATTAATCCCAAATCACTGTCCAAAGAAATCGGGGGCTCTATACACCTTCGAGACAACGAGGAGTTGGTCCGGGAACCATTTCAACGGCTCCTGCGCGCGGATCAGCTCATTGCATACCAGTACGACGGGTCGTGGTTGGCTATGGATACTTTCAAGGACAAGCAACGGCTCGAAGAGTTATACGCCAATGGCGCCGCTCCGTGGGAGGTGTGGCGCTCGGAACCGGAGGCGCGCCCGCACTCAACCCACGAGCCCGCTGCGGGTGGAGAACCGGAGCGCCGCGTGAAGGTCGTCAGCTGATGTTGCCGCTGGCGGTAACGAGCACCGCGGGCACTGGCGTCCGGATCCTGCTGCTTGGCGCGCACTGCGACGATATTGAGATCGGCTGTGGCGGCACCATGCTCAAACTCCTGTCCCGTCATGAGCAGCTAGAAGTTGACTGGATCGTGTTCAGCTCGGACGCGGAGCGGGAGGCGGAGGCGAGGACAAGTGCAGCAGCGTTTTTAACGGCAGCCAAACGGCAGAACGTTGTAATAGAGAATTTCCGTGACGGGTTTTTCCCTTACATTGGCGCAGACATCAAGGACTTCTTCGAAGTGCTCAAGCGAGAGGTCGAGCCCGATTTGATCTTCACGCACTACCGGGGCGACCGCCACCAAGACCATCGGGTCATATCCGACTTGACGTGGAATACGTTCCGAAACCATATGATCCTAGAGTACGAGATTCCGAAATACGATGGAGATCTTGGGAAACCAAATTGCTTTGTGAGCTTTGGAGAGGAGATTTGCCGTCAGAAGATCGATGTGATTCTTGAGGCTTTCAAATCCCAGTGCGGCAAGGAATGGTTTACCGAGGAAACATTTCGCGGCCTGATGCGATTGCGTGGCGTGGAGTCGGGCCCGGCAAGTCGGTACGCCGAAGCATTCTACGCTCGGAAGTTTGTGTTCGACGGTGTGAGCACCGGACAAGGATCGAAACGAGCAGAGGTATGGCAGCGCCGGCTGCAAGCAGATGTCCCTGCGTACCGAACGTAATCGGCCTCGCGTTAGCCATCGGGTTGGCGGGGTTCAATGGGGAGCGCTACCTGGAGGAGGCAGTCCTCTCGCGCCAGCGCTGGATGGCCTGCATCCCCAGAAGGTCTTTTTCGCAAAAGGTCCTTTCCGGTCGATGTAACCCGTGCCCGATCGCGAAGTCCGATCCCCAGACTCCGGTTGTTTCATGGAGTGGGCCCAGCCGCCGGTCGTAACTCACGGGATCAGCCCCCATGGACGTCCTCGCCCATGGGCAGCGCCGGCCCCAATTAGCCTCAAGGGGTGTTGCTGGTGGCCGTGGACTGTTGCGACCATGCAACATATGCGTTTCCAGGGCTGCGGAAGCCGCCGCCCCAGGCGTCCCCAAGGAGCCAATTCTTTTCCGGTCAATGACTTAGCTACTCAGACCAGCCGCTAAACGATGCTACTGAACCCAGCGTCAACGTTGTTCTTTGCCCCCACCATGGAGGGTCATCCAGGTGCATCCAGGTCGCGGCTGAGGTGCAGAGTAGTCGGCTGATCTAACCCCCCGGGCTCGTGTTCTGGTGTTGCTGAAGAGCCGGCTATCGCTCGCTCAGCTCACCGCATCTGCACGCGCAGTGTGAACCCGTCGCCGGCGCAGAACCTGCTACGAGTGCTCCCGGTGGCGACGAAGATAAGTAAGCGGGAATATGTGGCCTTGGGGGGGGCAGCTGTTGAGCCGAGGGACGGGGCGGTAGTAGCTCACCGGGCCCAACATCGTCCTCAACATGTGGCGCCCTTCTTGGAGCCACCCGTTCGACTCGATCTCCGGAATGCCTGGAATGCCTGGAATGACCGCTATAAACATCATGCATATCATCCCAGATCTCCGGGTGGGAGGCCTGCCGCGAATGGTCGCGACTCTGTCCCAGGCAACGGATCCGCATCGGTTCGTCGTTTCCGTTCTTTGTCTCAACCATGCTGGATCCATCGCTGACGAGTTACGCTCGGTTTGCATTCCGGTCTTGCAGGTGCCCCGTCGGCGGCCCGGCCCAGACTACTTTGCATTCCTCAAGGTCGCCCACATACTGCGGAAACGCCGGGTTCATGTCGTACATACACATAACACGCAAGCGCTGATCGACGGTGCTCTGGGTGCTACGCTCGCTCGGGTCCCCGCACTGGTACATACGGATCACGGGCGAGAATTTCCAGACAAGGTCCGCTATATGTTTGCCGAGCGCATGCTGTCTCGGCTCGCGTATCGCTTTGTCGCCGTATCGGAGCAGACGGCGCGCGACCTCGTCGTTCACGAGAGGATATCACCCAAGAAGGTCATCACGATCCCCAACGGCGTCGAGGGCTCGCGGTTCGACATCACCTTCGATCACGGTGCCAAGCGGCGCGAGCTGGGCCTTCCCGGAAACGGCCTGCTTGTTGGGACGGTTGGCCGGCTGAGCGAGGAGAAAGGCCTCGAGCATCTGCTGGTAGCGATGGCTGCCGTAGTGAGAGCTCTCCCCACGGCGATGCTCGTTCTCGTCGGTAGCGGGCTGCTCGAAACCGAGCTGCGGGAAAAGGCTGCGGCCCTCGGAATCGACAACCATGTGTGCTTTCTGGGCGAACGCTCCGATATTCCCGAGGTGATGCCGCTCTTCGACGTATACGTGATCTCGTCGGTCCGTGAGGGCTTGCCGATGGCGCTCTTGGAGGCGCTAGCGGCGAGTCGGGCCGTTGTCGCGACGCGGGTCGGCGGCATCCCAAACGTCATTGACCATGAGGAAACCGGAATCTTGGTCCCACCAGCCTCGCCTGACGATCTCGCTAGGGGAATCTTGCGACTGCTCAGCAGCGATGAACTGCGGCACCGGCACGGTGTGCAGGGGCACAAGGTCTTCGAGGAGCGCTTTCACGCTCGTGTCATGGCACAGCGCTACGAGCAGCTCTATCTGCGCGCCAGACAATAGCTCGCTCGGTCGCCGCAACGGGCCAAAGGTCCGGACCGGGCGGCGACGTGTTGCAGTGGGGGCGTGTGGTGTGGCGTGCCTGCAATAGGTGGCGGCAGACAGATGCCGATGGCGAGCCGTTGTGGAGCCATTCCGCTGCTACCCAAGGACTTAGGCCATTTCGGCGGGCGACCCTGCTGGGGGCGTCAACCTTGCTCTGTATGCGGTTGACGTGACACGGTTGCTCCATCGAATATCACCTGCGACGCCTGGCGCCGAGGCTCCCGTACGTTCGCAGGCGCGCCATGCTGACGGGGACTCCAACGCCCGGGGGTCGTTTGCCTCGTACAAGACCATGAGCACCGATCACCCGAGGGGACTGCAGTTGCGGATCGGCGCGTATAGCGGTGACCCGGCCCAGTGGGATGCGTTCGTGCGCGAAAGGGAGGGTGGGACCCATTTTCACTTGTTCGGGTGGCGCCGAGTTGTCGAACGCGTCTTCCGCCACCGATGCATCCACCTCGCGGCTGAGGAGCAGAGCGGACGGCTCGTGGGTGTTTTGCCGCTCGTCCGAGTCAAGAGTGCGGTTTTCGGCCATTATCTGGTGTCGATGCCGTTCGTCAACTACGGGGGTCCCTTGGGAGACCCCGAAGCGGTCCGGGGGCTCGCAGATCATGCAGTTGGCTTGGCGCGGCAAAGTCGTGTGGACCTTCTGGAGCTTCGCAGCCGGGACCGTCTAGATCTTGGTCTCACCGCGTCACATCGAAAGATTACGGTGCTGCTGGATTTGCCGCCGGACCCCGAACTGCTCTGGCGACGTTTCACGTCGAAGGTACGAAGCCAAATCCGCCGGCCTGAAAAGGAAGGTGTTCGCATGCGGTTCGGCCTGGATCAGATCGAGCCATTCTTTGCCGTGTTCTCCCGCCACATGCGAGACTTGGGAACACCCACGCAGCCGCTGCGGTTTTTCGAGGCGATCGCCGCAGAGTTCCCCGACGACGTATGGTTTGGCTGTGCTTACCTTGGCGACCGCCCTGTGGCAGGTGGATGCGGGTTTGCGTGGGCCCGAGAGTTCGAGATGACCTGGGCGTCGTCGCTCAAGCGGTACAACAGACTCGCCCCGAACATGCTGTTGTATTGGAGATTCATGCAACGAGCGATAGCAAATCGTGTTCGCGTGTTCAATTTCGGCCGCTGCTCTCCGGGCGGCGGGACACACCGCTTCAAGAGCCAATGGGGCGGAGTCGACGAGCCGCTGGGGTGGGCCCGGTACTCAATCTCTCCCCGAAACTCGACTCCTTCTCCCGACGACCCGCGTTACCGATGGGGTCCCCGGATTTGGCGATGTCTTCCGCTAAGGGCGGCCAACGCCCTCGGCCCAAACATCGTTCGGTTCATCCCGTAGTGTTTCGACATCAACTTCCGGCCTATTCGCCCCTGACGTTCCGAGCCATTGCAGACGGATGTCGCGCATTGGGGTGGTCCAGCGGCGATGTGAGTGATGTGGAGGCGATCATTCGCTCGGTCTACGAGCCACGAACGTTGGTTGCAACCAACAGTGGCACGTCGGCGCTCATGGTGGCCTTGCAGGTCGTGAAGGCGGCGAGCCCCGGGCTTCCAGTCGCGATGCCGGCGTACTGCTGCTATGACGTGGCAACTGCCGCCGACGGAGCTGGTGTACCGGTGGCGTTGTACGACGTCGACCCAGGAACGCTGGGCCCGGATTTCGACTCCCTGCGTGCGGTGGCTCGAGAGGGACTGTCAGCCGTAGTCGCCGTGCATCTTTTTGGCATCCCGGCGGACATGACAGAGTTGACGCCAATTGCCGAGGAAGTGGGAGCCGTTGTGATCGAGGACGCAGCGCAGGGGGCGGGGGCATCGTTGAGAGGTCGTCCTCTCGGTGGGATTGGTTCGATGGGCATTCTCAGTTTCGGAAGGGGCAAAGCTCGGACCGCGGGCAAGGGAGGGGCACTCCTTGCCAATGACGCCCACGGCGCCAAGCTGATTGCCGGCTCGGAAACACGTTTGGTGCCGGCGAGTCGGGGGCTGGGGGAGTTGGCCGCGATCGCTGCTCAATGGCTGCTTGGCCGACCGGCTCTGTACGGGTTGCCGGTAGGGTTGCCGTTCCTCCGTCTTGGAGAGACGGCATACAGGCCTCCCTCGGTGCCGGCCGTAATGTCACCAGTCGCGGCGCGGGTGCTAGCGGCGACGTGGCCTCTCAGCAACGAGGAGGAGCAGACGCGGAGACGGAACGCTGCCCGTCTGCACCAGAATCTACCGCTCGATGCTGGATGGCGAGTGCCGATCCCGCCCGCCGGGGCGGAGCCCGGGTTTCTCAGGTTTCCGGTTGTTGTGACCCGTACGCCGGTCGAGCGGCTCCTGACTTCTCAGGTGAGGCGCCTTGGCGTGATGCCGGGGTATCCCAGATCGCTGGCCGATTTGCGTGGCTTCACACATCGTGATCTCAATCCTACGGCAACCTTTGTCGGCGCGCGGACCTTGGCGACGTCTCTCCTCACGCTCCCAACGCATGGCCTCATGTCGGAGCGAGATCTTGACGATATCGAAGAGTGGCTACGATCGATACGTCCCCAATCGGAGGGCGTAACGGGAATCCGAGCGGATCGCGTCGGCGGAGAAGCGGCGGCTATCGTCTCCCGGTCGTCGGGCTGGGCTGCCGACGCCGAGAGGCGTGCGTGACTGTTGGTGCGCCGAGTGAGAGCGGGCCGATACCACCGGCGAGATCGCCCAGGCTGGTCGTGATCACGTATCACTTCCCACCCGACGGTTTCGTGGGAGGATTTCGCTGGGCCGGTCTCACGAAGCAGATGATGGCCCTGGGGTGGAAGACTTGGGTACTCACCGCCGCACCGTCAGATCCGCAGGGAGCAGCGGGCGGCGTTCGTGTCGAGTCCTGTCCGCGTTTCGGAACGGTGAACGACTTGTACCGCCGATTCCGTCGAGGGAGCAACCATCAGGTACACCAACCGAGGACTTCGGAGGCTGACGGGCGTTCGGTGCAAAATGCCCGGATGATCCGGGCGAACTGGCTTTCACAATTGCGATTCGAATGTGGCACGCTCCTGAGTCTGCCTGACTGCGCACGGGGTTGGATCATGCGAGCCGCGTTGCGGGCTAAAAAGCTGATTCGGCAGGTCGAACCTGACGTCGTGGTAAGTAGTGGGCCGCCACATGCCGCTCACCTCGTCGCATGGCTTGCCACTGGAGGGGCCCGACGACGTTGGTTGGTCGACCTGCGAGATCCTTGGGCGGGACCGGTTGCAGCCGGATGGGCAGACGACCCCTCATCCCGGAGTCGAAGTGCGATGAGGACGCGGGAATTTCTTGAGAAGCTGGTAATTCCCTCGGCAGCGGGCGTAGTCTGTAACACGCTCAAGTTCCAGCGCGCCCTAGCCGGGCGTTACCCAAACACGAAGGTGAGCTGGCTGCCAAACGGGGTTGACAGAGAGCTTCTTCCGAAACGGGTCGAAACTGCTTCGATGGGTTTCCACATAGCCCACCTGGGCACCATATACGGCGGTCGCGATCCACGGCCGATCTTGCGTGCGCTGCGCACATTTCTGGATCGCCACCTGCAAGCAGGTGGCAAACGGTGCCAGCTAACGTTCGGAGGGTCGATTACGCCAGAATATCGGACCGCCATGGAGCACGAAATCCACAACCTCGATCTTGGGTCTCATGTCACGTTGCTCGCCAAAGTTGGACGTGAGGAAGCCTTGAATATTGTGGCCCGCTCGCAATTGGCGGTTGTGTTGGCTCAAGATCAGGATTTCCAAGTGCCGGCGAAGCTGTACGAGCTGGTTGCAATCAACGTTCCCACCTTGGTGGTGACGAGCCAGGGGAGTGCGTCAGCGGCAGAAGGTCGGCGACTCGGCACGGACGTCGTTGATCCACAGGACATCGACGCGATCGTCCGTGTCTTCGAGAAAGCGTGGAGCGGTGCCCAACATGATATGGGTGTCGTCAGGGGGCCGTTGGAGTATAAAGACGTTGCTCGAATGCTTGCCGAGCTGCTGAGCGATTGGTTGGGAACGCCCCCTCCAAATGGTGATCGGTAACTATGATCGGCTGCGACGGAATCTGCCATGCTGCCGAGAAAGGGTCGGCATCTCTTCGTGAGGCGCCAACGTCATCGCTCCGCGATGCGCAGCGCACGGAACCAGTCGAGCGTCTCGCGTATCGCCGGGGCCGGATCTCGAAGGTGAAAGACTTCGTTTCGATCAGTGGGCCGCCACAACACCAGGAAGTCGCGGAGCGCCCGCAGTCGCGATGGCGCGTGGGCGGGAAGATCCAGGCTGGCGCGGGGTTTGCACAGCTGCATAAGGAGCGCATCCACATCGCCCCACCACCATCGACTGCGGATACCCAGACGATACGGTTTGGTCGGCGCTGGAAGCTGTCCCCTAACGACAGAGAGAAGCAGGGCGGGGAAATCGACGCCGGCATCGACGGCGAGCTGCAACGATCCCCAGAATCGGGGATTGACTTCCATCAGGTACGGAATCCCGGTGCTTTCGTCGAGCTTGAACTCCACCATCGCAACGCCTTGCCAGCCGCACTCTTCGAGAAGCGTACGAGATAGATTGACCAACTGGGGGTCGACAGCGATCGACTCGCGATAAACGCTGACCCCACCCGACGGAGGTTTTTCGCGCAAGCGACGGTGGGAGAATGAGGCGACAAGCCTGTCCTCCCAGAGTAGGAGGAACAATCCTATCCCAGGACCCTCGACTCGCTGCTGGACGAGCACCGGAAACATCGCTGGTGGGAGCCGTCGTAGCTTCTCGACGAGTTGCGCACGATCTTGAGCATACGCGACTCGGGTTTTGACGAATCCGCCGTCGGCCGGGATGACCGACCGAGAAGGCTTGATGACGGCCGGATAGCATGTCCACTCACCGATGCCGCCAGGGTTGTGCACAATACGCTGTGGCGGTACCGCCAGCCCGATCTCTGCCGCGAGCTCCATCACGTGCGCCTTGTCGCATAGGCGGTTGAACGCATGCCCGTCGGCCAGGGAGAGGCACGCCGGTCGAAGGGCAGGCCGAACCGGCAGTAGGGCGAGCGTGGACATCTCGGTTATCGGAATGACGACATCGGCGCGATAACGGCGCGCTAGGGAAGCCACTGCGTCGCCGTAGGCGCGGGGACGCGTCCCCGGGTCCGGCACCTGTTCCCCCGCTTCCGCGTACCGGGACGCCCCGGCAAGCGAACGGTTGCGGTGGGCCGTAACGATTACGCGGTGTCCGACGCGACCGAGTGATCGCACGACGGCCAGGGCCGCCCGCTGATCGCCGTCGGTGACGAGAATTGTCGCGCTCACCTGCGAACGTCCTCGAGATCGTGCCTCACAGGTTTTGTCACTGCCGGCTGACCCGTTCATGGGCTCAATGGCGACACGGTTGACGGACCGCCCCGCCCGCGGTCCATCGGCTGCCCCCTGGACGTCGCGTCGGAGACCGCGCCCAACGCGTCCCTGCTAGAAGAGGCACAGCCTAGCCGCGCGAGTCCGAACCATACTCTGAATGGTGCCGGCAGCGAGCGCCGCCACTAGAGGCCCGTGGGCCCCCCCGCCCACGGCACCCGGCCGAGTCGACCAGGTGTGCCGAACGC
>SDBV01013350.1_pt1 | contig 10463 bp, 27 predicted proteins | sample 2277081 | NCBI WGS metagenome assembly SDBV01 (sample SAMN10402039, study PRJNA504765) | marine sediment metagenome | isolation source: marine sediment core GS10_PC15, 223 cmbsf | place: Arctic Ocean: Southern Knipovich Ridge | collected 2010
AGGATTTGGACTATAATGTATTTGGTGAACAACAGCTCTGCACATTGCATTCTTATGACACAGGGGGTATATGTATCAATTGTGGTATAAGAATTCAGTTCTAAATTTGCCTAATACAAAAGAAATTTGTACATTCGTTTAAAGAAAGATTATGGAAAAGATTACTAAAACACAAATTAAATACCAATGCAGTTTATGTAAATACGAATATGATGATGAGGCCGCTGCCTTAGATTGCGAATCAAGAAAAGTATCGCACGATCAGAACGTTAAAAATGGTGACAGGGTATTAATAACGGAAGGTGATGGAATTGGAGAAGAAGCAACGGTTCAATCCGTATATGTAATTGATAAATATTGGGGTCATTATGCTTGGGAAAGATACTGGCATACAATTTGTATAACTGCAAATTTGGATACTTGGGGATCACGTCTGCTTACATACGATTCATATAAAAAAGTTTGATAATGACACAGCTAAGTAAATACGGAGACTTCTCAAAGTCAACAACCCGAATGAAAGATTTGGGAATGGATGAAACCAAAATCAAAAAGGAAATATCCTTTGCCTGTCAAGTCATTAACGGATCAAAGCAACTCACAGAAACCACTATTGAAAGTCGCATGAAGGCGGTGATTAACATCGCCAATATCGGGCTTACATTGAATCCTACCGCGAATGAAGCTTACTTGATTAAACGTTATTACAATAACGCTAATCAATGTGATCTTGAGGTTTCATACCGCGGTATGCTGAAGCTTGTTTTTCAAGAAGGCATAGTAAAAAGTATAAAAACTTATGTTGTACATGAAAATGACCATTTTGAAATAGGCAATATTTTAGATTGTAAACCCGATCACCATCCAGTATTTAAAGCTCAGGGCGACATAATATGTGTTTATTCCATTGCAGAATTTCATGATGGATCAAAACAAATGGAATATTTGAGGCTTGATGACATAAATGCTATTAAAGAAAAATCTGAAAGTTATAAGTCTTTTAAAAATAAAAAGATTTCTACTTGTCCTTGGGTAGAATGGGAGGGTGAAATGTGCCGTAAATCTAATATAAGGCGATTTGTGAAACACTTACCAAGGGGCGAAAACCAAGCATTGCTTAACGCAGCTATTGAGATTGATAATAGAGATTATCAGGCAAGTTGGGGTAAACGAAATTTTATAGAATCATTACTCAGTACATCAACTTATGAAGAAGCACAAAAGGAGGCTATAGAAAACGCACTTCCTGCAATGGAGGATGAAAGGGCGAATGAACTCATACAGGAACTTAAATTAAATCAATTGGATGTTACTCAATTGGGCGCAGGGAATGTATCGGCAACAGAATACGCGAAATCTTATAAAGATAAAGTACGTGACTGATCAGATTGATAAATTAAACGAATATGTAAATGAGTACTACAAATGTGGCCTTGATAATCCTGTGCGTTTAAATGAATTACTTCAAAAGATCACTGGAATATTATTTTACTTGGAAACTCTAAGATCTGAGGTACATGATGAATTCCAAGATGTTATTTTCAAGTTGACCGAGAAAGGTAAATCAGTAGCCAGAGCACAAAATGAGGCCCATGTATTACATCCTGAAATGTACAAATTAAGAAGGATAATGGACGCTGGTTATCGGATCAGTGACGCGATAAGAACCAATATTAGTTTCATCAAACACGAAATGAATTTAACACAATGAATTACTTTGCAATCCCAGGTTTAACTAGATCATTTAATGCTGTCACAGATGCAGAAAAAATCCGAAAACTACTTAAGTCAATATGTAAAATATTTAATGTCACTCCTGAGCAGATAAAAAGTAAATCACGAAAAAGGGATTTTGTTGAACCAAGACACTGTTTATGCTTTATGGCTGCCGGGTTGACAAATCTAAGCCTTAAGTATATTGGCCTATTTGTAGGGTACAAAGATCACTCACCAGTAATTCACGGCAGGGATACATTTGAAAACCTTTGTAAGACCCAAATTACTATGCGTAATTCCTTTAAAAAGGTATGTAGGGCACTCCACATAAACTACAATAAATTGTTAATAGGTGTTAGCATTGTTGCATCTAAAACTATAAAATTTAAAATTCTTAATTTGCTAAGGCTACATGGATCACTTACATCAAGGCAAATAGTGGATAAATTAGATGACGAAAGTTCGTTTCATCATATTTCCAGATTGTGCCAAGACGAGTATATAATTAAATTTGGTGATCCCCGAATTATGGGGGGCCCCATTTATGATTTAACAGTTAAGGGTAATCACTATTTAAACCGATGTACGTAACAGGCGACAGAATACGAATAGAACACCCTACCAAGGGCACTTTTGAGGCTGTCTACGATAAGAAAGTAGGCGATTCAACCCATTGGGTAAAAGTGGTAGGTATGCTAACCCTCAACAAGGCAACGTACTATCCTGACGAGTTTTTATTTATAAATTTTGAAGAGTGTAAAGTAGAAAAATTATGAAAAATGAAATAATAATAATTGACCCGAAAGAATTCGGATTAGAAGAAAAAAGTGCTAAATCAATAGAGGCAGCATTCGCCCCTAAAATTATTGAGCGTGATGGTCTACGAGTTGTCTACGAACAAGTAATCAAAAAGGAACTTACTAAAGAAACTTGCAAAGAAGCAGGAGATTTAAGGCGTAAACTCGTCAAGGTAAGAACAGGAATTTCAGACATTCACAAAACACAAAAGGCTTATTTCCTTGCTTCAGGAAGATTTGTTGACGCTTGGAAAAACAAAGAAACAAAGCCAGTTGAACAGATGGAAGAAACACTTACTGAAATTGAAAAACACTTTGAGATTCAGGAAGCTAAGATAAAGAAGGAACTACAAAACCAACGTGTTGAACAGCTATCTAAATATGCAGAAGATGCACATGAGCGTCAACTTTCTGATATGGATGAGGATGTCTGGAACGCCTATATAAATGCTAAAAAGAAGCAGTATGAAGATATGATAGCAGCGGAAAAAAAAGCTGAACAAGAACGCATTGCAAAAGAAAAAGCGGAAGAAGAAGAACGGAAACGTATAAGGATTGAAAACGAACGATTAAAAAAAGAAGCTGAAGAGCGGGAACGATTAGCTAAAATTGAATCTGACAAAAGAGTCAAAGCGGACAAAGAGCGATTAATCAAGGAAGAAGCTGATCGCAAAAAACGTGAAAAAGAACAAAGGGAAATCCGGGAACAGCACGAAGCACAATTGAAAAAAGAGCGTGAAGAAAAAGAGAGAATACAAGCCGAAATAAGGGCAAAAGGAGAAGCTGAAGCTGCAAGGATAGCCAAGGAGAAGCAAGGGGCTGAAATTGCCCTTAAAGTGAAGGAAGAAGCCAAACAAGCTGAACTAAACAAAGGTGATGCTGAAAAGGTTAATGATCTAATATCTGATCTTCGTGGGTTAAAAACAAAATACTCCTTTAAATCAACGAAAAATTCAAATATGTATAATGATGTAAAGATTTTGATTGATAAAGTAATTGATCATATTGCGTAGATAATTTGATAAAACAATCCCGAATAAAAGACTATATGAGACACATTAATTTCTCAGACGATTTAGAAAGGAGGGTTGCAATAATTCTTGATAGGAACAATATAGAGTTCTTACATGAAAGCGAAGTTGATGACCAGCGATTAGATTTCTATTTGCCTAATTATGGAGTTTATATTGAAGTTAAGAGATTTGATAGCGCAAGAACATCAACACAATTATCATCGCAAGAAAATATCATACTTATACAAGGCAGACAATCTATTAATTTCTTAGAAAAGCTCCTATAAAAGACTATATTTGTAATGCACACCTTAAACTCGTATGATACACGAAATTTCATAGCCCCGAAAATATGTCATCTTGATGCGAGTCAGGTGTGCAGCACATTGGAGGGGCTTTTTATGTTTAAAACATGGAATCACACACCGATATAGTATTGGGATGGTCAGATGAGGGTAAATTGTTATTTATGAAAACCTTTGATATCAATACTCAAAGGGACGAAATGCTGGTTTGTTATGGACAAGTTCATGAAAAATTCAAAATTTATGGAATGATGTCTTTAGATAGATTGGATAATTACCTCAGTTATGTAGCACAAGAAGTTAATGAAGGATAAAAAATCTGATATAGCTCACTATGCAAAAATTAAAGCTGCGGATTTACAAAAGGATTATGATGATTTGTTAAAAATTGAATGGGCTTTTGGAGATGGGTTTGATACGGACATTATTGATTATCGCTAAAATGGCTGAGAATAAGAAAACATTTATATTTTATTCTGATTGGATTAATATGATTAAAGAAATGCCCGACGTGGACGCAGGGCAACTATTAAAACATATATTATTTTATGTTAATGACGAGAATCCAACTACTGATAATGTCCTTGTAAAAATGGCATTTGGCCACATGAAACCTTTAATAAAGTCAGATTTAGTTAAATGGGATGAAATAAGAAATATACGAAAAAAGGCTGGATCAAAAGGAGGTAAAACAAATGCTAAGCAAAAACAAGCAAATGCTAAGCAACTGGAAGCCGTTAACGTTAATGTAAACGTAACTGATAATGGAACTGTAAATAAAAGTATAGAGGGCAGAAAAGCGGATTTCAAAAAATCCTTACGCCCCTTTGTAGGTGAATTTAAAAAAGAAATGATTCAAGAGTTTTTTGAATATTGGTCAGAGCATGGAGAAAACGATAAGAAAATGAGATTTGAAAAGCAAACCAGTTTCGGAATAAAAAGGAGATTGACTACTTGGCTAAAAAAACAAGAAGAAATTGAAAAAGAAAAAAGTTCCGTGAAAAAAGAAAAATCAAACGTAAAATTGAGATGAAAAAAATATTAAGAAAACTAGCTATTTTGGATGAGTTAACTGGAGAAATGGATTATCCACTTACAATATGTACATGTAGTGATTTATCTGGCACCGTTAGAACCGACAACCTTAAGGAATTATTTAGTTTTAATTCTAAAAAGGAATTAAATAAAAAGCTGACGAAATTAATCATGAAAAAATTGAGATGAGCTACATTGACGACTACATACTATCGCTAGAGCAGGCAAAGAAAGTCCCTGACATTGTTACTATGGACTACGAAAAAGCAAGTAGGACAATCATCAAGCTAGGGAAAACACTAAGTAAAAACGGCGAATTCAGGATTGATAAGAATAATGAAAAGATATTCCAGGAATTAGTTAAATATGTACATAACGATCCTGAGTTTAGCGGTGATCTGAATAAGGGTATATTTCTTCACGGGGTTTGCGGAGTAGGTAAGACTCTCATGATGTCGGCATTCATTCACTACGTCAACATGATGTCAACTATTACCTGTCCAAACCCTTATCGCAAGTGCATGGAATACTCAGCCAAGGAAATAGCAATTGAATACTCAGAAGAGGGCATTAAGATTCTTAGAAACTACCAAAAACCTGAGATTTTAATCCAGGATTTAGGTTATGAGGGTGATGAAAATATGGAGGTCATCCACTTTGGACAAAGAGTGCAACCCCTTGCTGAAATCATCAGTTACCGGAACGATCTAATGGACAGGGGACTTTACAGAACTCACATGACTAGCAACCTAAACCACGAAAATATAGAAGAGATTTACAGTGTCCGCGAATGGTCACGGGCAAAAGAAATGTTTAACTTTATAGAAATGAAAGGCAACGATAGGAGATAAATAAAAATAAAATTATGATATTATTAAATTTCGCAAAATGGGGTCATGCCGCAAGAGATGGTAGATTGAGAAGGATTTATGACAGGATTTACTACAAGGGGTACATTTGGACTCCTTTTGTAAAACTGAAGTTTAAATGGTTAGAAATGAAAGGAGAAGATAGACGATGATTATTATAAATGGAGGTAATCCCTTAAAAGATTGTCCTACTGACTGGCATCAAGCTGAAAAATGGTGTGATGATGCGAACAATAAAAGAGCGGATTATCCACAATGGTCATTTGACAGTGGGTTTAAACTTGATTATGATGGTGATCTAATTTCATTGAATTGTAGATTCTACCCTCCGAAAACTCATTATGGTGAAACATGGGATGGAACAGCAACAGTTAGTATTTTTGGAAATAAAGTTGAAGAAAAGAAATTTGACTGTGAAACATTAGAACAATTAAAGGCTGAAGTTGAATCTTATATTGAGAAATTAAAACAGAGGGTTAGACTTCTCACGTAAAAATCACCACACAGCCCACCTAAGTACGATTTAAGACACTTTAACAACTTTTTGGTAGTAGGATGCCAGAACAAAGAATAAACGCTTAAAATGGAAGATTGGATAGACATTAAAGATTCATTACCAGAACACAAAAAAAGAGTTCATGTGAAAACGGAAGACGGTAGAACTGCAAGGGGATTTTTATCATACTGTAAATATTGGCCTGATTGTTATGTAAAGCGTAAGGATTATTGGTGTGTATTCACATCTTTAATACAAAGTTCAGAAGTAAAATATTGGAAATTATGAAATTAATACTATGCCAATAGACCCATATAAGAGATATCAAAAGGATTTCAAACTACATGAGATGTATCCTAATCCTCCAGATGGAACATGTTCTTGTGGTTGTGGTGTAAAATTAACAGGCAGGAGAAAAAGGTGGGCGACTGATGATTGTGTTAAACCATTACTTACCGATTATTGGATCATAAAAGGGGATGTTCAAACTATAAGAAATGAGCTTTCTAAAATTGATAGGTATAAATGTCGTAATTGTGGTATTCAGACTAAATGGGATGAATGGCACGCTGATCATATTGTAGAGGTTGTAAACGGTGGAGGAGGCCGGGGAATTGAGAATTATCAAACCCTATGTATTCCTTGCCATAAAATAAAAACAAAAAGTTTGTTTAAAGAACGCAAAAACCGCCCATAAGGCGGCTTGCGGATTTTATTTTTAACTATACATATAACTTATATGCTATTCTACAAATATAATGTTTTCCATTTAAATAACCAATTAGGTATTTACAAAACTTATTTGTACCTTTGTGTTATAATAAGACGATTATGAAAGATTTAATTAAAAAGATTCAAGCTGATTTAGATAAACACGGGAGCGTATCATTACACCTTGGGGTTGTTACCGAAAGAAATCTTAAAAAACTAAGATTAAAATTTAATGTAGAGAGGAAATATTTTGGGTATTACTCATTCGCAAATAAATAAAGGTCAATGAAATCCAAGCTAGATATTTTCAACCGAAGATTAATAACAGGAATAATCATAGTATTGATGATTACCGCAGTAACATCAGGGGTTTTATTACAGCCTAAACATGGCAATCATAATCGTCAGCCCTTAACTGCGGGCGTAGATAATGGGAGGGAATCATTAAAAGTGAAACCCTCCCCTATTTACGTACATGCAACGATCTATCACGCGACGGTAGCACAAACGGACAGCACACCACTAGTAACAGCAAGTGGATTTAAGATCAACAGACGACACCCTGAAAAGCACAGGATTTGTGGGGTAAGCAGGGACTTATTAAAACCAAAAGGCCCGTTTGAATATGGAGATACTATAAGAGTTAGAAAATGCGAAATGATTTACAACGGATTGTGGATTCTTCAAGATAAGATGGGAGCGTTTAAGACGAAAAAGCGAAAGGAATTTATTGATAGTAGATGGGTTGTATTAACTGACACTATACCAATAGTGAAATCGGTTGATTTACTCATCGGTGAATGTATGCCTTGGGTGAGCAAGGATTCAGTAATAATAGAAAAGATATGAAGACAGAAACCAAAGAAATTTATAAATGTGAATATTGTAATAAATTATATCAACTCAAAAGATTTGCTTTACTACATGAACAATATTGTCATAAAAATCCTGAAAATTTTAGGAAATGTCTTAACTGTTCTCATTTAGTAAAAAAAGAGGTTATTATTTATAGCGACACTCCTGTAGGAGAAATGGAAAGAGGTGTTCAGTTATTTTTTTGCTCAAAGATATATTCTTTCCTATATCCACCCAAAGTAGAAATCAAGAAAAACCATTTTGAATTGGGAGATTATTCTAATAAACCTATGCGAAAAAAATGCGTATATTTTAGTGATTCATCAGAAAATGCAAACTTGATCTAATGACCTCTCTAGTATCCATAGTAATAGGATTACTTCTATTTTTAGCTGTCTGGACTGAATTGAAAAGTTATGGAGGTTCACAGTAAGAAACTAATTTATAACGTAGGATGATATGAGTAAATGGAATAAAAAAGAATTAGAAAATATGCTTGAAGATGTAGTAAACGAACTTGATTTATCGGATGCTATGATAGAAAAACACGGACAAGAAGGAACTGCGCCTGCGGAACTTGTGCGATTGGTTTTAGAGCAAAAAGACCAACAGATACGAATGCTAAAAGCAGGGATGAAACAAATAGAAATATAGAATGACAAAACTAGAGATTATCAAAAGCTACCCTGAAGACCTGAAATGGAAATATCAGGATGGAGATGAAAAGGAGATTTTCCAAGTTTTAGGCTATAAAAAATTTGCAGACCAGATGGAAATGTACTACGATCCTAATTATTGGCATAATTCAATTTATTGCAAACCCATCTTCAAAGAGATGAAAGAGTTTGACAAGCTAGAATCGTCAATAAAAATTACAATGAAATTGACTTATGTAGGTTTAGATGTACGTGAACTATATGAAGCTTGTAGAAAAGAAAACGGGTGGGAATATTTACCATATTGGATGATAAGATTACTTCTTGACAACAAATACAACATCTTCAACCTACCAGAAGGAGATTATTATGTTTAAAACGTTTATTACAATATTACTTGGAATTATCGTGGTGGGAGCAGCAGCATTAATTGGGCTTATAATCGGTTATTCACTATAAAAAAAGAATAAATACCATGAGTGAGAAGATAGCATCTGACGAAATAATTATTGATTGCCCTAATAGTATTCAATATGGAATGCCAGTAAATAGGATGAGCAAAGAAACCCTAATGAATATACACATGAATCGCATGATTGACTTCATAGACTTCCTATTTAATCATTCAGTTCATTGTGACCATATAACACAATCAGAAGCATGGGAAGAATTTGAATGGGACAATAGTTGGATTAAAAGTCAACTAACAACTTAACCACCAATAAAATGAAAAAACATAAAGATGGGGAATATTTTTATAGTGAAGGATATATCTATCAAAACACTGATACAATATGTGAATTATTCGGAACTGAAAGCGAAAAACAAGAAACTGCCAAACACATAGTCCACATGCACAACAACTGGGATGAGCTTAAGAACCATTTCATAAATACCCAAGCACATTTAGAATTTCTATTGGCAAGAGATGGAAGAGTTGAGGCAGAAAAAGACCTTTTCAAAGTGATGGCTAATTCAAATGCAGACCTCCTCAAAAAACTAGAACAATGAGCGATAAGCAAAAAACAATATTGACACCAGAGGAAATTGTAAATTACGCAGTCAATAGGGGGGCAAACAACGCTAGGGATAGATTGGCACTTGAAAAGAACATAGTAAGATTTATTAAAGGTCGTGAGGAACCCCTCCAATCCGAAAACAAGCGGTTGAGGAAGGTAATGGAACTTATAGATCAAACACCAGAACCATCCAATCAAAGAAAGCAAATATCTTGGATGCAGTCAGTTAGAAAATTAATCAACCAAGCATTAAAAGAAACTGAAGGATGAGAAACTTAAAATTATTGAATCATTGGATTGCTGAACTCAGGGAGTTGGCATTTGAAAGATTGAAAGCCAATTACAATAAAACTTGGATTAGGCGAAATCTCGGAATTGACAATTTCAAAGAGGCATTTCAAAATGGCGAAACTCCCGAAGATGCTCTTGATAATGAACTGGATTATTGGGAAGAGTAACCACTACTAAAGGAAAGTAAGATGAAAACACATTTCGCAGAAATATCAGATGGAGGTGATGGTGCTGGTTATATAGTCTATGATACCATAACAGCTTGTGGCCTAGTAGAAACCGAAAGTTATTTAACGAACAAAATAAAGGAAGTTGACTGTAAAAACTGCTTAAGAGTACTTGAAAACACTAAAATAGGCCATAACTAACCCACTATGAGAACAGAAGAAGAAATAAGGGAAAGGCTAAAATTACATGAAGCAGACCTACGGCAATCAATTAAACAAGTTGAGTTTGCAGTAAAATCACGGAATTGGAACGAAGTTCTATCCTATACTGTATTTATTCAAAGGGTAATTGTAAGCATATCAGAACTTAAAGGGGTACTAAAAGACAACTAAGATGGAATGGATATCAGTAGAAGAAAAATTGCCTGAAAGAACATGTAACTGCCTTGTTGCATATACTAATAATTCGCAAAGTGTTGGAGTAGCATATTTTCATAAAATTGTGAATTTTATGCACATCAGAACAGAAAACC
>SDBV01013351.1_pt1 | contig 10463 bp, 8 predicted proteins | sample 2277081 | NCBI WGS metagenome assembly SDBV01 (sample SAMN10402039, study PRJNA504765) | marine sediment metagenome | isolation source: marine sediment core GS10_PC15, 223 cmbsf | place: Arctic Ocean: Southern Knipovich Ridge | collected 2010
CTGATAAGGATGAGGTCCCTGGTTCGAATCCAGGTAGCCCCACAGGAAAATGCGAGAGGCGATTGTCCCGGTCAGGCGGAGCCTACGTGCCCTGACGCAGTTTCGCTGCGTGGCCTCGCGTTGGGTAGGAACGTGTCGCCGAGCTGTTCGCGGAGTTGCTCGGGGGGCTGTGGCCGGGCGAGCAGGTAGCCCTGTCCGAGGTCGCAGCCCAGCAGACGAAGTCGATCGTATTGGGTGTCCGTCTCGATACCTTCTGCTACGACGGTGAGGTCGAGTCGATGCGCGAAGTGGATGAGGCCGTCGATGATCGCGTCGTCGGCGTCGTTCGAGCCGAGCCCTGTGATGAAGGCACGTTCGATCTTGAGCTGGTCGACGGGGAAGCGCTGCAAGTAGACGAGCGCCGAATAGGCGGTGCCGAAATCGTCGACCGCGACATGAATCCCACCACCTCTCGAATTCTTGAGCTGGTCGACCGTGTCGATGGCAGCCTCCACGTCGCGCATCAAGGTCGTTTCAGTGAGTTCGAGGCACAGCAGTGACGGATCGAGGCCGCTATCGTCTAGCGCGTCGCCTACCGTTCGCACGATGTCGGGTTCGGCGAGCTGGCGGGCGGAGAGGTTCACCTGTACGACGAGCCGGTTCTCGTGCCCGCGGGCGTCGTTCCACTCTTTGACCTGTCGGCAGGCACGCCGTAGCACCCACTCGCCGATCTCGACGATGAGGCCCGACTCTTCGGCCACGCCTATGAATTGGGCAGCCGGGATCTGGCTACCGTCTTCGCCGGTGAGACGCAGGAGCGCTTCGACACCGACCGCACGGCCCGAGGTGAGATCGACGATCGGTTGGTAATACATCGGAACCTGTCCTCGGTGATTGCGTCCCTGAGCGCGCCCTCGACTGCGAGGTACTGGCGTGATTCCGCCAGGAAATCTTCGGTGAAGAACTCGCAGCGGGCTCGCCCGGCGCTCTTGGCGGCATACATGGCCGCGTCGGCGGCGCTGAGCACGCCCTCGACGTAAGCCTTCGGATTCGACTCCCATACGATCCCGACGCTGGCGGACATCACCAACTCATGGCCTTCGACCTCGATGGGGTCGTCCAGGCAGTGTAGGAACCGCTGGCCGATAGCTCGGGCGTCGGCGTCGGTGGCGATATCCTCGCAGAGCACAGTGAACTCGTCGCCACCAAAGCGGGCGACGGTGTCTACCGTTCGCGCTACCGCCGTGAAGCGTCGGCCCACCTCGATCAGGAGCCGGTCGCCCATGTCGTGACCGAACGTATCGTTGACATACTTGAAACGGTCGAGATCGATAAACAGGACACACACACCGCCCGAAACGCGCTCGAGGCGCAGGAGCGCCTTTGTGAGGCGGTCGTTGAATAGGATACGGCTCGGCAATCCGGTCACGTAATCTTCCAGCGCCCGGCGGGCGAGTTCTTTGTCGGTGAGGTCACGAAGTGTGAGCAGGTATGCACGCGTCCCGTCCCATGTCGTTGCCTGCCGTCGGACTTCGGCGACGGTCGTGCCGTCGCTGTGCCAGACCTTCGTCTTCACAGGTTCCACGTCGTTTGCCAGTCCGACAAACACGTTCCTATCTTCTTCCAGGAAGCGGTCGGCAGCAGGATTCGTCCAGAGCAGGGTACCTCTAACGTCGATGACGGCGAGGCCGTCGCGTGTCGTGGCGACGACCTGGTCGAGCTTCGCTTCGGCATCCTGGCGGCGGCGTATCTGGCGGCTGAGGCTCCACCCGACCGCCGGCACGGCGAGAAGCGCCACGATTAGCCCGACGAATGCGAGCAAACGCCGCTTGTCGGTACCTGCTTTCAGCTCGGCGGCGTCCGTCACAATGTCGGCAGACGCAAGCTCGACTAGGCCGTAGAGACTGTCGATGCGGGTCGTGGCCATATCCCACCAGACGGAAGGATCGACACCAGCCTGATCGGGGCCGGCGGCCCCGATGGCTTCGACCTCAGCGAATGCGGGATCGGCGAGATGCTCAGCGTATGCCTCCGTCAGCTCTGGATCTGCGCGCTTGGCGAACCAGTCCAGATCCTTAGACTCGGCGGCCTGCGACGCGGCGAACGCTTCGCGTTCTGCCGCCGTGTACTTGCCGCCGCCGACTAGCTCGGCGGCAAGCGTTGCCCGTTGCCGGCCGGCGGTTTCGATCGCGCCGAGCAGGTGCTGCCGTACAGCGATGTCCCGGGCCACATGGGCATCTCTGGTAGTTTGCACCAGAACCTTGGACACATCGATGAGGCCGGCCGTGAGCGCCGTGTACCTGTCGAACAGCCCGATTGGCGGCTCGCTGGCCTGATCGGCATGGTTGCGCAGGCCTGGGAGCTGTGTCTCCACCGCTGCGAACGACTCCGCCGCGACATCCCGGAAAGCCACCGGCAGCGATTCCCGCGACCGCTCCAACTCGACCAGACCGGCAGCCAGGGAAGCGTCGGTATTGGCGCGCCGCCTCGACGCCACCGCCGAGAACACCAATTGCACCCTCCGCAGTGGCCCGTGTGAGTCCACGCTCGACCTGAAGGTCACGCAACAGACGCACGGCGGCCCCATCGACCGTCGCCATGTTTATTGGGAGCGTCGCTTCAGACGCGTCGACCCACGACGCCCGCAGCCCAAAGGCTGCGCGCCACCCGCGAAGACAATGAGAAGCAGGCCGGTGAGTAAGAGCACTTTCCAGCGCAATCGCTACGACCCCCGTCGGTTTGGCCCCTCATATGCCGCTCGCCACTCCTGCCGTACCCATCGGCACCGAGAGTCCGCTGCATTACCCTTCAGGGGTGGAATTACGTCAATAAAGACCGGCAGTATCGTCGCAGTCTTGTTCTCATATCGCCTGCGACGCAGTCGACCTGCAACAATGTGGGGATGCGGAAGTATCTCTTGCGAGTCGGTGAAGGTGCCGCAATCGCCGTGGTGGTGGCCGTCGCTATCGTCATCTGGCGGACGCGCGGCGAGGGCGGGTCGCCACCCGCAGACGACGGCTGGCGGCGCGTTCAATAGCTAGGACCTGCCCGTTGTTCGAAGAACTACAGTTGCGGGCGCGTGCGGTTTCGAAGATGACGCGCCACAGATGACTTCGGGGATGTAGCTCAGTTGGTAGAGCACCGGCTTTGCAAGCCGGGGGTCAGGGGTTCGAATCCCCTCATCTCCACCGATGGCCGTGAAAAAGTGCTCCCTATCCTTCGGGGCGGTGCCGGGGTGTCCCCGGGTTCGCCGTCACGCCGCCGAAATCGCGCCACGGTTCACCTCGGCTAGGGCAGTATGGCGTAATGGAGAACGACTTGATGGCGTTGATGGATCCGGTGGCGGGGTTTGAGGGCGCGCTTGCGGAGGTGTTGGCAGAGGCTGCTTCGGTCGACGTGGGGGCGGTTGTGAGGGTGTTGGGTCCGCCGCGGCGAGCTGAACATGGCGACATTGCGCTCCCCGCACATCCGTTCGCGCGGGTGGCAGGAGTTGCGCCCGGCGTTCTGGCAGAAAAGCTTGCCGCTCGGGCTCGCGACCTCGATGTCGTCGAATCTGCGACGGCAGTCGGGCCGTTTGTCAATGTCACCTGGCGCGGCTCGCGGTTTGTGAGTGCGGTGGTCGACGCAGTGCGAGCCTCGACGCAGATCCCTGGCGGACTCGTTGCCGGCGACGAAGGTAACGGCAAGACGCTTGTCATCGAGTTCAGTTCGCCGAACGCGGCACGCAAGCTTGCGTTTCACCATCTGCGCGGAACCGTCCTCGGTGCTGCGCTCGCCCGACTCTTTGAAGCACGCGGCTACGATGTCATCCGCCTGAACCATCTTGGAGACTACGGCCACAACATAGGCCAGCTCCTCGGGATGCTCGACCGGTCTAGCTCGGGCGACGAAAGGCTTTCACCAGAAGAGCTACAGGCGCTCTATGTCGAGGCGAACCGCCAAGAAGCCCATGATCCTGAACAATCGAAGCGGATCGCCGGAGAGTGGCTCGCACTTTTTGAAGCCGGTGACGAGACCGCCATGAGACGTTGGACGATGATCATCGACTCGACGCGCGAAGCCCTCGACTCGACCTATGCGCGGTTGGGAGTTCACTTCGACGAGTATCGGGGCGAGAGCCGCTATATACGATCTTCGCTCGAGGTTGCCGACAAGCTCCTCGAGGACGGGGTTGCGCAGCGTGATCCAGAACGCGGCTCGATCTTCATACCCGGCGACGACTCGCATCAGCCGATCGTCCTCGTCAACAGCCGCGGCATTTCGACGTACGAAGGACGTGACGCTGCCGCGGCGATTGAACGTCAGCGTGACTTCGGTTTCGACCGCTGCCTCTACTTGACCGACATTGGCCAGGGCGGACGATTCGAAGCGATGTTCGCAGCTCTACGTGCCGACGGGCTCGAATGGGCACAAGGCCTCGAGTTCGTTGGCTTCGGTCAGATGCGCCTCGGTGGTCGTAAGGCGAAGACCCGCGAAGGGCGCGCCGTGTCGCTCGATGATGTACTCGACGAAGTCACAGAACGCGCCGCTCAGGAGATAGCGAAGCGAGACATCGCGCATGACGACGTCGACCGAGTAGCGCGTCAGATTGGAATCGGCGCGGCGCTGTTTGGTCAGATGCGGATGCGGCGTGCGGCCGACTTCGACTTCGACCCCGACGAAGCGGTTTCGTTTCGGGGCGAAACCGCTCCCCGAGTGCAATATACACACGCACGTATTTGCAGTATTCTGCGCAAAGCCGGCATCGGTCGCGAAGAGGCGCTCGTATCCGGAGACCCCGAGTTGCTCGCCGACCCACTCGAAGTGCGGGTCGCCGCCGCGATTGCGGGCGTGCCCGCTGCTGCACGTCGGGCCGTGGAGGCGCAAGACCCGTCGTACCTGACCGACGCCGTCTTGGTGATCGCCGATGCTTGGGCCGTATATCAAACGGCCGGGTCGCGAAATCGGGTCGATCTGCGCGTCCTGAGCGAAGATCGCGAACTACGTGGCGCCCGGCTCCTACTCGCCGCCGCGACGGCGATCGCGATAGAACAGATACTCGATGTGCTCGGCGTGGCGAGCCCGGAAGCGATGTGAGGTAATGGCGGATTTTGGCGGCATGAGACAGAATGTAGATCCCGAACCGACTCGGTTCCCGGATTGTTACAGGCATCGGGGCGTCGAGATGGCGGTCAAATGTTCACGGTGCGCAAATCCAATCTGTACGGATTGTATGATCGACGCGTCGGTTGGATATCAGTGCCCGGCGTGTGCCCGCCGGGGCGCAAAACGGTCGCCGACAGTCGCGGCGCCGTGGAAGGTGGGGTCGAATCCGATGTCGACCATGCCGGTCACGATCGTGCTGATCGCGATCAATCTAGCGGTCTTCCTCGTGGGCCTCATCGCCGTAGACGTTGGGCACAGCATCGGGCGATATGGCCAAGTCGCGCCTGTGCTGGTGTCGCCCGACGGCGGCATCTCGGAGTGGTACCGCATCTTCACGAATATGTTTATCCATCTTGGATGGCTTCACGTCGCGTTCAACATGTTTGTGCTCTATGTCGTTGGACGCGTTCTCGAGCCGCTGTTCGGTCGTTGGTGGTTTCTGGGGTTCTACCTCGTGGCAGGAATCGTTGGCAGTGGCGTCTACGTCCTGCTTGCAGATTGGCTGGCGGGCGCGGTCGGGGCGTCGGGGGCGGTATACGGACTCCTCGGTGCGATGCTCGCACTGTCCTTCCAGCGGCGTCACACCTCTGAAGGAAAGTCGCTGTTCGGTCAGGTGATCCTGTTTCTTGTCATCAATATTGCCCTAACGTTTTCGGTGCCAAATATCGCCTGGCAGGCGCACGCCGGCGGCTTCGCCGCGGGCATCGTGATCGGATTTGTCTATGACTACCGACGCGATTTGTTATCTCGCTTCGCTATCTTGGCGGCATGTCTTGTTGCAGCTGCGGTGTTCGTTCTCGTCCGCCCCGCACCGGCGCCGCAGTTCGAGTTGGTGACAGCGCTCGACTCAGCGACTAAAGGAGCGCATGTGTTCGACACCGGCAGCATCGATACTGGGGCCGACAACCGTCCGGGCGCTGTCGAAGTCGACGCTCGTGATTGTCCCGACCGACGCGTCGCGGCGTAGCGCCGCAAGACCCGCCTCGCGCGCGAGTGCTGCAAGGTCGGCAGCCGAAAATCCCTCTGCGGCAACCGCAAAGCGGTCGAGGTCAGTTGTAGGAGCGATCGGCATGTGGCGCGTGATCGCCCGCAATATCCGCGTTCTGGAATCGGCGCCGGGTGGATCGATGAAGACATGGCGCTCGATTCGTCCGGGGCGTAGCAACGCCGGGTCGATCAGGTCGGGGCGGTTCGTCGCGGCAACGACGGTGACGCCCCGCAGCGGCTCGATCCCGTCGAGTTCGGTCAAGAGTTGAGCGACGACGCGGTCGCTGACCCCGGAGTCGCTCCCCACGCCCCGTGTCGGGGCGAGAGCGTCGAGTTCGTCGAAGAACAGGATTGATGGCGCTGCCGCACGCGCACGCTTGAAGACATGTCGCACGCCGGCCTCGGATTCGCCTACCCACTTCGACAGAACCTCGGCGCCCTTGACGGCGATCAGATTCGCCTCGGCCTCGTTCGCCAGCGCTGCAACGAGAAACGTCTTGCCGCAGCCGGGCGGCCCATACATCAGCACGCCTCGCGCCGGTGTCATCGCAAGACGTTCAAATGTATCTGGATACCGGATCGGCCAGAGCACGGTCTCGGTCAATACTCGTTTCGTCTCTTCAGCGTTGCCGACATCGGCCCACGTCGTCTCGCTCGTGTCGACCGCCGCGGCGCCGAGCACCGATGGCCTCACCCGGCCGAGCGCCGACGCGAAGTCGGCGGACACGACTCGAGGCAGGGCGCCCTGGCCGACCGCCGGGTCGTTCTTGAGTCTTGTCGCGGCGGCGAGGGCCGCTTGGTCACAGAGGCGCCGCAAGTCGGAGGCGACAAATCCGGGAGTGTGGGATGCGAGATACGCGAGGTCGACATCGGGGGCGAGCGGCAACGACCTCGTTTGAAGCCCGAGGATTTCGCCCCGAGACCGGCTGTCCGGCATTGGAATCTCGATACGCCGGTTCAACCGACCGAACTCGAATAGCTTGGAATCGCAATGGGTCGGCTCGGCCGTTGTCGCGACGACGAGAACGTTCGGATTGTCACGGACGCGGTCGAGCTGTTTGTACAGCACGATGGCGTCGCCGCCTTGCTCTTCATGATCGGCGGGTGCGATCCGATCGATCGACTCGATGAGCACGATCGTGGGGCGACTTCGAGCCGGACCAAGGGCAGCACGGATTTGGGCTGCGCTTTTTGTTGCAGTCAGGTATTCGAGATCGACACCGTCGACTCGAACAACCTCGACGCCGGTCGCTGCCGCAACGCAGGTTGCCAGCGCCGTTTTACCCGAACCCGCCGGTCCATGAATCAAAACCCCGTGTGGACCATCGGAGCCGAGGCTACGCAGCAGCTCGGAATGCCAAAACGCAAGCTCGACGACCTCGCGCAGTTCGGCGACCTGGCGGTCCATACCGCCCAGGTCATGGATCGAAATCTCGGGGTCGGCCGGTCGGCTCACCGAGAGATTGCCAGCCCAATGGATCTGCGTGGTCGCAGCGACCATGACGACGCCGTTCGGTTCAGTCGAAATCACCTTGACGTGAAATCGTTGCCAGTCGGCGCCGAGCGACCGTCGAAGGGCGGCGATGCTGTTGCTGGCATCGCGCGAGAACGGACGGTTGAAATCCTGTGGCAACAGCGATTCAAAGCTGCCTGCGAGCACGGCCTTGCCGAGGAGAGCGGAGCGCAACGTGTCCGAAGCAAGGCCGGACGGTTGTTCGCCATCGACGGGCTCGACCCAAATGGCTGTTGCAGGTTGGGCCGGCTCGGCCGTCACGACGACGGCGTCGCCGGCGCGTACGCCGGCATTTACGGCAAGCAGAGAGTCGAGGACGCACGTGTCGCGCGGGGCGTCCCAATCGGTGTGGCCGCAAAGACCGGCGGTCGCTTGGGTTCCCTCGACGCGAACTGGATCCCATGCCTTGAGCCCAAGCGCCGACATCGCGTCGGGATGTAGACGGCAGACGTCACGCCCGGCGTCGAATCCGTCGACAACACGCACGACGAATCGAAATTGCCGCGGTTCGTCAGAGTTCATCGGTCCGTTCACTCGATCACCACTGTAATTCTGCCCGATGTGGACGTGGCCCGTTTCCGAATGCTCAGTTGACTAACGGATCAACTAACAGGTCAACTGACAGGTCAACCAAAGTCGAAACAGAGATGGTTCAACCCGACCAAGAATTCGGTGGGTACGCATCCGGGAGTTGTCAATGAGAGAGGCGGTAATTGTCGACGCCGTTCGGACACCGCTCGGCCGAGGAAAAGAAAATGGGCGCCTTCACGGATGGCACGCCGTAGACCTTGGGGCGCAACCGATCGAAGCAATCGTCGAGCGTACGAAAATCGACCCTGAGACTATCGACGACGTGATCATGGGTTGCGTCATGCAGACCGGCGAACAGGCCCTCAACATCGCCCGCTATTCTGCTTTGGCCGCAGGGATCCCAGAGTCCGTGCCCGCCACGACGATCGATCGGCAATGCGGATCGTCTCAGCAGGCCGCTCATTTCGCCGCGCAGGGTGTGATTGCCGGAGCGTATGACATCGTGATTGCCGGGGGTGTCGAGTCGATGAGCCGAGTGCCTCTTGGCGTCACGGCGAATGGTCCGGGCTTGCCAATGGGCCAGACGATTATCGACAGGTATCACAAAGGCGACCTCTACGGTCGCGGCGGCATTGTTTCCCAGGGGGTGTCGGCTGAAATCGTCGCGGAGAAATATGGGATAACCCGGGCCGAAGTAGACAGCCTTTCTGTCGCGTCGCACAAACGCGCCGACCGCGCCACACGACAAGGACACTTCGCAAACGAAATCGTACCTATCGTGTTCCGGGACGAAACCGGTGAGCCGACCGGTGAAGTCGTCAAGCGAGACGAGGGCATCCGCCCTGACTCGAACCTGGAGTCGCTCGCCAAGCTCCGGACCGTGTTTGACGAAAACGGTGTGATTACTGCGGCGAACTCGTCGCAGATCACCGATGGGGCCGCTGCAATGCTCATAATGGAGCGCTCGAAGGCTCTCGAGCTCGGGCTCGCGCCGCGTGCCCGATTCCACACGTTCGCCCTTGCCGCTGTCGACCCGGTCATCATGCTCACCGGGCCGATTCCGGCCACGGCAAAGGCAATCGAGCGCTCGGGTCTCGATATCGACGAAATCGATCTTTTCGAAGTCAACGAAGCCTTTGCACCGGTCGTGCTCGCATGGCAGAAAGAGTTCAATGTCGACCTCGACAAGATCAACGTGAACGGTGGGGCGATTGCGCTTGGCCATCCGCTCGGGGCGTCGGGCGCCCGACTCATGACGACCCTACTCAACGAACTCGAGCGTCGCGGAGTTCGCTTCGGACTCCAAACGATGTGTGAAGGTGGCGGTATGGCAAACGCCACCATTATCGAACGCCTCGACTGACCGGCATTCATGTGCGCCAAACGTCGGTCCGTGCCTTTACGCGCGTTCGCCAATCGCCAATCGCCAATCGCCGTGCGATGTCGGTGGCGGTCGGAATACACTGCCCAGATGCAATTGCTCGCGGAGAACACGTGGCTGCTTGTGCTGGTCGGGATTGGTGTCGGGTATGTCGTGTGGCGCTTCGGCTTTGCAACTCTGCGGATGCTCAGCTCGGTCCAGTCTGACGAGGCGCCCGCGACCGAAGACGTCGAGGTGTACGATCTGCGCTATGAGTGCGTAGTCTGCGGGGCGCAGGTGCGACTCACGCGCGTTGGTGCGACAGACGATTTCGACGCGCCGCGGCATTGCCACGACGACATGACGCTGGTCGTCGGCGCCACCGCTCCGCATTGACGGTCAGCGCGGGCAGTAACACTCATCGTGATAAATGCAGGATTTCACAGTCAAAAATGACCCTTTTGGCGCTTAAACGACCACAGAGAGTGCTATCCACACCTGTGGATAACTCTGTGAGTAACCACATAAATGTCATTCCGCAGGTAAGGGCCCGCCGCAAGACAGCCTCCGCATACACGACCGCCGCCGGGGGGATTTTTGTCACGTTTCGCTGCGAAAATTCTTTACCTCAAGCGCAGAGTCAGCAAGAACGCGACGAGGATCGCGCCGAGTCCGGAGAACAGAAAGACGTTCCTCGTCTTGCCGAAGACATGGGCGTAGTTCAGTATGATGACGACGATTCCGACGGCAAACAGAGCAAGAACCAATACGATGTACCACTTCGGCGAAGACTTTTTTCGTTTCGGCGTCGGCGGCGTATAGCGATTCCTCTTGGCCGGGGGATCGGTCGACTTCGCCACATCGACAGCATAGGACGGCTGATGACTGCCGACAGGTTCGTGCCCGTCGCTCCGGTCCCACAGATATTCTGAAGACCTTTCGCGAGTA
>SDBV01013352.1_pt1 | contig 10462 bp, 11 predicted proteins | sample 2277081 | NCBI WGS metagenome assembly SDBV01 (sample SAMN10402039, study PRJNA504765) | marine sediment metagenome | isolation source: marine sediment core GS10_PC15, 223 cmbsf | place: Arctic Ocean: Southern Knipovich Ridge | collected 2010
TAATTACTACAGTAATTATAAAAAAAGGTGAACTTAAAAAAAATGAGCGTAAACTGTAAGAACCAAGATTTAAGTATTTATTTGGAAATTATTAATTATTTTGAAAGCAGTCAAAAAAGACCGGAAATCTTTTTAATAAAATTAATGGATAACCTGGAAAAGAATCAAATTTATATTTTATAGCTTTCTGCATAATAAAATCGTAACTTGAATGAATATATGGTGCTGTAAACACTTGAAGAATATCATAAGAAAATGGCGCATAATTAGGTATGTCCTCACCATCGAAATTATTAAATCCTTGCGTTAATGATTTGTTTAATCGCCCATAAAGATTATAAATAGAATCGTTTGTTAAAGGATTAATTTTGGTATTAATAGGAATTATCTTATGTCGCTTAGTTGAAAGCTGCCCTAAAATTTCTGCTTCCTTCCCAAAAAGATTGAGGGAAGTTACCCTCCCCATGGCAAATTGATGGTAACTTGTATTTATTGTTAATAATAAAGAGGGTACTCCACCAAAGCATCCAGAAAGCTCATCAATAAAATTGGTTAAATTCTTTTTATAATAGCTCACATTATAATTAGGTCCTAATAATGGTTGTAGCTCTGGAGATATTTCAATAGTGTCATCTATATTTTCTTCTGTAGCATTTATTTCATATACCGAATATTTCATATCTGTTCTCCAACCAGTTGAAGCGTCATTATACGTATCTTGGTTATCAAATACGAACCGATAAGGGGTTGGATCACCAGTATAACTAAAATTAATATATATTTGCACTATTTCATAATCATCATAATGAATCCTTTCAGAGGTCCAATACCAATATTCGCACCAGACTTCTGTCCAATAATATACATACTGGATACAAAACGCATCCCTATTTATCGCAGGATCAAATCCACGAATAACCCGGGCAGATACATTATTTGGTTCTCTTGTATGGTCTGTATCATCATTATCAAACAAAAAGGGTTCATATAATTGAGTAAGATTATTAGCCGTAAATGTATTATCTGTATCCAAAATAGAGATATTTATCGCAACATCTACGTCTGTAAGAGAAAATTCATGATAACCTACTAATGAACTCTTAGAATGGATGTAGATACTTTCAACGACATAATTTTTGATTGGGCAGAAAAATTCGGCTTTACCATAGACGGCGATTATGTAGTTATTAATAAAGACTCCGTATCGGATTTTATTGACTCTTTAGATAAGCAATTTATTAAATGGGAAAAAATAGAAAAAGATAAAATAAGTAAAGTCTAATGGGAAAAAATATTTTAAGAAAATAAAAAAGTATGAAAAAAAATAAAAATATTTTTAACCTAGAATCATAACTTGATAAGGTAGATGAAAGATTACAACCGTCAAATTATAAATTACTGGGAGCGAAGCAAAGTTTCCAACAATAGGGAGACCAATGAACAGATTAGGAACATTATAAAAGAGTCAATGGAATTTTTAAAATTCGGTTGTCCTGTAAGGAATAATGAGGAATTAAATGAAGTCGTGAAACTATGTGTTTTATATCATAACTTGAAAAATAATCCAGAGTTTATAATAGACAAATTCAAATCAACTTCAAAAGGTTTTGATATTGCGTTAAGTCTAACAGATCGTTGCGGAAACAGCTGTTGGCATTGTTCGACTAATGCAACTTTGGCAAACGATAAAATGAGTGTTCCTATTGAAGCCTTGGATCAAGCATTATCCGAAATTGCATCATATATCAATTTTCTATATATTTCATGCGAGGGCGATCCCTTTTATTATGAATCATCTGTGATTAAAGAGAATGGTGAAATTATCAGGAAGAATATAGTTGATGTTATTAAATTGTTGATGAAATACAAATATGAGCATATATCACTTCAGAACATGGCTCCTACAGCTAAAAAATTTCACCTGCTTGAAGATATTTTGGACATTATCGATCAAGAAAAGGGTAGAAATTTTGTTTTTCTTCCACAGATATCATTTAATCTATACACTCCTCGTGCGGGTCTCCAAACAAGAGTCCGAACTGATGAAAAAGGATTTGAATTTAAAGAATTATATATTCCTTCAGTTAAAAAGAACGACTCTAGTTACGGTTATACTAACTATTGTAACACTCTTTCCATTCATTCCACAATTATAATACTGAACGTTTGAAGGAAATTTGTTTAATTATCTTTTTTCTTTAATTTTTAAGTTTGTTTATCACGATTTTGGTAAAGTTTATTAGAAAATTATTTTTTTATTCTAAAAATATGAATTGTAATAGATTTAAAAATAGTTTAAAGTTTTCTAAAATATTAAAGAACTTTAATAATGTAATAAAGTAATTTAGAACATTAATCCCAATATATAAACTTGAACTCTTCGTATCGAGTTTTTAGTCTTTGCTCAATCTGTTTTTCTGGAATTTTTATTTCACTAAGTATGCAAACTTCAAGCATCTGTTTTAGACCTAGAGCCAATTCTCTTTCTTTTCCAATAACATTTTTCACTTTTTCTCTAAGTTCTTCAGTATAATGAGTAAAATAATTTCTAACATTTGCGATTAGATCAATTTTTTTCACACAATTCCAAGGTAAATTTTCTAAAATATTTATATATTTATTAATAATTGTTTTAAGTTTTTTTCTAAGTGAATATTCATTAGCATACTTAAAAGTTCCCTTCTTTAAGTGAACTATTAAATCTTTTTGGAGATTATATTTTTCTTTTAAATTTTTTTTTAAAACCTTTATATTTCCATTAAGATATTCACACAAATCGCTATACATTTGTTCATAAGTTGTATCGTCTAAATAATAATTATCTAAATTGATTCTACAATAAACTTCAAGAGCTTGACACAAACTTAAAAATTCATGCTCAGAATATAAAAGAGGACTATATAATACTCCAAAATAAAGATTAATCGTTGATTTTAGTTCTTTACTTTTCTCAAACCACATTTTTAATATGTTCTCGAAATCATCTTTAATATCGGTTAATTGAAAATTCATACGTAATGGATGAATATTAGCCCTAAATTTAGCCCCTTTTTGGTTTCTGAAAATTTCAAAGGTTTTAATTTTACCATTTTCTTTACGAAGACCTTTTAACTCTTGAATTTTAATAGGCACACCAATACCAAGTGTTAGAAAATTTTGTATTGTATCAATTATGTCAATACTTTCATTATACTGAAGGTTATTATCAACACCTTCTATTTTTATATAAGCTTTTAATTCGATAGATGATTTCTTTAGATATGTAGTCTTAGTATTTATTATTGAAATTAAAGAAATTTGAAAATTATTAATAATTACTTTTTTAATCTCAGGAAATTCATAAGAAAATTTTTTAATAATCTTATCACCTTCAGATATAAAAAGAGGATTTGATAATTTATCCTCATCAGAAATAAAAAAACGAGTAATTTCAGACCATTCTTCAAGAAACGAGAAGTTTACTAAAATATGATTGAAGTTAATATCAATATCAGTTAAGTTGTCCCCTATAAATAGATCTTTAGCAACGAATTTCAATTCACTTTTTTTTCTAATATCATTTAGTGTAATTCTTTCCTTTTCTGATGTCACCCCAAAGATCCTGTTAATTGATTTAAAATCTTGGTTAAATTTATTAATTAATTTCAATTTTATCCCTTTTTCAGGTATAAAAGTTATAATCCCCGCTACTTTATTATCAGAATAATCAGAATGCCATAAAATACAATTTAATTTAATTTCTTCATTCATTTAGCTAACCTTAAGTAAAAAATCTTAATTTTAAAAAGACTTATGATTTTATTAAATCATTATTTTATAATATTATTATGTTGTTTCATAAAATCTGCATAACAATAACAGATACTCTCCAGATTTAATATACCAATCTTTTATTCTTTTCTTAAATAAATTTACTATAACCTCAAAACCTTTTCCTTTAAGTTCTAAGATTTGGTTTCTTTTATTAAAATGTCTGTTGGGGTTTACCATTTCTTCAATATCTTCAAAAACCATGGATTTTCCATCAAATTTTTTATTTTCTAATATTAAAATTATAAAAATACATTTGCATTAAAAAAAAAAAAAAAATAGATTTTTTAACGATATAAAACCATATGAGAATATTAAGGCTAAAAGGATTTAAAATTTGTCCAAATTAATTATTTATAAAAAGGAAATATATCGTTCAACTATCACTCCTCTCCTTATCTTTTTTTTGAGTTATACCTATTTCTTTCTCGTTTTGCTATATCCTCTAATGAATCCAAACCTTTATAGGTGTCATGGCAGAACTGTATAATCTCTTTCCAATCATATTTCTTCCATAACCTCCCCTCAAATAATAAGAAAAAGCAATAAATGACAAATTCTTTTCTTAGAGATGAGAAGTCTTTTGAAAATTGAATACCACGCCTGTATTTTACACATGCTAGGGTTGTTTCGCAAAAAAATATGCCAATTTTTCCTTGTTTTTCCAATTTTTTAATTTTTAAGGCAATATCGTAAATGGAAGTATTTTTGAAAGACTCATCAAAAAATAAACATATTAAAAAGGCGTACTTGAAAACCCCCTTTGTGAATTTACTCATGGATTCTTGCTCATTCTTTAATCTGAAACAAAGATCAAGACTATATAACGCATGGCGTAGGAGATCCTCAAAATCAAAAAGTATGGAGTTAAGCTCTGGGAGGTCATCAAAAAAATTTTTCCCATATAAGACTACAGAATTCTGCTGTATCTTAAAGTCCATTAAGGCCCACTTGTAATTTGCCCATGATTCTTTTTCGAAGATTTCTTTATTCTTAAGTCCTTCTAATGAATTAAAAAATACATTGCTTTTACATCAAAGTTATGTAAAAATAGCAAAGATTGAAGGGGGATTTGTTTCACATCTCTTAAAGTTAATGTTGAAGGCTCCTAATGTAACGTTTGCAGAATTCATCAGATATCTTTCAAAGGATGGAGAAATTACAAAAGCTATTGAAAATAGTCTTGAATAATAAGTAATCATCTATTCCTATAAATAGAATATTCTTGATCAAGTTTTTTCTTTAAACTTTGAGAGAGGTTAAACTTTTCTGCATGAAAAGAGAAAACCAATTTATCTAATTCTTTCTGTTCCAGTATGAAATTATGGGTATAGTTTAAGTTAGTTCTCTTTCTTTCAATAATTTTTTCAACTATATATTCAATCTTATTTTTAGTATTTAGGTCTGGTTTTACGAAAGGCAGAGCATGTATACCAGTTATTTGTATACTATTGGTATTATTAATTATGCCTTTCATAAGATAATTGTATAATGAACTATTTAAGAGACCTAACATGTAGCTAATCGATATATCCTTATCCTTGACAATAAAACCAATTGCTTTATTCGAATCCCAATAACATCCTTTAGGCATGTACCTAGCTGCTAATCTTGAGCTAACTCCGCTAATAACAATACCCTCATTTTCAAAAGGAACATTTTTAGGGATGTCGTATATTAAAATTGATTCCTCATGCCAGTCTACTGCTTCCATAATTGGTCTATAATATTGATCTGCCCCTCCTCTTTTAAGGTAAAGTTTCCAATATTTTGATTTTAAATCCTCCTTTGAAATTATCTTATATTCCTTGTCCGTGTCTTTAATTTTTCCATTTCGTTTCCTAAAAATATTTCCTAATTCTGTATCATTTATCGCTGCGATATACTTCAAATTGTTATGAGTATGCATACCGATATAACCTTTAAGATAATTTTCCAATTTTGAGGATCATCTATTTGAAGCGTTAAACAGAAAGGATTAATATAAAGTTTTAATATTTAAAATTCTCTTAGTTAAATTTTTAAGTATTTTCTAAAATCTCGTTAACAATCTTTTTTGACATTTTAGTTTTTTTTTATAATTTCTTCTGTACTCATCTCTTTCTGATGTAATCGAATCACGCCAACAGACAACGATTCCCCAAATTCAATAATATGGTTATCGGGATCATAGACTCTAAAGGTTCTCTGACCCCAAGGAGTAAAATTAAAACAAAAATTCTTGTAATTCAATTTAGAAAAAATCCTTTTTCTTCATCTGTAGCACGCCGAACTATTGTTATTCCAATTGGAAGCGGTATATTAGCTATTTTAGAACGGAATTCATTTACTCTCTTTTCATGATACTTCCAAATATAAATCATACCTAATAAAAAAGATAATCCAATAATTAAACTAATGAACAAAAGCAAGTAAATTGCTGCGAAATAATACCTAGTGAAAGCATCTTCTGCCCCCTCCATTAAATAAGCCATATCTAATATAAAACTAAATCCCAAAGCTAAACCTGCCATACCTAAAAATCGACTAATTTTGCTTTTACTCATCTTTTCACCAATATCACTTATCACATGTTTTTCATCAATCATTCTAATATGTCCATCTGAAACTGTCCAAATAACAGGAATTAACCATGAGATTAAGAATGGTGAAATGCACAAAATTATTAATAGCATTAGGATTACATTTTCACCGGAAAAGCTTAATTTCAATATTGTTCCGATTGTAAATGTTATTCCAATGCACGCTGAAACAACATCAAATAGTTTAATGAAAAATTTTTTTACCTCGTTTAAGTCAAGATCTACTACTTCTGCTGATAAAAAATATTTAAATTTTATTGAAAAATTCAATCCAAATATCCAATTTAACATATATCTTATTGGGTTCATCCTCTTCTTTCCCTCCCAAATTTGAAAACCTTCAATAACTAACTTATTGTTTATAATTTTACCTAATCTATTCCATATTGTTGGTGTAATCAAGATTATTGGAGCAAAAACAAAGATAAGAAAGTAAAGACTTTCAATCCAGATTGAGAAAGATATAATGAAAAGTATAAACATAACAAATATTAATACAACCAAATTAGCTAGCTTTGGTTTTATTACGTGGAATTTGGATGTGTCCTTAGTTATCTCAATATCCTCGGATATACCTTCTTTTTCTTCTTTAATTTCTATTTCTTTTATTCTCTCTTGGAATTCTCTCTCAGTCAATCCCAGCAAAATCCTATAAAGCAAAGCGAAACTCCATATGAAATGGCCAATATATAAGATAATTGTGAAAAAGAGGAGATTAGCATAGTAAATTTCATCAGGAATAAACGTGCTAAAACTTAATGTTAAGATAATTATGATAATCGGAAAATATTCTTTTAATTTAGATTTTGTTTTAATCAAATTTATAAGCAACATTATACAGTATACAATTAAACCAACCATTGCTACCGACATCAATATCCACGCGGGCTCATACCAGTATTCAGGATCATAGTAAATGGTATCAAGAATTAAGGCGATAGCTATTAGAGGTAAAGTTAAAACTCCAATATAATCTTTAACCTTCAAGTGTTCTCTAAGGTCAATCACTTTTAAAAAAAAAAAAATTAAAATCGCAAAACAGTATAAAGCAAAAACCAATCGAATTCCCATTATAATAATTTCTTCAACCATTTCTTAGACCACTCACAAAATCAATTTATTTGTAAATATTTTAATCTCTGAATTGTTTTTGTTTTAGTTATTAGATATAATTATTTTTACTTTTATTTAAATATTATAGTAAGATTATTTCCCAGCTTTAGTGGAACGGTAATCAAACCCTTCCAAAATTATCCTGTCGCCATCTATAGTATAATCCTATAACGATAAGATAATCTCAAAATAGACTAAAAAACCAATTAAACAAATGAATAAATCTAAGTCTTTTATAGACAGAAAAGCCACTTTTATTTCTGGAGCAATAGGTGAAGAAGCTGTAATAAGGGAATTAGTAAAGCTCCCTGATTCCTATATTGTATGTAATGACGTGAACTTAAGATTTAGTAAAGCCTTTAAATTTCAATTCTTAGGGGTTGATTAAAAAAAAGTGGAAAATTTATTGTTTAGAGTTTAATTAAAGGATTTAAAAAAAATTACTCACGCATTTGTCTCTTTTAGAATTTTCTTTTTATAATATTTTTGCTTCTAGATATTTTTTGACTGTAGCTTTACGAATATCTTTTATATTCTTTTGATTTAATTCTCCGGGAATAAATATCACATTTTTGGTTTTGACGGTTTCTAAAGATAACGAAACAACTTCTTCCGCCTTCATCCACGATTCTTCTGGATAATAGCTGCGTTGAAAGCCTTTCATGGTCTCAGCATCGTGGAACTCAGAGTGAGTAAAGCCAGGACATAAACTTTGTATGTATATACCAGTTCTTCTAAAACTTTTTTGTATTATTTCAGAAAATACGGTGATCGCTGCCTTGGTGACGGGATACATTACACTCCTTGAACTTCTGACAAATGCTGACATGGATGATGTATTTATAATAACTCCTCGTTTTCTTTTTAACATGCTCGGAATAGCAGCATGACAAAACATTACAGGACTAGTGAAGTGGACATTAATCATATCAACATGTCGCTTTACATCTATAAGCAAAAATGTATCATTAATTCCAAAGCCAGCATTGTTAATAAGCACATCTAGATTATCTAATTTTGAGATTCTTGACACCATATCATCGTTATTAGCAGGTTTTGATAAATCTGCAACCCATACTTCAGCATTAATAGAGAATTCTTCTTGTAATTCCCTGCTAAGAGCGTCCAGTTTCTCTTTCCTTCTAGCTACTAAAATTAAATCAAAACCCTGTTCTGCCAATTGACGGGCAAACTCAGCACCTATCCCTGAAGATGCTCCTGTAATTAAAACAATTCCCAGATTATCCCAATTCATAAAAATAAGGACTTACAAATGCTTGAAAATAAAATTATTCTTGTTTAACTGGATTCCATGCAAGGAGATCCAGTCGTCCCTCATTAAAGGATATTACATCGCCGACTTTTAAATCTGGTGGATCTTCATTAAAATATAATAATATAAGCCCATTTACTGTTTGAACAGCAGGATATATTTCAGGTTTAAGATGTTTTTTTTCTTTCAAGATTTTTGGTGGTGTATAATCAGCAAGCACATTACCATTACTATCTTGAAGTGTAATGCTATATGGAACCTCAGATCTTGGTCTTTCCATACGCTTTACCCAACGTTTAGGTATAGTATAATCTCCAATAAATTTACCGGTAAAAATTGGTTTTTCCATATCGTGCTCCTTAGTAAAATCCACTGTATTAATGTTTTTAGCATAAAAGGCAAGTATTAAACAATCAATTGTAGTATTAATTTCCATTTCACGAGCAAAGCATTTGTAATCAAATAGTTTAATCATCATTCCATTATCTAATTGAGCTATAATCCAATAATCTGTTTTCTCATCCAAATACACTGTTCCTGGACCGAAATCCTTTATTAACGCTCTCGTTGTAATTCGTTTCTTTCTAACTGGCTTGTATCTATTACTTTTTGACTTAATTATTTTCAAGATTTTATTGGCCAACTGTCTTAATTGATCATTATCATCCCTATCTTGCTGTATTAGTTTTAAATCCATTGGAAAATTGTCACTCATGATTAGTTGAAATTTAAGATCGTCTAATTTAAAAGACTTAGAGTAAAACCAAGCTGGGATCGTTGTTTGGTCAATCTCCTCAGCTTTGAGCTCATTAACAATTATATCTGAGATAAAATCAAAGTCATCATAATAATTTAGGTTCTCAAATTGAAAATATAACTCGTTTTCAATTTTAAATTCAAAAAATTTTTTTGTCATTATTAAGCAAATTAATATCAACCAATATAATTTAAAACAAGGAAAGCATTTTTATTTTAGCATTTCTAATTCCTCTTTGGAAAGATAATTCAAATATCCCTCCTCCTCTAAATATTTTACTACTGGTGGAAATCCCGATTTTTACCGCTTAGCTATTTCTTCCTTAAAAACCTTTTTTGCGAAGGGATCTCCGACTTCGGTTTGTTTTCAACAAAGGAAAGGCTAAATTAAAGCGAAATTGTTGTTTGCAACAGAAATCCAAGTTTTCTCACTACTCTCCCCGAGAAAATCAATTCTCAGTTAAGATGATTCTAATTATCTAATCGTAAAGAGTTTGATAATTTTTGCCGATTTGTTGAATAAATTTATCTAATCGAAAGATGCAATATTGATATTTTATCAAAGAGATATTTCTCCTTCATGCCTTTCAAAACAGCAACAATATCCTTCTTAATATAATCAATAAGTTGATTTTTTTGCGATTCCAAGTTAAACACAAGAAAATATTGGTCTTCTTAATTTAATACACTCCTCATTATTTTTTTAGTTTTTGGAATAATTAATTTTTATTCACTTGGAGTTATGTGTTTTTCAGGAGGTTTTTGGGAATCGTAAATTTAAATTAAATAATGAATAAAAGACCAGAATACTATATTTTCTTAGATCTCTTTAATTATACTTTCAAAATACAAATTTGCTCAGTCTAGTGAAGTAGTTTTTAGTTTGCAATAATTAATCTGTTTTAGATGATTAATGTACTTGTTTGGT
>SDBV01013353.1_pt1 | contig 10461 bp, 9 predicted proteins | sample 2277081 | NCBI WGS metagenome assembly SDBV01 (sample SAMN10402039, study PRJNA504765) | marine sediment metagenome | isolation source: marine sediment core GS10_PC15, 223 cmbsf | place: Arctic Ocean: Southern Knipovich Ridge | collected 2010
GAAACTGTACAATTAGAAGGAACCGGATATTGGGAAAATATAAGTACGGGTCAAATATTTGAAATAAATTATTTTGAGTGGAACTCCCCACCTGAGATAATTGATTCTACTGTAAAAATTATTTTTGTAACTCCTGATACTACAACTATCTATTATTTTACTGCGTGGGATGATACACAAGTGTGCTATGATATAGATGCCGTTACAATTGAAGTTTATCCATTATTATTATTAACCCTTGATTCAACTGATGCAACCTGTATAAGCTGTAATGATGGAAGTATTGATTTAACTGTTACAGGTGGAATATTACCCTATACTTATCTTTGGTCTAATGGAGATACAACAGAAGACCCGGATAGTCTTTTACCCGGAGTTTATACTGTTACTGTAGCTAATGCTTGCGGAATGGATTCTGATTCTGTAGAAGTTGGCTATCTTAGTTCAATAAACGAAATTGCTGATAATAGTGAGATTAATATTTATCCTAACCCGACTAATGGCTTTCTTTACATTACTTATGCAAAAAATATAGTCCCGAAATACATAAGGATTTACAATGTTATAGGTGAAATGGTTGTAAGTATTGAAAATCCAAAAACATCTGGAATAAATACAATTGATATGTCTGTTTTAACTGAAGGAACTTATATTATAAGAATTTTAATCCCGAGTATCGGGATAATTACTAAGAAAGTAATATTAGTAAAATAGTACAACCTTTTTTCTCTTTAAAAAAATCAGTAATTTGGCGCAATATTTGTATTGAATTACTGATTTTTTTTATTATAAATATTTTTGTCTATAAATGAATTAAAAATATATTTGTAGGCACAATTAATCATTTAACCTGAATTATTCATAAATAAGTTTTAAGTTGACAATTGACAATAGACAGTTGACAATTTTTGCCTACTGTTTACCCTGTGAAATCTCTTCTATTTCATAGGGTTAATTGACTACTGTCAACTTGCATCAAATAGTTTCAAAATTTATGAATTAATTAGGTTAAAATAAAAAACTGCATTTTAATATTATTTATTAATCAACTTAATAAAAAAAATAAATGATTGTATTATTTATTAACTTTATTTATGTATGTCTGCGTAATGTGCGTAATCTGTGTCTTATCTGTGTAATCTGTGTTCCTGGCTTTTCCCAGGAAAAAACAAATAACTTACCTTCTGTAGAAATTAAAACATTAGAACGAAAAACCATTAATACTTCTACTCTAACAAATAATGGAAAGCCGGTTATTTTAAGCTTCTGGGCAACCTGGTGTAAACCCTGCATTAACGAACTAAATGCTATTGCTGAAAACTACGAAGACTGGCAGGACGAAACAGGTGTAAAGCTAATTGCAGTATCTGTTGATGACGCAAGAAGCATGAACCGTGTTGGTCCTTTTGTCAATGGTAAGGGCTGGGAATTTGAATTTTATTTAGATACTAATGGTGATTTCAAACGAGCAATGAATGTTATTAATGTTCCTCATACATTTTTACTTGATGGTACAGGCAAAGTTGTATGGCAACATACCACTTATGCCGAAGGTGATGAAGAAAATCTTTTTGAATTGATTAAGAAAGTTGTTAGAGGTGAATTGATTGATGAATGAAGAATGTTAATTGTTAAATTATATTGTTAATTATTAGTTTGTGAAATTAATTCTTTAATGGTTATATTGTTATATTGTTAAATTGTTAAATTGTTTGACGTTTGTCGTTAAAATGCTTTGTGTTTAATTAATTTGATATTGTTTTTGTTCTTCCAATTGATTTGTAAAATGTCAAATTTCAAATTTCTACTAATTTTTTCTTTAACGCTTTACAGCACTCTTATTGCTCAAAATAACAAAGAAGGCAATATACACGGAAATTTTCAGGCTGATATACAATATTACAACGAAGATACTTTAATCGGCGCCCCTGATGTACCTGAAAAGCTATTAATGAACTCTTATGCTAACTTTAATTATACAAAAGGAAAATTTTCAGCTGGCTTTCGTTACGAAGGATATTTGAATACATTACAAGGATTTGATTCAAGATACGATGGTGTTGGTATCCCATACCGGTATGCAACTTATAAGGCAGATGAACTGGAAATTACTGTTGGCAGTTATTATGAACAGTTCGGAAATGGCTTAATATTCAGGGCGTATGAAGATAAAAACCTGGGTTACGATAATGCAATGGATGGTGTAAGATTAAAGTATAATCCTTTAAAAGGAATATATTTAAAAGGAATTATTGGAAAACAACGATATTTTTTTGAAAAAGGTGCAGGTATTGTTCGTGGTTTTGATGGAGAATTTTCTGTAAATGATATTATCAGTAAGCTTGCCGAAAAGAAAACCCAGATAATCATAGGCGGAGCATTTGTGAGCAAATATCAGGCGGATCTTGACCCTATTTATAAGTTACCCGAAAATGTCGGCGCCTTTGCAGGCAGACTAAATGTAATCCACGGAAAATTTAACCTCTCGGGTGAATATGCTTACAAAATTAATGACCCATCTTCTGATAACGGATTTATTTATAAACCTGGCGAATCGCTATTATTAAATGCTACTTATTCGCAAAAGGGGCTTGGAATATTAGTAAGTGCCAAGCGAGTGGATAATATGAGCTTTCGTTCCGACAGAAATGCAAATCTTAATAATCTGAATATTAACTTTCTTCCTGCAATAACCAAATCACATATTTACAGCTTAGCTGCAATGTATCCCTTTGCTACTCAACCAAATGGAGAAGTTGGATTTCAGGCAGAAGTATTCTATAAAATAAAGAAAAAAACAAAATTAGGCGGTAAATATGGAACTAATATAACTGTCAATTTCGCAAGAGTAAATAGTCTGGCAACTACTCCAAAATATGATGGAATGGGCTATGAATCAGATTTCTTTAGTGTTGGAGATGAAATCTATTTTCAGGATTTTAATATTGAATTAAGTAAGAAATTCAATAAAAAATTTAAAGCCGTTCTCTCTTATCTCAATTTGATATACAACAAAGATGTAATTCAAGGAATGGCAGGATATGGAACAATTTATGCTGATATTGCTATTGCTGATATTACATACAAATTTAAACCAAAAAAAGCATTGCGACTTGAATTACAAAGTTTAACAACCGAACAGGATTATGGAAGCTGGGCTATGGGATTAATTGAGTATTCTATTGCTCCACATTGGTTTTTTACTGTTTATGACCAGTATAATTATGGAAATCCAGAGACAAATAAAAGAATACATTATTTTACAGTATCAACAGGATTTACAAAAAAAGCCAATCGTTTTCAGATAAGCTACGGTAAACAACGTGAAGGAATTATATGCATAGGCGGTGTTTGTAGAAATGTGCCTGCTTCAAATGGATTATCATTTTCTATTACAAGCAGTTTCTAAAATATGTCTCTCGCAAAGACGCAAAGAACGCAAAGATGAAAATAAAGGTAACTGTTAACAGAGTTAAATAGCTGATTAGCCTCCTGAGGCGGATAATTTATTGTATCGGATTTTAAATGTGCTTTGTTCCACCGAAGTACGAACAAAATACGAACATACGAACTACGAACATTAATTCGTAATTCGTAGGTTCGCAACAAATTCGTAATTCGGTGGAACAAAGTACAAAAAACAAAAAGTAAAGTACAAAGTACAACAAACAAATGATTAACTTTGTGAACAGTTACTAAACATTTAATAATGAAAAATATCAACTTTTTTAAAATAGTATTAATTTTTTCATTCTTTACTTGTATTACATCTTGCGATAAAGTTAAAAAACCTTATATTGAAGAAGGAAATTATTGCGGAAACGATACTCTTTCTATCACTATCCGTAAAATTTTATTGGAAGATTATACAGCTCATCGCTGTGGAAATTGCCCGAGAGCAGCCGGGAAAATAGCAGAACTTAAGACTATTTATTGTGACCATATTATCCCTATTGCTGTTCATATCGGTTATTTTGCTTCTCCTTTACCACCCAAATATACTTATGATTTTCGTACTGAAGCAGGGGAAGAACTAAATAGTTATTTTGAAATTGAAAATAATGGATTACCAACAGGCATGGTTAACAGAATTGAACTAAATGGAAAAAATATTTTGGACTATCAATCGGAATGGGCTACTGCTATTCAACTAATACTTGAAAAACCGCCTGAAATTGATATTACTGTTAAAAATAAATATGATACTATAAATCGTGCATTATCAACTAAAATTTATATTGAATTTTTAAAAAATATGAATAAAACATTAAAATTAGCAGTATATTTAATTGAAGATAGTATTACTGCCTGCCAGAAAGATTACCAGGCATCACCTGAAGATGTTGAAAGCTATGTTCACCGTCATGTATTAAGAAAAGCAATAAACAGCACATGGGGTGATGAAATTTTATCAGGAAACATTTCTGCAGCAGAAATTATCACAAAAAATTATCATTTTACTCTTGATACTATCTGGGTAGATAATCATTGCTCGGTAGTTGCTTTTATCTATGATGACGATACTAAAGAAATTATTCAGGCAGAAGAAGAAGATATAAAAAATTGAATTATGAGTCCACTCTGAAAAGCATCATTTTTAGATTGTTAAATTGCTAAATTGCTAAACTGTTAAATTGTTGAAGGTACCTTTGGCGAAATTCCGACCCCGATTGCTATGGGCGAAATTTCACAGGAAATAACAAAAAAAACTTGAACACCTGAACGCAAATAAACCAAATAACAATCTGAGGCGGATAACCATTTAACCATTTAATTAAGAATCAATTTCACGAACCAAAAATTAACAATTTAACAATAAATCCACTCTAAAAAGCATTATTTTTAGAAAGATTTGGGGAAAACTTTTTAGATCAGACTCAATATATTAAGAATAAGATTATTTTTGTATTATAAATTTAACAAATTATATAAAGTATGAGAAAAAAATATTTAGATTCACTTCCTGAAAGCTATCGTAGAGATATTGAACTTGCGATAAACATTTTGTTAAAATCAGGTTGCAATGAAATTTATCTATTTGGTTCATTAGTAAATGGAAAATTAAATGAGTATTCTGATATTGATATTGCAACTAAAGGCTTACCAAAAGGCATTTTTTTTAAAACTTTAGGGAAACTCTTTCTTGCTCTAAATCATTCCATAGATTTGATTGACTATAATAAAGAAATAAAGTTTATAAACCTGTTAAAAGATAAAGGAGAGTTAATACGTGTCGCATAAAATAAAAAAAGACATACAATTTCAAATAGAAGAAATTGACATGTTATTTGAAATGTATGAAAAAGAATTGTTTGAAATAAAAGATTCACCTAATTTGATAGAACTGACTGCCTTTGCAAGTGTTTTACATTCTTTTTATAATGGTATTGAAAATATTTTTACATTAATTGCCAAAGAAATAGATAAAAGTATCCCGACAGGAAATAACTGGCATAAAGAACTGTTAATACAAATATCCAGTGATAGTTCAAATAGAAAAGCTATGATTTCCGATAAAACAAAAGAATACTTATTAAATTATTTAGCATTTAGGCATTTTTATAGACATGCATATTCATTTCATTTAGAATGGGAAGAAATGGAAGATTTAATAATACCAATGCGTGATATATGGAAAACAATAAAGACTGAAATAAATAATTTTATTGAAAAGCAAGGTTTATGAAAAAAATAATTATCTTATTTTTATTTGTAATTGTTCCATTATGGTCAATCTCTCAAAATTTTGATGGTGGTATTTTTGCAGGATTAACCACAACACAAGTTGATGGAGATAGATTTTCAGGATATAATAAAGCTGGAATGCTTTTTGGTGGTTTTGTAAAAAATAAACTTTCCAAAACACTTGGAGCACAGCTTGAAATAAAATATATTCAAAAAGGAAGCAGAAAAGAAATCAAGCCTGATAAAGGAGACTATACCTATTACAAAATGAAATTAAGCTATGCCGAAGTTCCTGTTTTACTGAATTATTATTATAAAGATAAATTCATAATTGAAGCAGGCTTAGCCGTTGGATATCTTATAAGCTCTTATGAAGAAGGCAGTCAGGATGGAAGTACAGTTGTTGAAATTTATCCCGATGATTCACGACCATTTAAAAATATAGAATTAAGTGGTTTAGCTGGTATGAACTATCTTATTTCTGAAAATTTTATTGCTAATTTCAGGTTTTCTTATTCTATATTTCCAATAAGAGATCATCCTGGAAATCAAACATATTATTTTGACAGAGGGCAATATAATAATTTGCTGAGTTTTGCTTTGTATTATCAGTTTTAAGAACATAACAGAGTTATTAAATGTCTCACGCAAAGACGCCAAGAACGCAAAGTTCGCTATTTTGAAAAAATAAAATTAATATTTTAACACTTTGCGCTCTTTGCGAGAAATATAAACATTGAAATTTAGATATTTTTAAATAATGCTTAAAAAACACAAAATAGTTGTAGCAGTTACTGGCGCAAGTGGCTCAATATATGCAAAAGTATTGTTTGAGAAATTACAAAAATTATCAGCTTTAGGCGGAAAAAATCAATTAAACAATGTTGGAGTAGTTTTTTCAAATAATGCAAAAGATATCTGGGAGATTGAAATCGGAGATAAAAGCTATAATAATATACCATTTACTATTTACGAAATAAATAATTTTCACGCACCTTTTGCATCAGGTTCCGCCAGGTTTGAAACTATGATTATTTGCCCTTGCTCTATGGGAACTCTGGCAAAAATTGCTAATGGTATTTCTGATAATTTAATTACACGAGCCGCCGACGTTATCCTTAAAGAAAGAAAAAAATTAATTCTGATAACAAGAGAAACCCCATTAAACATCATTCACATTAACAATATGAAATCAATAACAGAAGCCGGTGGGATTATTTGCCCTGCTTGTCCTTCTTTTTATAGTAAACCTTCTGATATTCTCAAACTTGCAAGCACAGTTATAGACAGAGCGCTGGATTTAGCAGGTTTTGAAATTAATACTTATAGGTGGAATGAAAGATAACTAGGCACATAAAAAAGTAAACTTACCATCCGCTGAGCGAACTATAATTTTGTTGATGTAAATTAACAAATTGACAGTTGACAGTAGGCAGTTGACAAAAAAACAAATTGCTTACTGCCTACTGTCAATTGCCGACTTGTATCAAATTTAGCATGATTTATATCACGCTTAAAGCGGTTTTTATTTCAAACAAAGCTTTGGAATAAACCTAGTAACTTGCCACTGCAAGAGTTGCAATGCTGACTTTTGCATTTTCTACATCCAATAATGTATTTGCACAGGCTTCAAGTGTTGAACCTGTTGTTACTACATCATCAATCAATATAATATGTCTGTTCTTTAATGCTTCTTTATCTCTAAGCTTAAAAATTGATTCAACATTTTCCCAACGTTCAAATCTTGACTTTCGCGTTTGGGTTTCTGAAGCTATTGCCCGATAAAGCAATTTTGTGTCAACAGGAATTTTCATACTTTCAGCCATTCCATTTGCAATGTAATCACTCTGGTTATATCCGCGTTTCTTCTCACGCTTAGGATGTAAAGGAACAGGAACAATTATATCAATATCATCATAAAGAGTAGCAAAAGAAAGTTCTGCACCTAAACATTTTCCTAACTCAAAGCCAATTTCTTTCTGTCCCTGATATTTTAACCTGTGAATTAATCTTTGAAACTTACTGCCTTTATAAAAATAATAATACGAAGTTGCATTTTCAATATTTACTCTACCCCAAAATAATTGACTCACCGGATTATCTTTTTCATTATGATAATTAGTTTTTGGTAAATAATACAAACATTTTGTGCAGATTAAATTTTCATATTTCAGTAAATTATTTCCACACGCAGCACAAGTTCTTGGATAAATAATGCTCATAAAATCTTCTAATATGTTTAATATTGCTGTCAATTAACTTTTTGGGTTGTTATATAATATTACAAGGATGCTTTGCAAAAACCTATTTATAATTTTATTTTTATGCCACAAAAACACTAAAAACCACGAATAATTTTTGGTGTCCCGCACTTAAAATTTAAGTGCGGGATGTGTTTTAGTGGCAATATTTTTTGTCATTATATGAATTTTTCAAAGATTCCTACAAATATAGTTATTATCTTTGCTGTATTCAAAATAAATTATTTACACATGAAAAACTTAGTCTTAATAATAACAGCAGTTTTATTTGGTTTACAATATTCCTGTCAGGATTACAAGAAGAAAGATAATAAGAAAGAAAAAATATTAAGTAAAGAACAAATAACAAAAATTAAAGCAAGAGAACATATTAAAAATAATAAAATTCAAACTTGTAAAATATTTGAACACAGATATAAATTTGGAAAATCTGAAAAAAATGGGGCTCCGATTTCAGAAAATAATTTTGACAGAAATGGAAGAATAACGGAAGAAATTATCTATCAACCGGATGGTAATATTTTTGCTAAGACAATATATAAATATGACACTGATGGCAATTTAACTGAAGATATTATGTATAAATCAGATGGAAGTTTACATTTGAAGACAATATATAAATATAATATCCATAGGAATGAAATTGAAAATATTACATACACTGCAGATGGCAGCACTGCCGGTAAAACAACATCAAAATATGATACTAATGGAAATAAGGTTGAAAGTAAAGATATTACATATATTACTTATGGCAATATATTAATAAAGACAACATCTAAATATGATATCAATGGCAATAAAATTGAAAATATTTATTTATCAGATAATGGTATAGTAAGAAGGACAACATATAAGAATGACACCAATGGAAATAGAGTTGAGGAAATTAAATATAAATCAGATGGAAGTACAGACAGAAAAATAATATCTAAATATGATATTAATGGGAATATAATTGAGCATATTATGTATAAATCGGATGGAAGTATTGACAGAAAGATAATATCAAAGTATGACATCAATGGAAATAGAACTGAGGAAATTATGTATGATAAATTAAATGAACCAGAAACCTTATATAGATATGTTTATGAATACTATTAATTAGTAGCCATCTTTGTATCATCTGTAAAAACTGCAAGAAAAAAATAATCTATGCCGTAGGTATCCCTATGGGACATTCTTTCATTCATTACAATAAGTAAAAACACCTCTCTGACAATACGTATTTTCACCTATAAAAACAGGTAATTATACCCTTCAAATAGCGAATTAATACTCTTGTTTATAGCTTCTCTTAATAATATTTTTAACAAATATTATTGAACAAAACTTTAAAATTGTCGCCAGATATACCTTCAATTATAGAAGATAGAAGTATTAAAAAAGCTGAATGTGAACCCTCATATTAACATTCATTTTTACATTCACATAATATTTATAATAAAAGGTCATGTTGCACACAAAATAAAATAATTACACTTATGTAAATTAGTGGTTATCAATAATATCTGAAACATTTTTGCGTTTACAACGTAACAACGGTTGAAAAATAATTTATACGCTATTGTAATGATTTATAAGTTAGTTCAAAATTACTTTTCTGCCAACCCGTCCCCGCCTGTCCATATCCTTTCGGGGAAACGGAACGGATCGGAAAGGCGAATTATTTTTATGTTTCATTATTATGCTTAACAATTTAACCATATAGCCATTTATAACAATAGCACAACTAAACTAATTTCTTTATCATTACAAATGTTTCAAAATTAAATTGTTGTAACAGTTGTAACATTAGATAAAGTGAAACCTTTTTATCTGAATAACGTATAAGCTAACAAAAGCTCATTCTTAGTGAATTATGATAAAAAATTTAATAAATATTATCGCTATTATCCTTATATGCAATATCAGTATTGCCTCAGATAGATATTGGGTAAACGGAAGAGATTCGTGGAATAATATTTCACAATATGTAAATATTGACAAAAACACTTCTGAATCTTCTATACCCGATTCTTCTATTAATGTATATTCTAATAATATCTCTTTCCTACCTAATAAAGCAGAAATAATTAAAGATTATTTGAATGGTAAACCTATTACTTATAAAAATAAAGCTCTTTTAACAATATTTATCTCTACAACTGATATAACTTGTTATGATACCTGTGATGGAACTGCTACTGTTGATTCTGTTTGGGGAGGGACCCCACCTTATTTTTACACATGGTCAAACTTTGATACTGATGCTACAGCAGATAGTTTATGTGCCGATACTTTTGCTGTTTTTGTCTGTGATGGTTTTTTTAATTGTGGCAGTGATATGAATGTCATAATTATTCAACCGCCACCAATAACAATTATTATTAACAAAACTGATATTAGTTGTAATGGCGATTCAACAGGTGCTGCAGACTTAACTGTAATTGGTGGTACGCCTGCCTACACTTATCTATGGAGTTCAGGCGAAACAACTGAAGATTTAAACAATATTCCAGCTGGTACTTAT
>SDBV01013354.1_pt1 | contig 10461 bp, 4 predicted proteins | sample 2277081 | NCBI WGS metagenome assembly SDBV01 (sample SAMN10402039, study PRJNA504765) | marine sediment metagenome | isolation source: marine sediment core GS10_PC15, 223 cmbsf | place: Arctic Ocean: Southern Knipovich Ridge | collected 2010
TTAGCTGCTTTGAAGAATCCATCAGGTTAGATCCTTCGGATGCTGTTCCATGGAATGGGAAAGGAATGGTTTATACCGAGCTAAATGATTATGAAAAAGCCCTGAGTTGTCTCGAAGAATCCATCAGGTTAGATCCTTTGAATGCTTTTCCATGGAACAATGAAGGAAATGTTTATTATGGACTTAAAGACTATGATAAGGCCTTGAGCTGCTATGAAAAGGCCATCAGGTTAGATCCCTCATTCGATAGTCCGTGGTTCAATAAAGGTCAAGTGTATGCCAATTTAAATAAGTTAAACGAAGCTTCAGCATGCTATATTCGATATGACAATCTTGCAGGTTCGTTTGGTTGGAATGAGTATATAAATATAATTATAAAATTTTTCTGGGATAAGATAGATGCACCACTATTTTTATTACGGTTACTAAAAAGATACCCTCAATATGATAATCTTTTTCTTTGGCAACAAATGCTGCATGGAACATATAAGCATACAAAGGATGTAAGTTTATTCATTGAACATTTAAGACAGTCGGATGAACCAAATAAAAATCCATTAAGATTTTTAAAACTGATTGGGTTAATTTCTTATTACATGGGGGATCCTCCTTTTACTTTCAGAATATTTAAAAAGATAATAAATGAGATATACAGCGATGATTTAATGGTGCATTATTATACTGTAATTTCTTGCTTCGGTTTTTGCGAGCCTCATAACAAATATCTTTCACAAGCTCTTCAAAGCGCTAATAAACTATTTAATAGCCAAAAAATGTTGAAGCAGAATATTTTTGAATTAGAACTCTATTATGGAGGTAGTATTTTCCTATTGAGTGGAGACTATGAGAGTGCAATGACCTGCTTTGAAGCAAGTAAAGGCTTTTTACCTTCTTTGTATCTTAAGATAATAGCTTTAAATGCTATGCATAAAAACGGTAAAAAAGAAAATGTAATTGTTCAAGTACTTGAAAGAGAAAGGGATTTACAAGTTACAGGTGAAGGCTTTTTACAAGGAGTCAATATTCCTTCAATGGATATTAATCCTGCAGTTTATGATCTATCCTTCATGAAGTATGCACACTACATAGAAATTGCTGATGCGATTCATGAAGTATATAAATACATGGAAGATGAAAGAGTCCAATATACGAGATATCAGTTTGTAGAGACATATTCAACACTCCCCCCTGTGCATTTAATATGGAAACCATTACAAAAAGTTCGTACTAAACTTTTAAAAAGTTTACAATTGTCAAAGTCAAGTACATTAGATAGACTCAAAGAGTTATTGAAGGAATCTTTTACGGGTAATTTCTTATCATGGCAAAAGATTAAGAAAAGCGCTGATTTATCGAGACAACTTGGAGAATTTGTGTATCATAACGATTACGATTCAAATCAATTACACCAACTAGTAACTTTTTTCTTCTATGACGGCAAGCTAAATGTTAATGATAAAATACTACTACATTTTTATATAGAATTGAAGAAACGTTATACATCACGTGCTAGACCTGTTATAGAACAATTAGGAAGAGAAGCAATCATTAGTGCGTGTTTTTTTACAGTCAAAAGGGCCTTAAAAGACGTTCTTCCAGATTCATTAGATTCTATTTATTGGAATATTTTGGAAATATCAGGGAATACCCTTATTGAAATGCTCATAAGATATCTAAAGAAAAAGGACCAATTCCTTACTTTTTCAGACTTCAAGTCAGACTTTATAGGATATGCATTAGAACTTAAACCAGCGCTGGGTAAACAGTTGGATATAGCTAATATCTAATTCAAATGTTAAAGTAATCCTACAATTGAAACAAACATTATCACCCAAAGAACTTTTCTCATTTCGTTTTTATTCTGTATGTATTTTAGCATTAGTTTACCATGCACATCAATTTTATGTCAATTACCTAACATTACCTGCTTGTTTTTTAACGGACATGCAAAGTCCTATAACTATTTATTATTAAATTATTCGAAATCCATTAGGAGGGTTTTACTGTATAGATATTGCGAAAAGGGTTTATACAAGAAAGTGCTCACTTGGATGGGGGTAGAGGAATAGGAGCAAGCTCTAACAAACGGGTGGTACGGATTTTACTCAGCTGCGCTGCGTGAAACCGCACACCCTCTCCGTTATGTGTTTTATTTCTTTTCATGTACCTTTTACTATGTCTGCTTGCGGCCAAAAGCTGACATTAAAGGGCGGATAATTTTATCGTCAAACCGGAGTTGGATTAATCCGTCCCCTTTTTCTTTGCCTTACCAAGTTTATATTCTTTTTCTCGACCTCTGTTTTAAACTCTATTTGAGGTACTGGGTAGTCTTAAGAGGCTTTAGAAAGATCAAGCGTAATAATTTTTGTTTTCTCTGAGACATTTTCAAATTTAATTGCCAAAAGATCTTTCATTTCATTCAAAGTTTTTGGTAATGGCTGGCCTTTCCATCCGTGAGGATTCTTTGGGTGATTAGGCCCTAAATAACCAAACCATAACACCAGATAGATACCTCGCCCATCTGAATGATACTCTCGCGTATAATTTTGCAATTGCTCTGCGGCAGCAATCCATACCTCATCATGCCATTGGCCCTTAATCTCTATTGGCAAGTTCATTAAACCATGCGTATTCAATAAGTCACAACGATTGCTATCTGGCATTGTTCCTTCTGTATGAGCGCGGACATTATAGCGTTCAAGATAAGGGTTTATTGCTGACGTTATGCGGTCTCGGCAGTAATTCTCGTCATGAGGTGTTTCATCATTCCAGAATGGTAAAATATCATTAGTAGAGCCATTTCTGATACGTTCTTGCAATGCCACCAATTCATCCATTAACAGGGCTTGCAAATCATCATGGATAGCTGGTTCACCTATTAATAATATACTTCTCACACCACTTATAGGTAGCAATACTTTATTTGCTTCTGCTCTACGCCTTGTTTGCTGGGCATATAAGTGTTTTATATGATTCTGATAACCCTCCAAGCTTTGCGCGTAAATGAGGCTTCTTAACATCGCTTCTGCTTCGTCTGAGATGTCGGTAGCGAGGTCGGCGATTCTGCCCTGAATAAACTGGCTTGCATCCCAAGGATTCTGATCTCCACTCCATCCGTCAGAAGGGTGATCTGCTAGCGGCCATAAAGAGCCAAATTTAGTTATAAGAAAATGATGTTGTTCAGCGCACAGTTTAGGCCAACCTTCATATTTTTCCCGTTCAGGATTAGAAATTGCTCTGAATGCCCAAAGACGATTTTTCTTTTCTGCCGCATAGGAAGTCAGTAGCTCTAGATTATTATTAAAGTCTAATAGGAAGGCCGCACTGATCCATATGTTACGCTGTTCTTCATCATTCCATTTTTCGTTAGAAACATATTCTCGTATTAATTCTATCACTCTATCCCGAGCGCCATAACGAATTGCCACGATGAGCAGTTCTCGTAAGGAATTGTTTGATAGGTTGGAGTACTTCTCAATCCATTCTATTGCTAACGGACCTGCTATATCTGAGAACTCTTCATTTCGTGCTAATCGATAAAGCCCTGAAACGTGTTCTGCGCCACTATTTAGATACGGCTCCATTGTATCTCGAACAAATGCTTCCTTTGTGGCTTTATTTGAAAATACAATTTCTTCCAATTGTTTCTGTAAGCCAGAAGTAAAATGATCCCCAAAATGCAAATCCCAATGACAAGCAGCTAATGCGGAACGCGCAATATCTAAAGGCAAACTCGACAGGTCCTGAGAGGATTGGAGCATGATTGCGCAATGAGCAAGTAATATATGCTCGAAAAAGTATTCTTTTTGTTCGTTGGCATGAAGTTCTATTATTTGCCTGGCGGTTGGAATGTCATCGTGGGTTATGACAGCCGTTAATCCTTGAAAAGCTATTGGTGCCATCTTACTGCCAACTAACTCTACAACTCTATCCGTAGGGCTACTGGCTTCTTTAAGGTCATTGAGACGGCCAAGATACGCCTTTGCAACATCACCTAAGGCACCTAAATGCTTTCCTGCGCCCAACTCATTTTGTATTTTCTCAAAACCCTGATGGATATCACGCATTTTACGCTGTCTCTTTTGCCTATACTTACGTTCACGTTCCTTTTCTTCTTTTTCATAATCTCTCTCAGGTGGTTTCTCTAATTCTGCTAAATGAGAGGATAGTATATTACTTTGCGACGCTTGATTGCGTGCTAAATCCATAAACTCTCCGGTGAAGTAACGGTTTATTTGCCCCCACCTTACAAGACTCTTCCATCTCTGGTCCCAATCATGGTACAAATTCTTCTCTTCTAACAAATTGCTTAAATGTAAAATCAAGTCATCTTCACGGAGCCATAGGCCGGGGCTGGCATCACCTAAATGGAACACTCTCATCCATAAGTCTTCAGCATTATCAGCAGATTTTAAGGCCTCCGCTTGAAGGGCTTGTCGGCATTCAATGTTCTGAGAAAAGTATTCCCCACTATATTTATCCCAATCTGACCTAACGTAGCTGTGTCTTTCTGAGTGTTTTAGCCAAGACCATACTCTACTTGCAGGAGGTAATGAGCCACGTTCAAACCGTTCTTGGATAAACTTGAACAACCAGTATCCCACATCCCCGTGCATACTGCGGCGTCTCTTTGGCCTTTCATCTGTTGTACACTCAGATAGTAAGTCCAAACTTTCTTCGAGTTGGGGTACAGATAATTTTTGGTGAAGACCATATCCCAGCCCAGCATATTTCGACCCACTATCTTCAGCTATTGCATTAGCCAATTCTATAAGAATCTCTGCGAGGGTCGTGCCTTTGAATAACTCGACTCTATCTTGCACTATATCTAGGACAATGCGTAACGACTCTACATCCCCTAATTCTCGCAGGCTTCCTACCGCATTCTGCCAGTCAGGCTGGCTCTTACATTCAGCTAGCGCATCTACCGCAGCATGCCGTTCAAGTGGTGTTGCCGAACTATCATTTACTATCGCTAATAACTCGCTCGATATATCATCTGCAAAAGTGTCTCCTTGAATTGACTCAATAATTAAATGGGATAGTTGGTAAGGAGATTGCGGGTTACGAATCACGCGTATAATATCATCACGTAACTCTTGCCTAGCCAGACCTCTACCAAAGGTCGCATGCCAATCTTCGCTACGGAAGTAGGGGTCTATTTCAGCGACTTTTTCTAAACTGCTCAAAAGATTTTGCGATTGCGGAATTGTGAGAACTGACGGGTCGCCATACCTAAAAAAGCCGTAAGGGTCTCTTTCAATAAATTTGCTTGCAAGTGTGGAATTCAATGTGGCTATCCACGCATGCAGTCCACGGAATGCTGCGGGCACAATATAATTGCTTCCATATAAGATACCTTCCAGACGTCTAAGAGAAAGTTGATTTCTGAGTGCTTTTACTATCCATTTGGATGCTAAAAATTCTGCAACAGTTCTATGGCATGACTCCAAAAGATTTTGTCCTGTTAAGCGGAATAGCTTTGTCGATAGAACAGATTGAATAACCTCATTATCAATATCCTCACTCGCCAATTCGGATACTTTGGGGTATTCTTCGTCACCATGCCCATCAATGCGTATGCTTGTTTTCCCTGAAAGTAATAGCTGAGCAAAAATGAAACCTGCTGCTTCAATTAATTGTTCTGACGCAGGACGGGTTTTATTAATTGAGCCATGAGTGGAATTATCTTCTTTTACTAGTTCAAAACTGGCATTTTCATAGAGCTCTAATCTAGTATCTGGCCATCCTTTACTTTTTACTGCCTTCAATAGCAACAGGAGATTTTGCGGGTTTCTTAGCAAATCAACAACGTCGCGCTGTTGAGCCTCTTTCAGAAACTCGTCTCCGTTCTGCCCCTCGCCATTGGCATTTACAAAATCTATTATCTCTTGCTGATTCAGAGGCATGACCCGCCCAACTATGGGCTGTTGCTGCCATTTTTGATTTATGATTCTTGTATTGATGGTATCTTGCCAATCTGCCGCCCTGCATGACAGTACAAACAGAGCTGTCTTTGGCAGCTTCGCCAAAATCTTATTAACGGGTATCCCTGTTTCGTAGGCAGTTATTTCATCAATGCCATCCACGATTATTAAATTTGGTTGTTCATCTAATGCTGGAAGAGCATCCACGGTAGAAGCGTGATAAATTTGTGTATCAATTTTTTCGCTGGCAAATCTTAGCAATTCACTTTTTCCCGCTCCGGGCTCACCAAGTATTATTAATGGAGCATTGATGCAAAAGAAATCAGCATCAGTGTATTCAATTTCTTCACCATGCTGATTCGTAACTGATATGCGACGAGATATGTATTTCATCTTAACTTTTTTAAAATTCTCTTGCGCTCATATTTTTATAATTTTTAAACTCTTGACCAACTAATAACTGTCAGAAATTGCTAACAAAATAACCATGCTATTTGAATCATTGTCCCCTTTGGGTCGAAACCAGTCATTCCAAAACACATAACGCAAAGCTGACTTGCGCTCTCGCAGCGACCGGAGGGAGCGAGAAGGCGTCAAGTCCAGCGTGATGTTATGCTAATCAGTCTTGTCGTTAAACATATCGTTAATTTTTTATTCAAATAATTCTTTATTCAGTTCAGAAGCCAATCCAGTTAACTCTGGGAATAGTGTTGTATATGTAATCCCAATCAGCTTCAAATCTTTCAGCATAAAATTCAGATATTCCTTATTTGGGTTAATTTCATATTTCTTTAAATAAATGTCGTTAAAATACTTACCCTGATTATTTTGAAATAAATTATAATCTGGATCTAAACGACTCCATTTAAATAGTTCTGAATATTTTTTATTATTCAGCTTCTTATTGCTAAGAATATCAAATAGTCCTCGCTTATCTCTACCATGGACGGTAAAACAACCTCTTTGAGTAGTAACCCTAGGATGTATATGTTGCGGTTTAAGAGCTATCGGATTTTCTTCTTCATAGCAGCATTTTCCAGCTTCAAAAGCGGCATGAATATTTGCTGGACAAGATAATTTTTCTATTTCCGATTTATCTAGTTTTTTATAGTAAACTAGTTTTTTTGTTTTCTTATCATATTTGTTCGAACGGTCATTCCACGAAAGTGGTAAAAAAAATCTATCATTCGCGACCAGATTGTAGATTATTGGGTTTATCATCCACACTATTGGAATTTCACTTTTCTTTGGTTGTCTATATATGGCGAAAAAAAGAGCGATTAAAGCACCTTCTGTCCAATCTATGTATCTTGTATTTACTTCAACATGCCTCATCAAGAAAAGCCACTCATCAATTCGGTCGTAGCTCGGGGTATTTGGAAATGCTCTAGCACGCATTTTGAAGTTTTTGATTAGGTCATTTTCTATTTGAGTTATTTTCTCGTTAGGTATGTTTTCTGTTTCTTTGTATATTTTCGGTTTTAGCAAATGATATGGATTTTTGGGGTCCTTTTTTTCTGCTCTAAACCAAGCTTCTGTATGATTTGGATGCCACTGTTCTATATCATTTTTAATTGTGTTTATGAATTCTGTAACGCTGTTAATGTACATAATTGATATTCAATATATAGTATTAAGTAAATTCTATACTGTTTCAGTTTCTGTTATTACTACAGTATTCATAACAAACAATATAATTAAGTTTATTAAAACTACAAGCTATAAGGCGCATAACATTGGAGCTGAGCTGCACGACACCCTCCTGTAAAAGAATGTCTGACTCGCTCAAGGTTCATGCTTAACAAAGTAAAACTTTCAAAAAGCGCCGGGTGTCGTGTTAGCTCCAGTGATTCGTTAGGAGCTTTATTTCAAAGCTTTATAAACTAATACGATCTTATTAATCCCGTTTTTGTCGTACCAATAAAATATTCCTTTATCGGTATCGTAAAGAGAGTTTTTAGTAATTTTATACATGGATATTTTACTTTTAGCAGACTCAACTGATTCTCCAACAGCTATTTCATTAGGGCATGTATAGCCTGAGCCTATCAGAAACGAAATTGTATTTATATGCTCTTGGTCTATTCCGCTAATATTTATAATAATATTCTCAAAGTGGTAGTTGCTACCATTACTTGTTTTTTCAATCTTATTAGGTTCACGACCTAAGATCTCAATTGCATCTTTTAGAGTGCTATTCCCAGGCCGTAATCCTTTGTAGTTATTTTCGAAGAATGCGACTTCCTTTTTCTTTGCACAGGAACATAGAATAAACACACATAGCCATAAAATTAGCAGGATTTTTATTTTCATTTTTTCTCCTACTGAGTGAACTGCAAATATGAAGTATAGCACCCTAAAAAACTTCATTATTGCACTATATCATTACACCAAACAAGATGCTATACTACAAAAAAGTAGTATAATAGACAAAATTGTTACAAAATTACTGGTATATTACCTTTTTTCCTTCAAAAGTGCAAGTATATTGGCACAATAGGGTATGAATTCGATTTGTGGGGAAAATAAGCTTTAAAAGCCTCCCAGTTTATGCAATAATATGCAAAAAACTGGGAGGTAATACCACGATGACTAATTTAATACCACGATTATTAAAATATTTCAAGGAAAATTACGGCTTTAAAATGAACGATTCATCTGATCTTTTTGTAACAGAAAAGAATATGCTTGAATACGTAATGGGGATAGGCAAGAATTTGATGAATAAGATTTTTGAAGAGATGGGCACTGGGTATGAAGGGAACAGAATTGAAAAGGATGGAAATAAATATGAGTTTAAAGGTAACCGAAGCAAATCGATTCACGGATTGTTTGGGAGTATAGACTATAAAAGAGCCTATTATGTAGGGGCAAATAATACAGGGGGTAGCTATATATGTTTGGATGAGAAGTTAGGAATAAGGAAAAAACACACACCTGGGTTCAATTATTTTTTCTCAACATTTACTGGGCGGGAAGCATATCAGGAGAGTTTGAATAGGTTTCATGAGATATTCAGGCCTGAGGGGAAAGATTTAATATCGTTGAGGAAGGCATTAGATATGGATTATGAGCTGGGAGGAAGGCTTGAGGGGATAAGGCAGGAAGAGATTGAGCGGGTATATGATGAGGGGGAAGAGATTGCGAAAGAGGATGTGATTGAAGGAGTGATGGCAGTATCGATAGATGCGACGAAGGTGCGGGAGAAGTTAGGGGAAGAGGTAATTAAAGGTGGGAGAAAGAGATACGAGATTGGGTTTAAGGATGTAAAGATTGCTGGGGTATCAGAGATAGTTTATGATAAGAAACAAAAAGAAGCCAAGTGTAAAAAAACATCATATGTGAGTGGGATAGAGTATGCGGATGATTTTTTCAAAAGGGTATGGGAAGAAATGAGGAGAAGGAGCGAAGACATATGGAATGGGCGGATAGTGTATTTGGGGGACGGAGCGCCATGGATATGGGATAGAGTATTAGATATGGCTAATAAAGAGAGCATACAAATATTGGATTATTATCATGCGTGTGAACATTTATCAGATATATGTAAAGAGCTGTATGTGGAGGGGACAGATTTATATTGGGAATATTTCAGGAAATGGAAAGATTTAATATATGAAGGGAAGGTAGAAAAGGTTATAGATAAATTAAAGAAGATAAGAGATAAGAGCCGGAATGAATCGATAAGAGAAATAATCCGGAAAGAGATCAATTATTTTGAGGTGAACAAAGATAGGATGCGATATGACAAATATAGGAAAATGAAGCTGCCTATTGGAAGTGGTACAATTGAAAGTGCATGTAAGAATGTAATAGGAGGTAGGCTTAAACAGGGGGGAATGACCTGGTCACCATTGGGAGCCAAGGGCATGTTACAGATAAGATCTTCTATAAAAAGTGGTAGGTTTTCTAGTGATTTTAAAAGGACACTTCAAAATGCGGCGTGATCGGCTATGTACCCACAATTTGAAATCGCTCCCGGCACAATAACTACAATTTCGTTGTTTATACAAGTGCAATAGTCCGTTAAGGAAAGATTCATGAATAAACAATAACCTAAATTATGGGATCAATTTAGTGAGGCTATGCGTATTAAATACTATTCACTTAAAATAGAAAAATCATACGTTCATTGGGTTCGCCGGTTTTAAGGAAAAAACTTTTATGCCCTTGTTGAGAATAGTCTTTTTTCAGATATATTCCGTGAAGGCCGAGCCGGTAATCCACTTGAAAACGTCCTGTTTCCAAGTGAAAAACACAAAATAAAGGCTAAACAGACACCACGGAGGGTGTCTGTTTTGTTACAGATAAATCTTTTCCCCCCCCCCCCCCCCAAAAAAATATTCCCGAAAGGGTTTTGCCGAAAAAAAACCCTTCTACATGAATCAAAGCAAATTCCGGATTTCTTTTTTTAAAACAAAAACGAAAAGGCCTATTTCTTAACTTTTTCTTGTTTAACAAGCTATAATTATTTTTCCTACCTTACTGCATAACATCACCACCTCTTTGTATAATAGTTACTTTAATACTTTTT
>SDBV01013355.1_pt1 | contig 10460 bp, 8 predicted proteins | sample 2277081 | NCBI WGS metagenome assembly SDBV01 (sample SAMN10402039, study PRJNA504765) | marine sediment metagenome | isolation source: marine sediment core GS10_PC15, 223 cmbsf | place: Arctic Ocean: Southern Knipovich Ridge | collected 2010
ATTCCGAACTTTTTTATTCATACTGAAATTGATTACAACACTTCCACTGGTCAAAGACTTCCTACCAGAAGGTTCAGTTTTTGAATTAATTTAAGACTATAGATTGGCGTTTCAAACTATGTTTAAGCTGGTGTCAGGTGCAGTGAAGACTGACACCGAAACAAATGAAAGTACGGCAATGGTGAGGACATTCGGTAACTAAAAGAATCGTGAAAAGTTCCTTTTCACGTATAGGGGTGCTTTGGGGCTTGACAACGAGCCTTTAAATGGGTGACACCACCCATAAACTGTCAGATATTACAACTGTTAGATTTGACAGGTAGGAATTGACAAGCATTTTAAGTCATATTAACTCATTGCAAATTTTTGTTAAACCCATAAAAAAGGGAGGGGACATGAGCATCAAGAAAGTATTAAATGATTTAAAGAGCACAGATCTCAGCATTGATTCCACTGGCAAGGTTATTATCGCAAATAAACGTATAGCGGAAGCACTCAAGGAAGCACTTGAGATAAGCGACTCCGTGGCCCATAACGGCAACTGTAATTGTCTTCCGCGACTCGACCTAACACGTGTTCTTTCACATGCTGATCCAATGGCCCATAACGGCAATTGTAATTGTCTCCGTGAATTCGAAATAAAGGCTGTTTCCATTGCAGATACTCAGGCTCATAACGGCAATTGTAATTGCCTATCAAAGAACGAGTTGGAGCGTGTTGTCCTTGAGATTGAGGACATGGAGGCTCACAACGGCAACTGCAATTGTCAGAAAAATCCGCTCCATGACTCTGTTGCAGACAAAAATACTGTGTAACATTAGACACAGTGGAGACATGTCCTGATAGCAGACTCCTTTCTAGAGCGGCGGCGTTGCTTGACAATAAACGTTTTGAACTAATTGTCTTGCCTACAGAAAAGTGTAATTTCCGCTGTAGCTATTGCTATGAGGATTTCACTATTGGTCGTATGTCAGACAGAACCGTGGAAGGTCTAAAAAAGCTCATTACGACACGAGTTCCCGAACTTAATTTTTTGGATCTTTCATGGTTTGGTGGAGAGCCACTCACTGCCATATCGACTGTCCTAGATATTGCAGGTCACGCATGCAGAGTGATCGCTGAAACGAATCAAGACTGTGGCTACAGAGGAAGTATGACCACAAACGGATATTTACTGGACAGTTCTCTCCTACATAAACTCTGGTCCGTTGGTATACACAATTTCCAAATCTCACTTGATGGCCCCAGGGAGAAGCATGATACGATGCGAGTAACTAAGGCGGGGCAAGGCACCTTTAGTCGAATCTGGCAGAACCTTCTATCAATCAAGGCGTCAAACCTCTCCGTTCATGTCACAATTAGAGTACACGTAACCCCAAGAAATGTAGCAATCATTGAGCCGTTTCTTGAGCAACTAAACCTCTCGTTTTGTGACGACACAAGATTCCGACTCTTTTTAAAACCCATTGATCACCTTGGAGGTTCGAATGACAGTGCCTTCGACATACTTTCGCCTAAGCAGCGAGCAAGTTTATTTAAGCATAAAAGCAATGGTCAGCGCAAGAACGAAGAGGAGTCCAGGCAAACCGAACAATTGGCTGGCCCTGTTTGCTATGCTGCAAAGGCTAACTCACTAATAATTAGGGCCGACGGATCAGTCGCCAAGTGTACAGTTGCTTTGCGCGACCCACGCAACGCAATCGGTCGATTAACAGGTGATGGGCAAGTTCTAATTAATTCTTCAAAGTTGCGCCCGTGGCTGAGGGGGATTCCAAACCTTGAAGAGTCCGTCCTTTGTTGTCCATTGTCTGGTATGGGGGAAGTTGGCGTTTAGAAGAATGGGTTCTGTATATGTTTTCTTTTAATCTTTACTCAAGAAATCTTTCTATTAATATATCTTCAGTATTTCTTCTTGAGTCAATTACTAGGCGGTGTCAGGTCTCCATTCTTCAGGAAAATCTAGGTGGTGTCAGGTCTTGTTTCTTGCATCATTGCCCAAACCTATATACAAATCCCATGAAAAAACGGATTACCAATTCAAATCCTCACTCATAAAAACAAAAAGAGAAGTGCAGCTTTTAGTCTAAACTTCTCGTGATAAGCAGTGCCATAATCCATCCTAAGAATTCGTTTGGGCTGAAAATTATTGATTATCCTTAATTATCAACAGGTTTGAGTCCGTCTGGATTTTATTTAGAAATTGAAGGTTATAACCATTAATCAGTAAGAATTTTATTGCTCAATGAGCTTGGAATGGGATATACTTTCGCGAATAAGACTATTAAATGTCGATTATACCTATCATCAGATGAAGGCCTAAAATGATAAGAATCAATGTAGGGATTGTGAGATTATTATTTGCTTTATTCTTGCATCTAATGATTTATCAATTAGCTTTTGCCCAAGAAGACAAGCCTATTATTTTTGCTGGAGACCAAAACCATCCTCCTTTTGAATACTTGCAGGGAGGAAAACCCTCTGGACTCTTTAAGGATTTTCTGGAAGAACTTTCTAAAGCAATGGGAAGAACAATTGAACTCCAATTAGGTCTATGGAAAGAATCACAACAGAGAGTTCTGAATGGTGATGCTGATGTATTAACAATTTTTGGTCCTTCTGAGGAGAGAAGAAAATTGTATGATTTTTCAGAACCTATATTTCCTAAAGAGTTTACTTTATTTGTTCGGAGCGATTCCCTTGCAATTCATTCTATAGACGATCTGAAAGGAAAAAAAGTTGGAGTGACCAAAGGAGGATTTTCAAGACAGGTTTTAGAGAAAGAAAATAAAATTCAACTCATCTTCATTGAAAATAATTTGGAAGGTTTCAACTTATTGCTTTCCGGTAACATTGATGCAGTTGCAGAGTCTAAGTGGGTTGGAGCTTATACTCTTCAAAAAAAAGGGTTAAAAGGAATAAAGTTTATTGAAAAACCTTTTGCAACAACAGTGGCTCCTATGGCAGTCAAAAAAGGAAACCGTGAACTATTAGACGAACTCAATCAAGGAATAAGGAAACTAAAAGAAGCGGGAACAATAAATCAGATTACCAAAAAATGGTCATCACAGAAAATTGTATATTTTACTCAGGAAACAATTCAAAAAATCATTATATCGGCGGTCATAGTCAGTTTATTGGTTATGATTGTGGCAGGCGTTCTATGGATTGTCTTTTTAAGAAGACTGGTACGAGGGAAGACAAAATCACTCCAGGAAGAAAAAAAGTTTATTGACAACATCATCTCTTCAATGGTCGACATCCTGATTGTTGTTAATCCTGATGTGACCATTCGTACCGTCAACAAAGCCACACTCAATCTCTTAGGCTATCAAGAACAAGAACTCATTGGAAAATCAATAGGGTCAATAATCGAAGAAGAGCAAGGAACGTTCAGTAGGACAGGAATTGAGAGGTTAATTAAGCAAGAAGTTGTCCGAAATGTGGAAATGAATTGTTTGTCAAAAGATGGTAGAAGAATCCCTATGCTTTTTTCAGGTTCCGTCATGCGAGAAGAGGATGGTCAGATTCAAGGGATTGTATGTATAATCCATGACATCACCGAACGCAAGAAGGCAGAGAAGAAAATTATTGAAGAAAGACAGAGACTCTTCTCACTTTTTGATACCCTTCCCGCATTTGTCTATCTGCAGGCACCTGACTACTCTATCCGCTTTGCCAATAAATACTACAAAGAGCACTTTGGTGAAACAGATGGAAAACCTTGTTACCAGTCATTATGGGGGCGCAGTGAGCCGTGCGAAGTATGCCCGACATTCAAAGTCTTTGAGACAAAAGAACCTCAGATATGGGAATGGGACAGTGCGCCTGACGGATGTATCTATGAGATCAATGACTATCCCTTTAAGGATATAGATGGCACAAATCTCGTCCTTGAGCTAGGCATTGATATCACCGAGCGCAAGAAGACAGAGAAAGAAATTCGGAAAATACAGAAGCTTGAATCAATTGGAGTGCTTGCCGGTGGTATCGCCCATGATTTTAACAATATTCTTGCAGCCGCGCGTACTAATATTTATATGTCGAAAGCAAAAATTGATCGCAAAAGCAGCGAATATAAACTGTTAGAATCAGTAGAAAATTCATTACTTAGAGCAACAACTTTGACCCAGCAGCTTCTTACTTTTGCAAAGGGAGGGGCTCCGGTTAAAGAGACAACATCTATTATCGAACTTATTAAGGAAGCTGCTGACTTTGCCCTAAGTGGAGGGAATGCAAAATGTAAATATAATATCGCAGATAATCTCTGGCTGGTTGAAGTGGATATCGGGCAGATTTATCAGGTAATACATAATCTCATTCTCAATGCCAAACAGTCCATGCCGGATGCAGGTACAATACGTATCTTTGCAGAAAATTACAACTTTGAATCAGGTACCAAATTACCTCTTCAAGAGGGAAAATATGTAAGAATAGGTATACAGGATCAGGGAGTTGGTATTGCTGAAGAACATTTACAGAAGATATTTGATCCATATTTTACAACAAAGGAAATGGGACAGGGATTGGGCCTTGCAATAGTCTATTCCATTATCAAAAATCATAATGGTTATATATCGGTAGAATCAGTGATAGGAGCCGGTACGACCTTCACAATTTATATTCTGGCAGCTGAAGAACAGATTAAAGAAGAAAAGCTGAAAGAAAAAAAGACGATAGAGGATACAGTTGTTTCCGTAGGAGAGAAAATATTATTAATGGATGATGAAGAGATAATTAGAGAAAGCATGGGACAGCTGCTAACGCTCAAGGGATATGAAGTTGAATGTGCAAAAGACGGTGACGAAGCAATCGCACTCTATAAAAAAGCGATGGAAACATCACAGCCCTTTGACGCAGTTATACTTGACCTGACCATACGCGGAGGTATGGGAGGAAAAGAAACAATCAAGAAACTGATTGAAATAGATCCGGACGTAAAGGCAATTGTCGCAAGCGGATATTCAAATGATCCTGTACTGGCAAATTTTGAAGCGTATGGTTTTACTGATGTTTTCAACAAAGCATCTGAATCGGGCGAACTGTTGGAGGCATTGAATAGAGTATTAGAAAGATAAATGTGTGGGGTCGTATCTTTATCTGTGAAGGAAACCATCACAGATAAAGATACGACCCCACTAACTACGAATGACGGATAGAAGGAATGATTGAGGAATAGCTCTGAAGCGGAAAAGATAAACGGAAAATGACGATTGACGAATAGCGATTGACGAATGACGAATGACGAAGTGTAAAAAACAATCAACTCATATAGAAGTTAAGATATCTTTGGACTGAAGAAAGTCTTCAAAGGTTAAAAACCGGATTGTGCATGACTGATAGACCATTTCTTCTGATATTTGTTCATTGATGACAAAAGCATTTTTAACATTTGTGTAACGGTTTAAAAATCGTTTTAATCCTTTCGGGACCTCTGCTTTTGTTAGTTTGCTTTTGACTTCAATCGGAATTGGTTTACGGTTTTTAAGCAGGATAAAATCAACTTCACCACCGTCTTTAGTGCGCCAGAATTTAATCTCCATGTTCGGCTCAAGCCATTGATTGACCGGTCTTAATGCCCTGTTTTTTGGAATGTTTTTCCAACTCATGAAGAAGGGTAGTTTTTCCAACCTGCCTGGGACCCAGAAGAATATTGATCTCCGGTTTATTAATTTCGTTCTTTAACTTGTTGAAAATAAACCGTTTAATCATCATAATGACTAATGTAACCCAATGGGTCATAAAAGTCAATTAAGTTATTCTCTTTATTAAAGGAAATTGCAGGATCAGAAGAAAATATCTTTTAAATCAAACACTCGTACATAAATTAAAAGGAGTTATTGATCAAAAAGACTATTGTTTCACTCTATGCACAAACCTACAAACCGTTTCAACGGTTCAAGCGGCTCAAGCGGTTCAAGCGGCTGAAACAGTTTAGTTCACAAACACATCCATTCCTTTATCAATACTGTAAATGGGATAAATTTTATAATTCTTTACCCACGGCTGCCGGACTGTGAATTCTGTCCTGTGCCAAAAAAATACCCATGGCATTCCTTTGACTATTCGTTCTTCTGCTCTTTGATAATATTTATTCCGAATTTTCAGATCAATGCTTTTTTGTCCATTTTCTATTAATGTATCCACCTCAGGATCTTTAAATCTTGTCCTGTTCCCTCCGGCGCCGAAATTTGAAGAATGAAAGAGTGGAAACAAAAAGTTCTCGGCGTCAGGGTAGTCCGCCCACCAGCTCAACCAGAACGCATCCGGCTCACCTTTGTTGATTGCTTCTTTGTAGGCGCTCCATTCCAGCTGCCTCAGTTCTGCGTTTATGCCGACATTTGCCAGGTAACCCTGTATCACTTCAAGGATATCCAGGACTTCCTGGTCAGATGTCAAATATATCTTAATATCCAGCCCCTGCTCATAACCGGCTTTCTTTAGCAGCGCTTTTGCCATTTCAGGATCAAACCCGACTGCTTCCCCCGGCAGCCACTGTCTCAATGCCGGAGGAACAGGTCCGGATGCCAGAATTCCCCTGCCCTCATAGATTGTCCTTAATATTTTCTCCCTGTCAATCGCATGACTTACTGCTTTCCGCAGCATAGGATCATTAAAAGGCTTTCTTTCACAGTTAAAGCCTAGATAATAAGTGCTGATCCCAGGCGCGCTCGAGACCAGGTCTTTCCATTGAGGGCTTTCCCTGTACCGCTTAAACTCGGATACAGGAATCGGAAGAACATCAAGGCTGCCTGTCTCAAATTCAACGATTGCTGTTAAGTCCTCCGGGATAATTTTGTAAATGATCCCGCTTATATCAGGTTCCCCTCTAAAATAATCGGCCCTTGCCTGCAGTTTCAGATATTGGTTATGCTTCCATTCTTTAACTGCAAACGGCCCTGTTCCTGAAGGGTGTGTTGAAAAATCAGCGCCCCATTTTCTCACTTCTTCTTTTGGAACAACATAAGCCGCTGTCATTGAAAGAAGACTCAAGAACGGTGAGAAAGGCTCTTCAAGAATAATCTCAATTTTCTCTTCATCTATTATTTTAATACCCTCAATACTGTCCGACCTTCCTGCCATAAAATCATCTGCTCCTTTTATTCTGTCAAGGACCCATGTATTCGGCGATCTTGTATCAGGTGATAAAAGCCTTTCAAATGAATATTTAAAATCAATGGCAGAGACTTCTCTGCCATTGGAAAACCTTATTCCCTTCTTTAAATAAAATGTATATATTTTTCCATCTTCTGATCTTTCCCATTTCACGGCAATGTCAGGTATTATATTCAGATCCTCATCAAGCCTGACGAGGCCGTTAAAAAGCTTGGCGCCAATACCCCCGCCGGTAACGTCAACTATCAGCGCAGGATCAAGGGAAGTAGGATTTGTACTTAGTCGAAGATAAAGGTAGCCCGGTTCTTTTTCAGGTTTATTGATACACGAAGGGATAAGTATTAACAGACATAAGGTAAGGGTCAGAAATACGCGGGATAATAAATCCGTCCGGGGTTTTAATAATTCCTTGTTCCCCAAAACTCAGGGACTCGCCGATTCCGGCTCTTCAGGTTCCTCGAACGTGTAAATCTCCAGTAATGAGAGACATAAAGCGGCAATTAACGGCCCGAGAATAAATCCCACAAAACCAAAATAATTAATCCCCCCAAGGACACTGAAAAAAACAAGAAGTGTATGGAGCCTGGTCCTGCTCCCTATAACCAGAGGTTTAAGTATATTATCACCGCTGCTGATTATTACAAGGCCATAAATAAGAAGACCGATGCCCTTTCCCGTACTGCCCGCCAGGATCAATAAAATCCCCGCGGTTCCCCATACAAGGAAACATCCAAAGAGAGGAATGAGGGATAAAATCGCCATCGCGGTTCCCCAGAATACAGGAGAGGGAAGGCCAAAGAAGAGAAATCCCAACCCTCCAAGGATCCCCTGGGCTATCCCGACTGCAAGCCCCCCGTATATCGCCGCTATTACCATTGCCTTTACACGCTCCTCAAGCCAGTCCTTCTGTGTCTCGGAAAAGGGGAGCAGCTGCTTTATGAAATCAGTAAGCCTGCTTCCGTCTTTAAAAAAGAAAATAATCGTTACGCACATGATAATAAAATTAAGTATAAGGACAACGGCATTCTTGAAAACATTCTTGGTTGCCCCTGCAATCGCCTCACCGATAGACTTCAATGTACTGACCGCGCTCTCCCGGAGATCAAAATGCTCGAAAATCTTGTATGAACTTACTTTCTGAATCAAATTGTTAACGCGGGGATATTTATTGATATCCGTCAATTCCTCAAACCCTTTTTCTTCAATTGACTTGTAAACATCAGTAATATCATCCACAAGAGATCCCAGAAGAAGAGAAAACGGCCCCAGTATCATGATAAGAATAATCAGCAGTGATAAAACTGAAGCTATCCACGGCCGTTTAACATAATTCAGAATCAATTTATACGCAGGATAAAATGTAATACTCAGGGCCATGGCCCATGCTATCGTAATAAGAAAGGGACTTATTACCTTATAGAAAAGATAGAACAGTACTGAAATTATCGCCAGTGAAAATGTTTTATAAAGCCATTCAGTTTTCATAATTCAGTCACTTTTTCAAAATATTGTACCAGCATTCAAATGAGAATTGTAAACTATTTTATTCATCTTTTCATTAGTAATTAGTAATTTGTAATTTGTAATTGATCATAGTATCCTCCCGGGCAGAACTCCTGTCACACTCCCCTCAAGAACAACAGGCTCACCATTTACAAAAACATGCGGCACCCCTTCCGGCCTTTGAAAGGGATTATGATAGTCGGCAACATCACTGATTTTATCAGGATCAAAGACTGTAATATCTGCAAAATATCCCTTCCTTATTACGCCCCGCATACTTATATTAAATGTCTTTGCAGGTAATCCGGACATTTTATAAACAGCCTCGCCAAGCGTTAAAACCCCCTCCTCCTTCACATACTTTCCAAGCATTCTCGGGAAGCTTCCAAACCCCCTGGGATGGGGCTTCCCCTTTGCAGTTATGCCTTCAAAACTCCGTGCAGTGCTGTCAGAACCTATCATGCAGTACGGCTGTTTTAATATAGTCCTCAGGTTTTCTTCATTCATGGAAAAAAATATGGCCCCGACATTCAGCTCTTCTTCAATCAGGATTTCAAAAATAAATGTAATGGGCGACTTATTCACGGACTTGCATATTTCAGCAACACTATTACCCTCCATCCACTTATTCTTATCCATATTAACTGACGAGATAAGTATCTTGTCCCAGCAGGACGGGTCCGGATGCAGTCTCAGAATCTCATCAGCAATCTTTTCCCTGTCCTTCTTCAGCCTTTCAATCTCTTTTCTGTGTCCTCCTTCATATGTCCATGCCGGTAATATCGCATCCAGATCAGTACTGCCGGCTATATAGGGGTACCGGTCGCACGTCACAGACAGGCCCTTTTCAATCGCCGCCTCAATTCTTTCCAGGACACCGTCCAGCTTACTCCAGTTCTCTTCTCCGCTTGTTTTCAGATGAGATAGATGTACGTGTATACCTGACTCATCTGCAATCCTTACAGCTTCCTCAATTGATTCCAGAAGATTGTCTCCTTCACTTCTCATGTGTGTCGTGTAAATACCGTTAAGTTTTACCGCCTCACGTGCAAGATCAATTATCTCGGGGGTACCGGCAAAAACTCCCGGTGGATAAATAAGTCCTGTTGACAAACCTCTTGCCCCTGCTTTTATCGCATCTGTCAAAAGAGTGCGGGCAGTATTCATTTCTCCTTCTGAAAGTGCTCTGTCAGAATATCCGGCAGCAGAAGCCCTTATATTGCCATGCCCTGCAAGAGTCAGAAAATTGAGAGCTAAACTTCTTTTTTGAAGTAACGCAAAGTATTCCGGGAATGTATTCCACCGCTCTTTTATGTTTAGATCATTAAGTTCCTTTTCTCTCTGCTCAAGTGCAGGCCCGATCAATGGAGCTGCCGACATACCGCAGTTGCCGTTTATTTCAGTTGTTATTCCCTGGCAGATTTTCCCTTCAGCCCTGCCGTCAGCAAGAACAACAAAATCAGAATGGGCATGGACATCAATAAACCCCGGACAGACGTAGAGGCCTTCTGCATCAACAATCCTGTCAGCACCAGCAGTGGATAACTCCCCTATTTCGCTTATATGACCATCCTTAATGGCTACATCCGCTTTAACAGGCACAGAATCACTCCCTGCGCCGTCTATAACAAATCCGCCTTTGATAATATAGTCGATACTCAATTTCTTCCTCCTGATTACCAGTATACACATCAATTTAAAAACTTCCTACCAGAATGTGCAGTTTTTCAGAAATTATAAATAAGGGTATTTCAGGTTGAAATTTACGGAAAATGAACATCGAACATCGAACGTCCAACATCGAATGTTGAATGGAAAAGATGAAGAAACAGAAATAGATGTTG
>SDBV01013356.1_pt1 | contig 10460 bp, 9 predicted proteins | sample 2277081 | NCBI WGS metagenome assembly SDBV01 (sample SAMN10402039, study PRJNA504765) | marine sediment metagenome | isolation source: marine sediment core GS10_PC15, 223 cmbsf | place: Arctic Ocean: Southern Knipovich Ridge | collected 2010
CGGCGTCCATCTTTTTCGAGCGATATGACGCAACGCCGGTTATCGACCTGAGCAACCGCGATTTTCTGGAAGAATTAAAGAAAAGCTTTCCCCTTCACACGGACCAAGAAACTTGAGTAAGCCTTAAAACCCGCATTTCAGGCTTAAAATAAGCTCCTAACCGGATACGGTGCCGCTTTAACCAAGAGAAGTCCACAAAACCGTCAGTCCAGTACACGTCCGAAGGATCCCTCCGGGAGGGGCAGGTTACATTTTTCGGGGGCGGCTCTATGGAAAGGAGTAGGTGGTGTCTTATCACCGCGGATTCCAAATCTTTCACTTTAATCGGCAAGAACTGAGTGGCGAACTCTTCCCGCTACACTTCGTTACGCGGGACAAGTAATCCATTGGCTACCGACGAAGAAAATCCCGCATGAGCAATAAATTGAAGATATTCGAGGATCACCCTTACACTGTGCTACAAAAAGTACGTATATTAACTGTCGATACCGATCGGTGTTTACAAGAGAACTCAAAAACATCTTGAGCAACTCGCCCTGGCTCGGCTCACCATCTATACCTCACGGTGCCCGACATACCGCAGGCCCTGAAGAGCCAACGTCAGCGGCCAGAGGGCAAAGATGTCCGCCCACCCGATATCGGCCGCAACAACCGCTGGCTGCTGAACCTGTTCGACCAGGGCGGCACCCGGACGGAGCTGATGGCCCCGCCGATGGCCCCGCTTACAGCCCCGCCGTTGGCGGGATCTAGGACGGGACTGAGGGCGGGATCGGTGAGGGACTTCTATCCCGGGAGACATCCATTTCCAGTAACGCTTACGCAACAGGTAGGAGGAGTAAAAAAATGAGTAAAGTCATCCGCTGTTTTATGCGCTCGATGACGCCGGTAGCGGTTATGCTGCTTGGCCTGTCCAGTCTGGTTTCCGCGGCTGAACCCAATGATCCCGAGCGCGCTCTCGCCCTCCCGACGCAAGGTCGGGACCCGTCTCCGCTGCGCTACGCCGCTGGCGACGATGGCAAGCTGCGCATTATTGCCTTTGGCGCACACCCCGACGACTGCGAGATCAAAGCGGGAGGTGTGGCGGCCATGTGGGCGGCCCAAGGGCATCACGTCAAATTCGTATCAACCACCAACGGTGACATCGGCCATCCCAACATGGCAGGTGGCCCCCTGGCCCTGCGGCGCACAGCGGAGGTCCAGGAAGCAGCGAAGATACTGGGAATCGTCACGGAAGTCCTGGACATCCACGACGGGGAGATCATGCCCACCCTGGAGAACCGGCGGACCATCGCGCGGCTCATCCGGGACTGGCAAGCGGATATCGTGCTGGGACATCGCCCCAACGACTACCACCCCGACCACCGGTACACGGGAGTCCTGCTACAGGACGCCGCTTTTATGGTAACCGTTCCATTCTTCACCCCCGATGTTCCGCCGGTCAACAAGAACCCGGTTTTTCTGTACTATTCCGACCGATTTCAAAAGCCGAATCCCTTTATGCCGGACATCGTGGTCGCCATTGACGATATCATCGACAAGAAGCTGGATGCCCTTCTGGTGATGGAGTCGCAGGTGGAGGCCCTCTGGGCCACAGGAGGCTTTGAGGGCATCATGACCCCGAAAAGCAAGGCGGACAAGCTTGTGAGGGAGAACTTCCGCAAGCGATTCGAGGCCACGGCCAATAATTACCGGGAGAAATTGATCGAACTTTACGGCAGCCGGGAGGGCAAACGGGTGAAGTATGCCGAGGCATTCGAGCTGTGCGAATACGGCAGCCAGCCCACTCCCGCTGAGCTTAAGGCGCTCTTCCCCATCGTTGGAAAGTAAGGTCTAATCCGGGGAAACTGCCGGCGTTCGGGCGGTGCCGCCTAGCCTCGACGTAGCCGTCTACGGCGAGTCTGGCGGGGGAGGGGACGCAAAGGGCGCAAAAACAGCGCAAGAAGGCGGCTTTTATCATTGAATTATTCTAATCAGGGCTTATATTCGATTGAACTATCTCAGTGAGAGGGGCACGTGAAATACAAGGTAAAAATTGAGCGAACCGACGAAGGCTATGCGGTATGGTGTCCGGGGCTACCGGGCTGCTGGTCTCAGGGCCGCACGGAAGAAGAGGCGTTGGAAAATATCAAGGACGCCATCGAAACCTACCTTGCGACCGTCGAAGAGTTAACCAGGGATAAGGAAACCCGTCAGGTCGAGGTTCCGGTTTAAGGTTGCCCAGACTTCCCGGAATTTCACATCGTCGCGCTGTCAAAGCGTTTGAAAAGGCCGGGTTCTGGGTTGTGCGTGAGGGGAAGCACATGCTTCGACAGGCTCAGCATGACCAACGGCGAGCGCATTATCACCATTCCCCGAGCAAACCCAGTAAACGCCTACACAATGGGCGGTATCATCAAAGACTCCGGCCTAACGGTAGAGGCTTTCAAGAAGCTGCTCTGAAGTCACTCCGTCTTACCCGCCAGCGTCGGGGCTGCCGGCGGTGCGGGACCGCTGTATAAAAATCGAGCACGAGCGGTGGGGTACTATCAGTGAGTGATGGCTATATCGCAGGATGGCTGTAGGAAGCCTAGAAGGTCAAGCTTCTAGTTCGATCCCTCAGGCAGGACCCCCGGAACATCCCCCGACCAGCCCGGCTACGTTCATACTACGCCGGGCAAGCCCATCTTCATGCGCAGGACCTGGAAGTAGTCGCTGTCGGGCCCGGCCGATGGCCCGGCTACACTCTGCTACCCGGCTACACTACATTACGCCGGACAGGCGCCGGACAGGCCCCGCATGCTGCGGGACTGTTGGCGGGGTGAACCCCGCATACTGCCCCGCTTGCAGCGGGACTAGGAGCGGGACAAGCAGGCGGACCAGCGCTTCACTAGCGAAACTTTTTAACCACAGCCTTCACGGCGTCCTTGTGGACAATGTAAGTCAGCATTTTTAACCTGATGTAATCCTCGCGGTAGAAATAATAGCCCTTGAATTTCCCATGCTGCGCCGAAGCTGCTGAGTCCTTGATGAGAAACCAGTCGTAATCACCGACCCTGGTGTACCCTACCAGATGCACATCGTGATCGTCGGAAGAGGTCTTGTTATTGAATCGGAATTCGCGTGCGTCCTGATCGATGTATTCCTGCGGGATGTCGAAGGAGGGAATGATTGCCGCATCCTCGAAGCCGTTGTAGCCGGGTTCCGAGACGTCTCCATTGAGACGGACTGTGTAACCGTTTTGGGGGGCGTATTTGATGATCTGGTAGAACTGATCCAGCGGCAGGTTGTAATAGTCCTTGCTGTGCCACCAGTTGAGTTCGACTTCGTACTCGCCGTAGGCATAAAAGGGCTGGGATAGCGTGGACATGACGCAGACATAGTCATCGAGATTCAGATCGAGCACGTCAGCCAGAAATTGTTGTGGAGTCATTTCTACAGAGTCATAGACAAACCGCTCCGGTGGCCGCCCCATGTATTTATCCATAATAAGCCTGAGTGATGATAGCACCAGCTCTTCGTCCCAAAAGTCATTGTCCTTGATGTAATCCAGATAGCCCTGCAGCTCCTCGGTCATTTCGCTGTGGTCGTAGCGACCATCGGCATCCAATTCGCCTTTGTAGGACTCGGCAGGCACAACCCCGTACTTGCGCCAGACTAAGATCAAGGCATTGCCCTCAGAGCCTTCACCGAAATAGGAATCTCCGCGCTCCTGCACATAGCGCCGCGCTTCCTCCAGATATTCGTAGTACACTGTGAACATCTCTGACAGCTTGATCTGCTTGCCAGAGAGTCTATGCACCTCTGATTCGAAAAATGAGGTGGTACTGAAACACCAGCACGTTCCGGTCAAAAACTGTCTGATCGGCTTAAAATGGAAAATACTCTGGAACCCATCAGGAGAGGCTGGTTTCTGGACCCCGGTAAAGTCAAAACGTATCCGCTCCGCCTCCTTTTCCTTTTTCTCCTTCGATTCCTCCTGTCTATTGCGGATTTTTTGTGTCTCTGCTTGTCGCTTCTTCTCAGCCTGCTTGTTCTCCTCCTTCATCTCCTTGAGCACGGGATCCCCATACATAGGTACGTACTTGACCCTGTGCCTGAGAGACTCTTGGCCATTGAGGGGGGAAGAAACCAGCAGGGAGATCGTAATGGCAACGAAAAAACTGATCGTTCTACTCATGACACCTCCAGGCTAAATAGTGATAAGCACAACGTAACTTATAATATATGGCATAATTGCGGCCTATCAATCCGCCGGCTGATCCTAGTTCCAGGGCATACTCCTCAGCTATTTACGAACATCTCTCCACTTCAATTAAGCATTAAGCATCCATCTCATATTAAGCCCCATCGGATCAGATTTAGTATTATTTCAAATGATTGGCTAATTTCCCGAGCACATCATCTAGAGCTTTCCTGACTGCCATTACTTGCATATTCAGTCCATACGTCGAACCTCGAGCTGAGGCTGCCCATACGATTTGCCCGGTCTCACAATCAATCAGTTTTAATGTTATTCCAGAAGCTGATATTTCAAGCATAGCCGGTGGGCCGCCTTGCACTATCTGCACATCAGTACTTGTGGACTGCCATTCATTTATTGACCCGGTAAGAATTGATTGCACACCTAGCATTTTACCAACTTTTAGGGTAGTAGATCCGTCTAAAACGCCTGCCATGCCTAAATCCTGCTCTGTTAGAATCTGAATTGTCTGTGACCTATCAATAACGTTTATATTGTACTTAAGAAGACTCATAGAAAGAACATCAGCGACTTGAATTCCAGAGCCTGGATGTGTTGGAAAATCCACAAGAGGCAGAACTGCTATTCGATTATATTTATTGAAATCTGTTCCCGGCCTTATAAATTCTTCACTAGAAGCACAACCAATGATTGTGAGAACTAATACGTATGATATGAACCTTCGTCTCATTTTTTCTCCTCCCTGTTAGTGTCCTCTAACGGCAAAGCTCAGCCGCCTGCGGGTTTATCGGCGTGCCCAACAACTAAAGACACGATATACAACCTAGACCGGCAATGATAAAGCTCTCGATTCACAAGTCGGCTGAAGTGACTTGTTTGGCGCATTCCTCTCTCATGCAGCAGTGTTCAGCCGCCCTCGGCTTCAGCAAAGCGTGACTCAGCGTCTCCAACCAAACGTTCAAGCTTGAGCAAATATTCCCGGAGCACATCCGTAGCTGCTCGATCTTGCCATTCCGGCTCTTCGAAGTGCAGTTGCTCCTGTATTTCGGTATGTGTGGGTCGCTGATACTGCTTACGCTTCCTGTCTTGCTGTCTTTCATAGCACCACCTACGAAGGGGTCGAGCAATGGCTGCCCTAATGTCCTCCAACCAGATCTTTGGACTGCGCTGATACCACGGCTTTGCCCTTTTCACACGTGCTTGGACAAAGTCTGATAGAGTGATTGACCCCGTGATCGCAATTGTTATTGTTTTCTGAACTGGGACCGGTCCTTCTTTCAGGATATAATTACGTTTCTCTTTAAAAAATCTAAATAGTTGATCGCTTGCCATTTGGGTTTGCTTTTCGGCATACCATTCGTCGAATCCAGTTCGGGCACTAAATTCCTTTTGAAGGTGGAATGTCACACTCCGGCCAAATACGATGGCCGCCTCCAAGAAATGCTCGAACGCCCTGCGATCGCCAGGCCCAGATGACTCGGTTTGCTCGAGAAAGAATTGAGCTTTTTCGAGCGTTCGCATAGCAATACTGTTCGCCATTTAAAACCCAATACCTGTCACACGTGCGCCGAACTTATAATAGGTTGCATAATTGCAGCATATCAATCCGCCGGCCGGCGGATCAACATCGCTTTCGTCGAATATCACAAGGCTAATAGGGCTTTCTCTCCCGTTCCCCCGCTCTCCCGCTCCCCTCATCCCCCGGGGCGGCCCCGCCTCACATTACGATTGGCGGTTGAGGTTTAAATCCTTGGGGATGAGTCGGCCGCAGCCTAAATCAAGGCCGCCGCGTTATTCCGTATTTTCACCAGCGCCTCGGCGATATCGTCCATATCCTTTTTGGTGCCGAGGAATACCTGCTGGCCAAAGGTCAAGCTTGTTTCCGCATTAATGATATCGTTCGCGGGACAGTGGTTCTCTTTCCAGTACTGCGCGAGCCTTTCCTTTGAAAATAGCGTCTGGAAAGGACGCGAATTCAGGTATACTTCCACGAATTTGTCCTTGTTCAGCGTATCACACCCTCTACCTATGGGGATGCCTTCAGTGCGCATAGCCTGCGTAAATTTCTGCCTGGGTAGACCGTCAAACTGTTTCGTGTCATAGATCATGCCATACACGTAATATGCACGGCGCGTTTGACCGGCGTACTTTTTACACTGGGTAATACCCGGGATATCTTTAAGGAGTTCTTCCAGGTACGCGGCATTCTTCTCGCGGCGACTGGTTTGCTCTTCCAAGCGCCTCAACTGCCCCGTGACTACCGCTACCTGGAACGGGGTCATCCGGTAATTCGAGCCGGCGTACACCTGATTTCTCTTGGGACCTCTCCCATTGTTCTTATAGGCAATGCACCTGTCCATCAGCTCTTCGTCATCTCCGATAATTGCACCGCCTTCACCACTGGTGAGACTTTTATGGGCCTGAAAGCTGAAACAACCCAGATGACCAACAGACCCCAGCTTCTTATTCCGCCATTCGCCCATATGTGCCTGGCAGGCATCTTCCAGAACCGGAATATTGTGTTTCTTTGAAATGGCCATAATCTTGTCCATATCCGCTGCACCGCCGCCGATATGCACGGGCAAAATGGCCCTTGTACGTTCGTTGATGCGCTCTTCAATTAAATCGGCGTTTATCATGAAGGTGTCAGGATCCGAATCCACAAATACGGCTAAGGCGAACAGATTAAACGCAACTTGCGCGGTGGCCACAAAGGTGTTTGTCGGCACTATGACCTCATCACCAGGACCCACATCCAGGGCACACAGCGCGGCAGTGAGGGCAGTAGTACCGGCGCTTGTCGAAGCGCAGAATTTTGTGCCCATCAATTCCGCATACTTTCTTTCGAATTTGACCGCACTCTCCGTTTCAATGTAATTGTATTCCGACCATGTCTTGCTGCGAAATGCATCGAGATATAGCTCCACATCTTTGTCGTCATAGATCGGCCAGGAAGGAAACGGCTTTGTGCGCACCGGTGTACCGCCAAGGATTGCCGGCGTATCAGCTTTTTTTGCCAGATTAGCATATAGGGACTTCGCCCCGCCTAAAGACAAGGCAATCCCTGCTGTACTGAATGAGGTCTTCTCCAGGAACTTCCGGCGCGAGATTGATTTTTTCATTAAAACCTCCTTACGCAGATGGTATTTGTTTTGTAGACAACGATGAATTATTCACGACCCTGAATCACTTGAGACCATTTTTCTAGATGCCACATTCCCGGTCGAATCATCCATATTAACTGAGGTACCGCCCGGCAGGCACTGATTGGCTATGGCTATGCTACACCGCACGCTTCGGTCAACACCCGCGCCTGGATCAGCGAGCAACCTCAACAGTTGAAAGGTAGAGCTGCCAGGGTTATTCCGCAAGACCTTCACTTCCTCTCGGGAAGACAAAGCATTCTTATTAAACATACCGAATCAGAACCGCTGCCTAAAGATCAAGCACGAGCGGCGGGGGTACTAAGTGCAAAATGCAAAATGCAAAATGCAAAATGCAAAATGCAAATTGAAGATTGGAGATTGAAGAATTTGACAGGATAACAGGATTGACGGGATATATTGAGAAGTAGTAACAATAGGCAGGGGAAAAAGAAAAGAGAGACGAACCGCAAAGACGCCAAGGGCGCAAAGAAATTGAGAGAACCAGATTAGAAGAAGGGGCTGTTGTTAGTTGTCCGGCTACGCACTGCTACCTGTCTACACTTCGTTACGCCAGGCAAGCGCCGGACAAGTCCGTAGTCCGTTGTCCGTGGTGGGTAGTCAACCCCCCAGTCCCAAGCCCTTCGGCGGACTCCTCGAAGCGGATAATGACCTTGTCGGTGCTGGGCACGACGATGGGCCGGGCGGAGAGGGAATGCGGGCAGATGGGGGTGATGGTCAGGGTCTCCGGACTGGGCACCATGATAGGCCCCCCGGCCGACAGGGAATAGGCGGTGGAGCCGGTGGGGGTGGCCACGATCAGGCCGTCAACGCTCGGTCCTCGGCGTTTAGAACATAAGGACCGATCCTACTTGACCCCGACGTTATTCTTTCAAAAGAAGGATCTCAACCTTTCGAAATTCAACGGGATGGCTCTCGGACTGAAGGGATATGGAACCTTCGTGCAGCATCTTGTCCCCGTTGACGATCAGTTTCAGGCCGTCAGCGTCGTTTTCGTCAAGCTGCGGCTGCTCATATTCCAGCACGACCTCACCGTTAACGATGTGCTTGATGGTAGAGTTGCCGTGGACCTCAACTTCCGCCGTCACCCACTGGTCGCCGTGATACGTTTTTGAACCTGATGAGTTGCAGTGGCGGGTGACAAGCTCGCCGTCCATCACGATATGCGTGCCCGGGGTGCACACATTGCTGGTTGAACGTTGATCTACGCCGTTGCCTCCGAGGAGCTGAACCTCGATGGAAACCGGAAAATTCTGGTCCTTTGTCATGCTTTCGGGCGACTGGCCGTGAAACATGATCCCGCTATTCCGTAAGGCCCATCCGGCACCTCCGGGAACCTGTTCTCCCACGAACCGGTATTCCACGCGCAGTATGTAGTGTGAGAACTTGTCCTCGTAAAAAATGTGCCCGAATTTACCATCGAAGTTGTCGTACTGATCGTAAGACACCTTCAGGATTCCATCCTCAACCCGGAAGGTGTTCCCATAGTTGTCATTCAGTTCATGACCTGTGATCTTGACCTTCCACCCCTCAAGGTCCTTACCGTTGAAGAGGCTGATCCAGCGGTCGTTGCCCGGGCTTTCCAGTCCCTTTTCCAGTCCCTTTTCCAGTCCCTTTTCCAGTCCCACTGCGCAATGCGTGCCTATCAGGACGATGCACAGGGCCAACAGGACGCTCCGCCACCGGTTCATGGTCAAGGGGAGATTTATGATAGGAAGCTGCTTTTTCGTCATTGTCAATCGCTCCTTTTTGGTGTATTCATCAACTATAAGTTAAGAAAAGTTATGAGAAGAGCGCGAACAGTTCAAGCCAGAATTAGAGTCGGGGGCAGGCACATTTCTATCATTAGACATATTCTTGCTCTCAATTCGGTGTTGCCGCTACTGAAATGTTGGATGTTTAGACGTGGCCAAGACCCCGCCAAATCCGGGGCTGACGGATAAACATCGCTTTCGTCGAAGATTGTGTTGATATACTGCATGCCTTGCCAATTCCCGTTCCATCGCTCACCTCACGACCTCACCCCCCTTGCCTCCCCTGACCAACCCATCTTGGTGCGCAGGACCTGGAAGTAGTCGCTGTCCGGCAGGCGCACCATGTTGATGTTCCACTTGGCCCGCCGGGTGGTGACTACCGCCTGACTGGCGATCTCCAGCCTCACCTGCCCGTCCAGGGTCAGGGCGATGCCCTCCTCGGACTCCTCGAAGCGGATGACGATCTTGTCCGTGCCGGGCACGACGATGGAGCGGGCCGAGAGGGAATGGGGGCAGATGGGGGTGATGGTGAGGGCCTCCAGGGCGGGCACCACGATAGGCCCCCCGGCCGACAGGGAATAGGCGGTGGAGCCGGTGGGGGTTGCCACGATCAGGCCGTCGGCCACGTAGTCGTTGAGCCAGCGCCCGGTGACCTCCACCCGGGTGTGCAGCAGCCGGGGTGAGCCGCCCCGGTCCACCACCACGTCGTTGACGGCGTAGTAAGTCTCGAGCTTCCCGCTATGCTGAAGGTCCACGGCCAGCACCATCCGCTCTTCCAGGCGGTACTGCCCGTCCAGGACCTGCTCCAGGGCCTTGAAGGTGTCGGCGGTGGGGACCTCCGCCAGGAAGCCCAGGCCGCCCATGTGGATGCCCAGAATGGGGACCTTGGCCTTGCCGATGATCCGGGCGGTGGAGAGGATGGTGCCGTCGCCGCCGATGGAGAGCATCACGTCCACGTGCCGCACGATGGTGCCCGTGGACAGCACCTTCACCTCCTTGGGCGGCTGGTAGCTGGGACCCACCAGGCGGTCGGTGACGGCCACGGAGCAATCGTGCTCCAGGAGCCAATCCACCAGCGGTGGCAGGAGGTCCCACAGGTCGGGCTTGCGGTAGTTGGCTACAATGCCGAAGGATTTCATTCGTCTTCTCCGGTTTCCAGCCCCGGCAGGCCCGGCTGCTCCTCAAAGCCTTCCGAGGTTTTCAACAAGGTCTTTACCCTCTCTTCCGCGTCGGCGAGCCGGGCCTGGCAGAACTCTACCAGGCGCTTGCCCTCGGCGAACAGCTCCAGCGAGCGATCCAGGCTGACCGACTCGGATTCCAGCTGCGCCACGATTTCGTTCAGCCGCTCCAGGGCTTCCTCAA
>SDBV01013357.1_pt1 | contig 10459 bp, 13 predicted proteins | sample 2277081 | NCBI WGS metagenome assembly SDBV01 (sample SAMN10402039, study PRJNA504765) | marine sediment metagenome | isolation source: marine sediment core GS10_PC15, 223 cmbsf | place: Arctic Ocean: Southern Knipovich Ridge | collected 2010
GATGGGGCGATGCTCGTCGCTCAACAGATGGCCGAAGAAGAGCCGGACAAGTACTTCTACGCCAACCAGTATAACAACCCGGCCAATTGGGAGGCCCATTATCAAACTACTGGGGTTGAAATATGGGACCAGACCGATGGGGAAGTCACCCATTTCGTTGCTGGGCTGGGAACCACCGGGACCATAACGGGAACTACCCGCTACTTGAAAGAACACAACCCTCAAATCCAGAGCATCGCCTTCGAGCCAGATTCTCCGTTCCACGGTCTTGAAGGCTTGAAGCATATGCCCACTACTCACAAACCTGGGATCTATGACCCCGGGCTTCCCGATCAACATATGGAAATTTCAACCGAAGCGGCATATGAAATGGTCCGGCGGTTGGGAAAAGAGGAAGGCTTGTTTGTTGGCTACTCCTCTGGAGCGGCAGCAGTTGCAGCCCTAAAGGTCGCGGAAGAAATTGAGCAAGGGGTAGTGGTGACTGTTTTCCCTGATTCTGGCTATAAGTACCTGACCACAAATATTTGGGAGCAGGAATAATGAGATTGGAAATTTCAAAAGAACTACTTTCCCGGATCCATAATGATGGTGAGAAAGCTTACCCAGAAGAGGGAGCGGGATTGCTTCTTGGACAGGATGATGGGAAATCCCGGACTGTTGTGGATATTCTCCCATTGGATAACTCCCGAGAAGAGTCGGCCCGACGCAACCGCTACTTGATCACTGCCCAAGATATGTTCGAAGGTGAGAAGGAAGCCATGCGCAGAAAGATGGATATCGTGGGCGTTTTCCATTCCCATCCTGATCACCCTAACCGCCCATCGGAGTTTGATCGGGAATGGGCCGTGCCCTGGTATTCATACATTATCACCAGTGTAAAACAAGGAAAAGCTGACGAGAGCCGTTCCTGGCGTTTGTCTGATGATCGAGAAAACTTCAGTGAAGAAGAAATTATTCTAGCAAAAGAACTACAAAACAATTTATAATAAGGAAAAACACATGACAACTTTACGAATACCGACCCCCTTACGACCCTACGCTGATGGAGTCAGTGAGATACAAATAAAATCTGATAGTGTGGGACGCGCCCTGGAAGAATTGACCAGCAAGTTCCCCTCTTTGCATAAACACCTGTTTTCTGAAGATGGAGAACTTCGGGCGTTTGTCAATCTGTTTTTGAATGACGAAGATATCCGGTTCCTTCAAGGCGCAGAAACTCCGCTGAAGGATGGAGATATGCTGATGATCCTGCCGAGTATTGCAGGTGGGAAATAAGGAGGTCAACATGTCTGCAAGTCTTCAAAAGGTAGACTATTCAGCTTTACGCACCAACCAGGTTTTCATAATTGGCTTGAACATCCTCGCTTTCGTTCTTGACAATATTTGGTTAGCCTTATTTGTCGGGCTGGTTATGTCCCTTGGTACATTGGTCAAACGACCAGGGTTCGGAATTGTTTACGCACGTCTGTTGAAACCACTAGGTTTGGTCAAACCGAATGTGATCCAGGATAACCCTGAACCCCATCGTTTTGCCCTGGGCTTTGGGGCGGTGGTGATGTTAGCAGCCGTCGCGGTCCATTTCTCCGGTTTAGTCGTCTTGGGATGGGGGCTGATCTGGCTGGTGGTTGCTCTGGCGGCCCTCAACCTGTTCGCTGGATTCTGCGTTGGCTGTGCGGTGTATTATTGGCTCAACCAGTTTGGACTCCCCGGATTCACGAAATCCCCACCAGATGACACATTTCCTGGTATGCGTCCCAAGGTGCGCGTTTGATGAGTCCTGAGGTCTTTTCTCGCCTGGTAATTGCACTGGGATTGATTGCTTTTGGTTTGGTTGGATACTGGCTTATAAACCAGATTATCCTAAAACGGGCAAGAAGGAATCGTTTAGGGTTAGAGATGTTTGAGCTGGGTAGACCTGCTATTTTGTATTTCACTACGCCAAGTTGTATACCCTGCAAGACCGTCCAACGCCCCGCGATAGCTCGGCTTGTAGCAATGGTTGGTGATGGGGTCCAGCTTATCGAGGTGGATGCGATGGAAAGGCCAGACCTGGCAAATTATTGGGGTGTCCTATCTGTCCCAACCACATTCATGATCGACTCAAAAGGCGAACCGCGGCGGATAAACCACGGAGTTACAGGAACTGAAAAGTTGATCCATCAGCTGGAAAAGATCGAAGGTGGGCCGTTAGTATTACACACTCAGCCTGATGAAGCCCACGAATCAGTTGCCCGCGTGGGGACGGATTGATCGAATGAAATTAACCTAATTTATACATTCGGAGCGTATAATGTCAGTACAGATTATGGATGAACGAAAAGAACTCACCCATGAAGAAATTAAGCGTTATTCTCGCCATTTGCTTATCCCTGAAGTGGGATTAGAAGGGCAGAAGAAGCTCAAAGCCTCCTCGGTGCTTGTGATCGGGACTGGCGGTTTGGGTTCGCCAGTTGCCTTGTATTTGGCTGCTGCCGGAGTAGGGCATATTGGCCTCGTAGATTACGATGTGGTTGACTTTTCCAATCTTCAACGACAGGTGATCCACGGTATGTCTGGAATAGATGAACTCAAGGTCGAATCCGCCAAGGCGCGTTTGTTGGACATCAACCCAGAAATTGAAATAACAACTTATAACGTCCCCTTCACGTCTGAGAACGCATTTGATATCGCCAAAGGTTATGATTTAGTCATCGACGGCACGGATAATTTCCCCACCCGATATTTGGTCAACGATGTGTGTGTGATGCTCGGGATTCCCAATGTGTACGGCTCGATCTTCCGGTTTGACGGGCAGGTGAGTATTTTTGATGCCAAAGACGGTCCGTGCTACCGGTGTATTTTCCCTGAACCACCGCCCCCCGGCCTCGTGCCCTCCTGCGCGGAAGGCGGGGTCTTGGGCGTCCTGCCAGGTACGGTAGGTACTTTGCAGGCCACCGAGGCATTAAAGCTGCTCCTCGGGATCGGTACATCTCTAAAGGGAAGGATGCTGCTCTATAATGCATTGGATATGTCCTTTGATTTCATCAAGCTGCGCAAAAATCCTGATTGCAATGTTTGCAGTGAAAAACCCGAGATCACTGAATTGATCGATTATGAGGAGTTCTGCGGGGTGCCTATGAACGACCATGATGAGGGTTCCGCTGGGGCTGATTGGGACATCACCGCGACCGAATTGGCTGAATTGCTGAAGAGCGACTCGCCTCCTCGTTTGATCGATGTGCGTGAACCGCATGAGCTTGAAATTTCCAGGTTGGAACAGGCAGAATTGATCCCCCTTGGGCAATTGGCCGGGCGTCTATCCGAGCTAGACAGCGCTGAAGAGATCGTGATGATGTGCAAGGGGGGAACCCGCTCTGCGAGGGGATTGGAACTTCTTTTGGGGGCGGGCTTCCGTAAACTGAAAAATCTCAAAGGCGGTATCAATGCCTGGGTGGATGAAGTTGACCCGAGTATGCCGCATTACTAAACAGAATTAAACAAACCATAAAGACACAAAGATTTAAAGGAATCAGGTAATTAGGTAACCAAGTAATTAGGTTATCAGGAATTGGGGTGCGGATGAAATAATTACCTGATTCCTAGTTTAGAAGAAAAACAAAAAATTAACCACCGGGACACGATGGAAGTCTGACTGGTCCAATCGGTCTAACTGGTCAAGATAAGAATGAACCACAGAGACACGGAGGCAGTTCGAGGACTTCGTCTTCGACTCGGAGAACCTTCAGTTCTCCACAATGTTAGGATAGTGGAAGGAAATTGTATAAACAAACCATGAAAGTCCTAAGAAATGGAGGAGGAAAGTAGTCTATTTGGTCAGGAAAAGAATGTTTCGCAAAGATACGCAGATACAGAGTTATAGTTTATACTCAGCGTCTTAGAGTCTTTGGATAAAGGAAGAGATAAATTTATATGACAGACAAGAAAAAAATATTAGTGGTAATGGCTCATCCTGATGATGAGTCTTTCGGGATGGGCGGCACTCTGGCTTACTATGCCACAGCAGGTGTTGAAGTTCACCTGGTATGCGCTACCCGGGGTGAGGCTGGGGAGGTTGCACCAGAAATGCTTGAAGGTTGGGATTCCATTGCTCAATTGCGTGAGCACGAACTCCAATGTGCAGCTGAGACCCTTGGTCTTACGGAAGTCCATTTTCTGGAGTATCGGGATTCTGGGATGACTGGCTCTGCAGACAACGATCATCCGAAAGCGCTTATTAATGCACTTGTGGATGAAGTCGCTGAAAAAGTAGCATGCTACATCCGGACGATCCGGCCTGAGATTGTTATTACGTTTGACCCTGTGGGTGGATACCATCACCCCGACCATATCGCGATCCATGATGCAACCGTAAAGGCGTTTTATGCTGCTGGAGACCCCAAATCATATCCGAATGGGGAAAAGCCTTTTCAACCTGAAAAGCTTTACTACAATGTCTTCCCAAGAGGATTTATCCGCTTTGGAGTTCGTTTGTTGAAATTATTCCGGAAAGACCCAACCAAATTTGGCAGCAATCAAGATATTAACCTGGAAATACTTGCTAATGATGAAGATTATCCACCTCATGCCCGGATAAATTACAAATCAGTATTCCATTTAAAAGAAAAGGCGGACGCCTGCCATGCCAGCCAATATAATTTCGGCGGACAGAGTCCTTGGATCATGCGAATATTCCGCAGGCTGATGAGCGGAAAGGACAACTTCACCCGCGCTTACCCGCCCGCGCCGGATGATCTTCGAGTGAGGGATTTGTTTGCGGGGTAGGATTTCGGAGGTTAAAATTCCTAAAAAAACCTTCCTGAAACTCTTTGCAAACAAAACACCCCCTGGTATAATAATCCGCTGTGCCCCCCTGGGCACATTTGATTGTATAAAACATTAAGGAAAATTAGTTATGAGCGACGAATTATTGAGATCAGTTGAAGCCCCGGTAAATGAGAACGTCCCCGACTTGAAAGCTGGGGATGTGGTCAGTGTTCATCTTCGGATCAAGGAAGGCGAACGAGAGCGTGTCCAGGAATTTAAAGGTATGGTTATCCGTTCCCGCAAATCTGGAAACAATGCTAATTTCACCGTTCGGCGCACAGCCAGCAATGGTATCGGTGTTGAGCGAACCTTCCTCAGCCGTTCCCCCCGAGTAGAAAAAGTAGTCGTAGAGCGCCAATCGCATGTCCGCCGCGCCAACCTTTATTTTCTTCGTGACAGAACCGGCAAGAGCACACGCCTCAAACAAAAGATCAATAAATAAATATTAAATTGTCCGTTACAATAGGGTACAGAAACATCTGTACCCTATTCGTTGTTAAATGAAGATTATTAAGGAGATCTGAAAAATCATGTCCCTGCCCCTGATCGGGTTGACAACCTACAACTATACCGATCCCAAAACCAATTTCCTCTGGATCAGACTGCGTCGAGCATACGCTCAGTCATTAATTTCTTCTGGTGCGATTCCCCTTTACATCCCTGTAAATTTGCCGATTGATTCTGTGGAAGATCTGCTCTCTCGACTGGATGGGGTAATTTTATCTGGGGGAGGGGATATTGATATCTCTCGTTTCAATGGGGAGGAGCACGAAAAAGCCCAAGAGCCTGATCTGGAACGGGATGCGATGGAGATCGAAATATTTGAGCAGCTTATGAAAATAGGGATGCCTTTCCTGGGAATCTGCCGCGGCCTTCAGGTGATCAATGTAGCGCAAGGAGGGACTCTCTACACCCATGTCAAAGACCAGCTTGAGAATTCATTGGAGCACACCTTTTATCCGGATCACCCAACAGATTATCTGGCCCACGAAGTAGACATCAAACCGGACAGCCGATTGGCGAAAATTGTTGGTGAGACTAACTTACAGGTTAATAGTTTGCATCATCAGGGGATCAAATACCTTGGAAAAGGATTGGAGCCGGTTGCTTGGTCACCGGATGGATTGGTAGAGGGATTTGTGGTTGAAGGTCATCCATTTGGATTGGGTGTCCAATGGCATCCAGAATGTCTGCCCGATGCTGCCCATGCCCAAGCGTTATTCTCTGCCTTTTTGAAAGCTGTATCTGATAAATAATCTAAAAGGAGATACCCATGAATATTCTCAGAACCCCCGATGAGCGGTTTACAGATCTACCGGATTATCCTTATGAACCGAACTATGTTGAGGTAGATGGTTTAAGGATGAATTACGTTGATGATGGCCCAAAGGATGGGGATACAGTACTCATGCTGCATGGCGAGCCGAGTTGGTCATTCCTTTACCGGTATATGATTCCCTTATTTGTTGAGGCTGGTCATCGTGCTCTAGCTCCAGACTTGATTGGGTTTGGAAGATCGGATAAGCCATCTAAACAAGAAGATTACACATACCAGCGTCATGTGGACTGGACCTGGGGTTGGGTTGAAGCTGTCGGATTAGATGCTATTACCTTGGTGTGCCAGGATTGGGGGTCGCTGATCGGGCTGCGTTTGGTGGCTGAACACCCTGACCGTTTCGCTCGAGTGGTCGTCGCCAACGGAGGTTTACCTACAGGAAGTGGAGAGATGAGTGAAGATTTCTTAGCCTGGCAAGAATATTCCAAGACGACGCCTACTCTACCGGTTGGACGGATCATTCAAAATGGCACGACAACTGAATTGTCTGAAGAGGTGGTCAAAGCATATGAAGCACCTTTCCCCACAGAGGAATATAAAGCTTGTGCCAAGATATTCCCTTCTCTGGTTCCTACGACCCCTGATGATCCAGCCGTCCCTGCCAACAAGGCGGCATGGAAAGTCCTCCGCAAGTTCGAGAAACCTGTGCTAACTGCATTCAGCGATGAAGATCCGATCACAAGGGGGATGGACAAACCGATCCAGCGGTTGATCGCAGGGGCAAAAGACCAGCCTCATACGACGATAGAAGGGGGAGGGCATTTCCTACAGGAAGACCGGGGACCAGAATTTGCTAAAGTAGTGATCGATTTTATGAAGAAAACACTAAAAAAGTGATCTGGGCTTAACTATTTTAATAATTTCATACCTTAAGGGTCTCGAAGACTCTTGGGGTTCAAAAAGCTGGAGAAATAGTCCGTCCAGTTAATTTAATAATCTAGTACAATGCCAGGTGAAATTCTGTGTTTTCATTCAATTAGGAGTTCTATATTGGCAAAAAACACCCTTAGTTACCGCAATTTAAATCCGATCATTCAATCGTTTTGTAAGCTGATCTATAAATTGAATACATGGAAAATTGAAGACACCCTTCCAAATGATCTAAAAATGATCGTGATTTTAGCTCCTCATACGACCAATTGGGATTTTTTAATTATGCTTACCGCGGCATATTCATTAAGGATAAAACCTCAGTGGTTGGGAAAACATACAATGTTCAAAGGACCTTTAGGATGGTTTTATAAAATTCTTGGTGGGATACCTATCGACCGGACGAAGAAATCAAATGCTGTAGAACAGATTGTAAAGGTGATTAACGAAAGAGATCAGATCGTGATCGGGATCGCCCCCGAAGGGACCCGCAGCAAAACTAAATATTGGAAAAGCGGCTTTTATCATATTGCTTTAATGGCCAAAGTACCCATCCATTTTGCTTATATCGACTTCCCAAGCAAGACTGCCGGGGTTACCGGCGGGTTCATGCCGAGTGGGGACATTGATGCTGATTTGAAGATCATTCAAAATTTTTTTGCTGATAAGCGGGGGAAATTCCCGGAAAAGACTGGGGAGATCCAATTCAAACCGAAAATATCGTAAGGAAATAATTTTTATTCCCCTAATCCCAATATCCCCCTGGCTTCCTCTGGGGCAGCTACCTCTTTCCCGCGCTCGCGCACCAATCCGACAGCCATTTCCACCAGTTCAGCATTGCTCGCTGCGATTTGGTTTTCCTTGATATACAGGTTATCCTCAAATCCCACTCTGATATTCCCTCCTATCTCTATCCCTTGGGAGATCATCGGGAGCTGCATGCGGCCAACTCCCAACACCGACCAAACTGAATTCTCAGGCAGCTTTCTTCGCATGAAGTTGAGGTTTTCTTCGCTTGCAGGGATTCCCCATTTGACGCCCATGCAAAGTTGGAATATTGGCGGGTTATCAATAAACCCTCTCTCGATCAAGTCATTGGTCTGAGCAATGTGGCCAGGTTCAAAGACCTCGATCTCCGGCTTGACTCCAAATTCCCGCATCCTCTTGGCTGCTTCCTCCCCCCATTCAGGCGGGTTTATGAAAACAACGTTTCGGAAATTCATAGAACCAATATCGAGGGAGCAGATATCAGGCTTCAGAGCCAAGACACCCAACCGTTTTTCAACCATATCTTCAGGTTTTTCCTCAATGTGCAGACCGCTTGTGGTCAGATTGATGAGCATGTCGGTTTCCCCCCGGATGCGTTCCACCACTTCTTGGAAAAGTTCAATCCGGTGATCCGGTTTTCCTGTTTTGGGGTCGCGGACGTGGATATGGGCGATGGCTGCCCCAGCCTGCCAGGATTCGATTGCAGATCGAGCGATCTCTTCCGGTGTGTAGGGTACAGCTGGGTTCATCTCTTTCGTGGGAGATGAACCAGTTACTGCGGCTGTGATAATAACTTTACTCATGGAAAAGTTTTGTTCCCAAAATACAAATAAGGGCGGATGTAATGCGCCCTTATTTGATGGTTATCGATTGGTTATACAAAATGATAAAAGTTTACTAATCGTCGTCCAAATAATCTCTGACCATCGTTTTGATCTCTTCGGCATCCCTTTTCTTTAGGCCATTGATGAAGATCGGTTGAGAACCGCCGCTGGTTTCAATATTGATATCCCCAAAGAAAAGTCGGGTGTTGACTTTTACAGAGGCGATCTGGTTGAAATTGATGATCTCTTCATTTTTTCCAATAAGTTTGGATTTGATGAAAATGATACTATCATCATCGACGATCACTTTATCCGGGAATAAAAAATTCCCTTGCGTCAATCTGCTTGATCTAAATTCTTTTGCCATCTCAGCCTCCTAAATGAATTGGTGAATGATTTGTAAATATATTATCATTAAATTTCATAAATTATCTATATCAGAGATGGAATCTTGTATGTTGAGAAACCATCCACTAAATCGATTCCTCAATAAACTCATCCTGGTCCTTCTTTGCTCCTGAAAATATTTATTACGAAGGAACGAAGACAAAAATCATTAATTTGTTAATGTCTTAGGGGCTTAGTAGTTTATTAAATTAATATGTCACGTACTGCTCCACAAAGGTGGCTAAGAACAGTAAGACGACCGCAATAGAATTTGTGAATACATGCATGGCAATTGCCATCCATAATGATCTTGTCTTCTCATAGGCCAGTGCTAAGGCCACGCCCATCACAAACCCAGACGCCATCACACCTACGGAGTCAAAGTGCCCAAACGCAAACCAAACTGAACTTACGAAGACACTCAAGCCCACTCCCCACCGCTGTCGGAACCAATTGTAGATCAAACCGCGGAAATACAGTTCTTCTGCGATGGGAGCGAGGATACCCACGGTCAACAGCATGATCAAAAAACCGGACCATGAATCCATCCCAACACCCAAAAGCTCTTCGCGCATCTGAAGGTTTTCTAAGTCACCGTGAATGAGATATTCAACCGCTGTGCCGATAACACCCCGAATAGGCAATAAAAACACTACGATAAGGAACGCAAATAGAAGATAAATATTCTTCCATACTGGGGGGGAGATTCCCAGGCTTGCCCAGGTTATCTTGCCGCGGCGGATCCCGAACAAATAAGTACCCCCTCCGATAAAGAGGGGATTCGCCAGGGTAGCCACTGTTGAAACTGTGAGGTTGATTTCGTCTTTATAAAATGGATAGGTAATTAAAAAACTGCCAACAACAAAAAGGCCGAAGATACCGAAGATATATAAAAGTATGTCTCCCCATGTGCCGGGGATGGGTTCTGAGGGGTGAGAAGAGGATTCGGGGGATATGTCCATATGAATAATTCTACACCATAAAATAGGCGATCATGATACGATCATGGTCGCCTTGGTGAATCTAATCGTTATACATTTCAGTTTCCAAATTCAAGTTCCCCGATCGTGAAATAAAAAGTCGCCCCTTTCCCTTCTTCTGCTTCTACCCATACCCGCCCATTATGACGCTGTATCACCCGTTTGACTATCGCCAAACCGATCCCGGTCCCTTCAAACTCCTGCTCGTTGTGGAGCCGGTGGAAGGCGCTGAAAAGTGTATCTACGTAGGCCATGTCGAAGCCTACCCCGTTATCGCGAATATGAAAAACCGTTTCATTCCCTTCATTTTCGCACCCAAAAGCGACCTCAGCAGCTTCACGATCACAGGTGAATTTGACAGCATTGGAGAGCAAGTTGGAGAGCAGAATCTCTAACAAGTGTTCATCACCCTGTACGGACGGACAATCTGAAATCTTGAAATCAAATTTTCGTTCCGGATGTTCTTTTATCAGATCTGTAAAGACCTTTCC
>SDBV01013358.1_pt1 | contig 10459 bp, 11 predicted proteins | sample 2277081 | NCBI WGS metagenome assembly SDBV01 (sample SAMN10402039, study PRJNA504765) | marine sediment metagenome | isolation source: marine sediment core GS10_PC15, 223 cmbsf | place: Arctic Ocean: Southern Knipovich Ridge | collected 2010
TCGTAGGACTCCCAGCGAGCGCTTGCGCCAGATCGGCACGGGGCCACGTCTCATAGAGATACACCTTGGCGGAAGGCGCCGCAGTGTGGACGCCTTGCTCGATCGTCTGGACGCTGGAGCAAAACCCGGCAGGATCACTGGTTGTGCTCAACGTCAGCGAATAGGGAAGGGGCTTTTCACTGAGTTCCTGCAAAACGACAGCATCCCACTTGGACTGCTCGATGACACTGGATGCGTTGGCGAAGTTCACCGCGAGACTGGTTTCCGAAATCGCTTCGATATGGACGTCATAGTTGAGCCCGGCCTCGACCGCGAATTCGGCAAAGATACCGGGAATGCCACCATACGGCCCGGGTTCGATCACCTCGGCCCGCTTACCCGTCGCGCCGTAGTTTTCGTCGACGACGAGAGGCGACCCTGTCGTAGCGTTTTGGGTCCCACCGGAGTTATACGGACGTACCGGCGTGTAGCGTCCATGCGTAAAGCTGTCGCCAACAAACAGGATGTGTTGCAGCGGTGCTGAGACCGGGGGCGGCGGCGCCGTGGTTCCTCCTCCGCCTCCACCTCCACCGCATCCCGCGAATATGACAGGCCAGCAGTACATGGCGAGCTTTCCAGGCGTGGGCCACGAGTTCAGGTTGAAACGAGTTGATACTGATGAATTCTGTGACCTGATTTTCATACGTTATGCTTACCTTTAAGTTCGTTTTGCTTGCGTAGTTATCTAAAACAAAGCATGAAGTACAGGCTAAGCTACGAGGTCATAGATGTAAAATACATATCGTGATGGGTAGCAATATGTTTTGAATATGAGGTGTTTGCGATAGGAAAGAACTGCAACCCGGCGAAATACTTCATTCGTCAAATTTGGGTTATATATAGGAATGCGAAATAAAAAATTGAGAAGAGATATGCACCAAGAAAGGGGAGAGCTATTTGGGCGCCGCTTCGACTAGTCGCCATTGGTTGTCACAAAGGGCCAATTGATTGTCGCGAATCGCCAGACACCCGGGGCCTACCACTGTGCTAGTCGTCTTTCTTGTTTGACGAAGACGGCCTTAAGGACCCCGGCGTCACTCCCATGATGCGAGTGAACGATTTTATGAAGCTGCTGACGCTGTCGTAACCGACCGATGACGCCGCGTGTTTGACGGACACCCCTTTTCTTAGCTGCGTGGCCGCCGAGAACACACGTGCGTGTTGAACCCACTGGCCAACCGGTAGCCCGGTTTCTTCCTTGAAACGACGCAATATGGTGCGCTTCGAGATGCCTGTCGCAGCGGCCCATTCCTCAAGCGTCCGGTTCTCGCCAAGATGCTGGAGAATGTTGTTTGCCATTTCGCGCAAGCGCCGGTCGATTGGCATTTGCATTTCGAGCGGTTGATCGGTTGATCGCTGGATTTCGTCGAGCAATACCCGAATCAGGTTGGCTTCCGGAACGCTTTGTTCAGGCGCGTTTGTGAGATCCGAGAGTCGCCGGAGAATTTCCAGCAGCAGGCGACTCCCGTTGAAGGCCGAAATGTCAGTTGGCAACCTTTGATTAACCGAGTCGCCTAAACACGCTGCAAAACCTCGCACGGGACCTGCTGTATCCATCGAATGCGTGGTGTTCATCGGGAGATAGAGGCATCTGTCTGGAAGCAGAACATGCCGTCCTGCTGCCGTCTGAACCGAGGCAGCTCCTCCGGTTAGAACAATGAGTTGAGGACATGCATGTTGATGACGGGTCGAATGCCATTCGGTAGCTTGACTGAAGTGCGCAACAAACGTCCGGCCACCAAGGCCATCGACCTTGGCATGGAATGCCTCTTCGATGGAATTCATGTCTATTTTTCCGCGAATCCACGAGGCGCTGGCTTCCGCGGTTCACCCATTTCGTCTTCACGATGCCGAAGAAACTTAGAAGTGGTTTCGGCGTTAAACCGCCAATTCAACTCACCGCCAGACGTCATTGGCCAGCGGCTCGGATCGTTGGTGGGGGCATGGGTCCTGAAGCAAGTGGTCAGGCGAGTCTGATTTACCTGGACCCGATCCTCTAAATCTTTCGTTAGAACGTTACTCATTCTCTAAGCCGTGTGAAATAACGTGAGTTAAATGCAGGCGCCGTTGCGACACATCGTGTTCATGCAGATAACGCTTGTACATCCCGGTTATTCCACGCACAAGCCATATGTAGGTATGGGACGCGGCTACAGGTGCGTTGGTGTCGAGCCGGTGCTGCATAACGAAGAGAGTGTTGACGGGCGTCCCTCTTGCTAAGGCTGCCTGTGTCTGGTCGACGCTATGAATTCGTCCCGTAGCGCGAATTTCTGGATTTTCCCGGAGGCTGTTTGGGGGAAGTGATCGACGAAGCGCCAGAGCCTTGGCGTCTTATATGAGGCGAGGCGTGCACGGCAGAATTCGCCGAGTTCGTCGCCGCTCAAATTGTGGCCCGGCCGTGGCTGTACGAATGCGACGACGACTTCACCCCATTCCGGGTCGGGAACGCCCACGACTGACGCATGGGTGACGCCCGGGTGTGTATGCAGAGCATCCTCAATTTCCCGCGGATAAATGTTCTCTCCGCCGCGAATGATCATGTCCTTGATGCGGCCCTGGATGCGCAGATAACCCTGCGCATCCATGCTGCCGAGGTCTCCGGTATGCAGCCATCCTTGCGCGTCGATGGCCTGCGTGGTTGCTTTGAGGTCGCCAAAGTATCCCTTCATGACGCAGATGCTCTTCGCGCAAACTTCCCCGATAACCCCAATGGGGACGGTCTCTCCGGTATCGGGATCGACGATCTTGACTTCGGTCTGCGGCAGTGGCCGCCCCACCGTATCGATCCATTGTGGATTGGGGTCGTGTGGCAGCGTGTGAGTGATATAGGGCGACGACTCGGTCTGGCCGAAGCCAATCGCGACATCAATACCGAACTCGGTGAACGCGCGGCGCACGAGTTCCGGGGGGACGGGTGCGCCTCCCAACGTGGTCAAGCGCCATGCCGAAAGGTCCCGATCTTTTGCGCCAGGTTGATCGAGCATTTTGATCAGCATCGTAGGCACGCTTAACATCAACGTGCCGCGATGAGCCTCAAACAGATCGAGCATGAGCTTGGGATCGAATCCAGCCGGCAGTACATGCATGCCGCCTGTCTGCAACGCGCCGAGCGTGACGAGCCCGCAGCCAGATGTGTGAAACAGGGGCATCGGGTTGATCCAGACGTCTTTGGCATTTGCGCCTATAACGCTGGCATAGAACCGGCTATTGCTCACGAGCCCGCGGTGCGTCAACAGCGCCCCCTTGGGAAATCCAGTCGTGCCGGACGTGTATTGAATCTGCGCGATATCGTCAGGGGACACGCTCGGTAGAGAGCGTGTGTTTCTGCCTGAATCGAGGAAGGCAGGCCAATCCGCAAGCGAGATGACTTCGCGCAGATCGGGGACATCCACTTTAATCTCATTCAGCATTGCTGTTAGATTACGTCCCCGGTACTCGGGGCATATAACAATGCCGGTGGCGTTGGATTGCCTGAGGACGTAGGCGAGCTCGTTGGGGAGATACGCGGGATTGGCGGTAACCAGCGTGATTCCCGCCAATGCCGCGCCAAACTCGAGCAGTACCCATTCGGGGCAGTTGGCGCTCCAGACGGCAACGTGCTCTCCGGGAGAAAAACGCTCTAGCAGAGCACGGGCGACGAGGCCGGCCTCTTCAGACAGTTGCTCGAAAGACCACTGACGGCGAGGACCGGTGATCTCTGTGCCCTCTACCAGTGCGATTCGATTGCCCCAATTGTCTGCCGCGAGACGCAGGGCATCTCCAATCGACTGTTCAGCAAAGGGGTCACGAGTGTCGCCTTGGCAATACGACAGATCGGCCTGCGGACAGGTGATAGCTTTTGTTGCCATGACAAGTTCCTCGCACTACAATGATTCTAAATGTACCGTCCGAAACGGACTAATGTCAATGACCCAAAATACCTCACATGTGGAAGCATCTGTTCGGCTGAGTCCGGTTTCGTATGTCGTCTTAGGCATCATCGGATTGCGGGGTCCGTCGACTCCGTATCAACTGAAGCAGGCTATCGAGCGCTCGGTCAGGTACTTCTGGCCTTTTCCACACTCGCAGCTTTACGGCGAGCCGGAGCGGCTGTCGCGCGAGGGCCTGCTGGACCAGGAAGTGGAAGAGGGCGGGCGCCGCCGCCGCGTCTATTCATTGACATCCAGCGGCCAGGAAGTGCTGGAGAACTGGTTGAAAACCCCGCCGGGGGAAGTGTTCGAGATGCGGGATATGGCGGTGTTGCAGCTCTTTTTCAGTGAGTTCACGAGCACCGCCGAGCTGGTAAAACTGGCGGAAGATCAGGTGCGCCTCTACAAGGAGCGTCTGGCGGTGTACCGGTCAATTATCGAGTACAACGAAGGAAGGGAATGGGCCGCTCGGCGGATGGCTCCATTGGATCTCGGTGTGCGCATGGCAACGGCGTGTCTGGAATTCTGGTCCGATATCGCCGCGAATCCTCCGCCTGCGCGAGAGTAGTCGAGTGGTGTTTCATGCCGGCGCGCGGATAAATCACGACCGTGCCTGCACCATCTTCATGTGAGGCGCGAGCGATTCGCCTCTATCTTGCCCGCAATCAGGCTTACCGTCGCGCGCCGAATGGGAAATCCCCGTGCATGCTCGCGAAACCGGCCGGCTACTTCGGCAGTGCGTTCAATGACCGCCTGCGCGGCGCGGGCCGACAAACCCGCCAGGCTGGCAAGCTGCAACAGATGCTCACGCGCCGGCGCGCGGCTCTCGCCGCACACGTCCATCTGATGTTCACCACCGGGCCCTTCGTTGAAAGTCAAATCGTAGGCCGGCGAGAATTGCCATTGCCCCTGCGCCGACAAACGGAAAGAGAAGTTCTTCGTGTGATCGTCGCGGTTGTTGAACACCACGTTGAACACGCAGCGCTCGAAGGCCCGCAGCACTTCACGCTCATCCCGTGTCATGAAGCGCGTCAGCTTCAGAAGCGAGCCATAGTCGATCGAGGGATAGCGAAAGTTGGCGTTCAACGCGCCGGCAGCGGTGTGCATCGGCACGCGCTGGGCGCCGGAGCGGTCGAAACGTTCGATGCCAAAGGCCGAAAGGCGGGGCCCGAGGTCAAAGTACCGCGTGGTCGGCACCGGAATCCGGCACGTGTCGGCAAGCACCGCATATAGCGCCTCGATTGCGCACACTTCCTTGTGTTCGTGCTGGGCAGGAAACTTGACCAGCCAGGGCGTGCCGGCACTTTTCTCCGAGTTCGACATCCGGCCGCTATGCGGGTCGAAGTTGACCAGCACCTTGGGCCGGGCGCCGTGTGGTGAGCCACCCATCAGTACGAGCTCGCGCAGCAACTCGGCACTGCCGTCCGTCATCACTTCGCGAACCTCCTGGGCAAGCTGCATGAGCTGCACATCGGAAGGTTGCAGATCGTCTCCCTGAGCCGGCTCAAAAATGAGCGCGCCCATTGCCTTCTCGCCAATGAAGGCAAGGCGGTCGAGCGGAGACATCCGCGCAGGCTCCCAACCGCGCTGGCGAAACAGACGGTCCATCAGCAGCATGCCCCAGCCGTCGGGCAGGGCATCGGAAACGAAGCCCGGCAAGCGAAACTGATGGTCCGGGAAGCCGTCGTAGGCCGGCTGACGCAACGCCAGATGCAAGGGCGAAAGTTCGAGACCCCGTTGCAGCGCTTCAGAGGAGTACTCAAAGATCAGGTCGGTTCCGTTGTCCCCGAGCATGCCGAGTTCAAAGCGCTCGCCCCAGCCGGTGTAGACGACGCTCAGTTTTTTCATCGTCACCTCCGGGAAGCTCGCTCACGTGTGGCGCTCGCCTTTTCCATCGCGCGAATGGAGTTCGGCTTGTATTCAAACAGAGGCGACAGCGAGCCGGCCAGCCCGAGCGCCACTGCTACCCGGAGAAGACTCTCCAGTGAAGCCTTCCCGGTACGCTCGAGATTGCGTACCGCGCGCTCGGACACCCCCGCGCGGGCGGCCAGTTCGCTTTGCTGCAGGTTCCGGGCGAGACGTTGCGCGCGTAGCCGTTGACCCAGTTCGCGCGCAATTTCATCCGCAGTAGCAAGTTCAAAGAGCAACATTTTGCCGGTTATCCTCGGATTTTGCCGATAATCATTGATATTTTACCGGTTGATGATCCGGGCAACAAGGTAGGTTTTATATAACAGGCACATTTGTGCCGCTTAGATGCATTTTTTGCCATTAACCGGCAAATAAACGATGATTGATTTCATTCTTTGATCGGAGTGTGAGGGGTGACTGGTCAGGTTGGTACGGAGGCCGAAGCAGATCGATATCGGGGCCGGGGCGCTTGCTGCGTCGCCGCATCGCCGAACGGCGCCATATAAGGGCCAGCCCGGGGTAGAAAAGTGTTGTAAAGCGAGATAGATTGATCGTCAGATTAGGCGTATTCCAATAATCGATAGGAGACGCGCGGGACGTGGCAGTCGAGGCACGCGCGGGATTGAATGGAGCCTGACATGGTGCGCATCGATCTGGCAGTACTCGCGGGTGTTGGGATTCTCGCTCTGGCCTGCCTGGTGGCGTGTGGTTTCTACGTCTACCGGTGCAGCGATAGCTACCGCAACCGAAAGCGCCGGGCCGAGGCGAAAATGAGCGCTGGACGAGTGATCCAACGCATCGGCACCCAGCTTTCGCAAACCGAGCCAACCATTGGCACGCAACTCAGCGATCGCTGTAGAACCTCGCTGTACCGGGTGATGTTTGGCCGCGCGCATGACGAAAGTATCGTGTTCCTGATGGCCGCCAGCCGTGACGCGGCACAAAAGGAAGCGACCGAAGCGCTGGCCGCGATCCACTGCATCACGCCCGACGAAGTTTGCCTTCATCACCTTGCCTCATTCCGCGAGCTGATTGCCAGCGGTGTCAGCGAGGACGAGGATTTGCGCCTGTTCGAGGTTGCAAGGCATGGCTCAGACGTCAGTCTATGGGCCGAGCATCCGCTTTTCCTGACCGATGACTCGACCTTGCTCGGCAAGTGGGCCGAGTTATACGCGGACCTTGCCCGGGAGTTGGCCGCCCGCGCAATCAGCCGGGCACGCGCCTGACGAGCCTGTCCAGCGTCAAAATGAAATATCGCGCAATAGCTGGCTCCGCGGCGGGGCGCTGGCCGTACCGCCACGGCCGCGCCACTCAACGTTGCGGGCCGCGCCGATCTGGCGCGGCGCAGAGCGCATGGTCAAAGTCAATGCGTTATGGTTATGGTGATGGCGGATTCGTAGGTGATCTGAACGTGATCGTGACGCACCAATGAATTCATCACGGTGACCAGGTCAGGCTGACTCACCTTGATCGACTGAGCTGCGCCGGACGCATCGACAATCGTCACGAGATCCTGCTTCTTGTTGATCCCGGTGACTTCCACCACTCCCTCGTACGTCCGCACGGCGTGAAAGCCGTCTTCGCTTGCATCGGCCGTGGACTGAGTCACTTTTACGGTGTGGCTCACGCGCGTGAGCCGGGCGCCCTTCATGCGGGTCAGACCGGTTACGTACGGCTCCAGATAGCTGATTGCGATTTTATCGCCGAGGTGAACCCGATCGAGGACGTCACGATGGTCTTTCGCATTGAGGCTTAACTCCTTGCCGCCCTTCGTCGTCACAACAATGATCGAATTTTTCGTGTCGATGAAACTCACGGTACCGGTTTCGCTGTCGACGAAGGTACCGCTTTGAGACGCGGCTACCGGCTCCGAAGCCGTGTTGTCCGCGGCGGCACAAACCGAAACCCACGACGACAGGCCTAATACGACAGCGAGTGCTGCGCATCGCTTCGCAACGGACGAACGACCATTGGACTGGTAAGACATTCATGTCCCCTGTATAGGTGCCGTTTCATGCCGACGAAAGACGCAGCATTGATACGTCCTGTGTACGGTCAATGAAACGCAAGTTCGAGATGGTAAGCACATCATGGTGGCGCCTGCTACTCAAGATGCGGTGTTACGGTACCACATTCGTTTGCGCACCATGTAATGCGCTAGTAGGCAAGATTACAGAGGTCTTCCTTTGTCTTCCAGTTCGCAGTGCGATACAGCGGCTGCCTGAAAGCTTGTCAAGTTAATTAACAATTCGCAATCCGATACATTTTCCAGTCTCGCTGCATTGTCATCGTTGCGTCATGCTGGCGAGATACAAGTGCGTGAGATCGGCGTAGTCGCTGTGATTCGGCGTCGGCGCCGTATTCTCCCCTACAAACCTCAGGTGAAAAGGAACGATCGAACCATGGGCAAGTACAAGGTCAAACTCAGCGAAGGAAGTGCCTTTGCCGATCACGAGCATGAGCACGCTGCTGAAGGTGAAGACGAGAACGAGACCCCGGTTCGCAACGGCGACGATCTGACGTCGAAGGTCGCTACCGTCGGTGTCGTCGTAGTGGGTGCTGCACTGCTCGAAACGGCGCTGATCCCGGGCATTCTGATTGGCGCGGCAGCAGCGCTGGCGCCCAAGTATCTGCCGAAGTTCGGCGAGCGTATTCAGCCGCTGTTTAATACGACCGTGCGCGGCGCCTACAAGCTGGGTCGCAAGGCGCGTTCTGCCGTCGGTGAGGTGCGCGAGCAGATGAGCGACATTGCAGCCGAGGTCGAGGCCGAAGAAGTGGCCGCAGCAAGCGAGCCGGTAGGGGCGGCCGAGCCGGCCAAGGCCTAAGCGCGGCTCATTGCATAGAGCCTGGGCATACGCGCGTCGCAAGCATGCTTCACGACGCGCGTCGCAACTTTGACATAGGCGTCCGGGCGCCGCGCCTGAAGCGGTTCTTCTCAAGCGCGGATCGCGGCTCGGACGGGCTGGACATCTCCCGTCACTATCGAACCCCACATGAGTAAAGTTCCTCAGTCAGACGCAGCGCTCAGCGATACCTCCCACACGGCTGTCAACGCAGCCTCCCCGGCAGCAGACGCTGCGGCACAGTCCGCTCGCGCCACAGTCGCAGCGGAATCGTCCGCCGAAAGCGAGACTGCCGCGGCCAAACCGGTCAAGAAAAAGAAGCGCGAAATTCGTATCGAGCACAAGGTGCCGGGCCGCATTCGCATGAAGATTCCGTCCGCGAAGAACAATCCGGAATTCCTCGCCCTGTTCCAGAATGTGTTCTCGTCGGTCAATGGCATCACCAAGGTGAAGGCCAAGCCGGAAACCGGCAGCATTGTGATCCACTACGATCTGAAACGGGAAGCCGAATTCCAGACGCACTTTCATCATTGCTGTGCCCAGCATGACATGACGGTCAAGGCCGCACGCCCCGGCGACGAAATCGAGGAGATCGCCAAGAAGATCGAGGCGGAAGCCGAATTCCTCGCCGAGCGCTCCGAAGCGGTCCGCGCGACGGTCGACCTGTTCAAGAAGGTCGACTATCAGATCAAGGCGATGACCGACAACACCCTCGATCTGAAGATCGTACTGGTCGGCGGCCTTGCTGTTGCGACCTTCGTCGAGATCGGTGCGGAAGCGGCTACGCCGATGTGGGTGACGCTCGCGTTGTTTGCGGTGAATCACTTTGTCGAGTTGAAGCAGGAAACTCGCTCACCGGCCCCGGCTGCTCCGCTCCTTCCCGCTACGCGCTGACCTGGGCAGAACATGGAATTTACAATCCGGCACGCGATTCCGGGACGTGTGCGTTTGCATGTGCCCGTTTTGTGTGCGCCGTCGCCGCTGGCCGAATCGGCACTCTCGTGGCTGAAGCAACAGGATTTCATCGACGACGCCTGTGTCAAATATGACTGCGCCAGCCTGATCCTGCATTACGACAGCGAGCGGGCCGACGATCTCTCCGATCTGCTCGAGATGTTCGAGGGCTTCAGTCTCGCCGACCTCGATCAGTTGCTTTTCAGGCGGCACGGAGCTCGTCGGCAGAGGGGCGAGCGCAAACCTCTGGGTCGGCTCGGCGGCCGGTCGCAGATCCTGGCGGGCGAGCTTGTCCTCGACGGTACCAGCCAAATGACCAAAATAGATTTCGAAAACCCCGGTCAGACCCACGATGACTATGGCCGCGGCAGCCAGCCAACGCACCCAGGGGCGAATAGTAATCGGCTCGGGCCGTCCTTGAAGTAGGGGTTCCACCAGTGTGTCGAGGACTGCCGGCGCCTGCTCCCTGGTGGCGAGAGCGGCCAGTGACCGCCGAATCTCGGTGAGCGCGGTCAGATCTGCGGCGAGAACCGGATCCGACTCCAGCCGGGCCCTCAGATCCCGCTCCTCTGCCGGGGTGAGGTCCCCGTCGATCAACCCACTGAGCCGTTCGATACGTTCGTCCTCCATCAGATCTCCACAATCCTGCGCAATGCATCTCGAGCCCGGGCAAGGCGAGACCTCACCGTACCGATCGGAAGATCGAGGGCGTCGGCGATTTCCTGATAGCTCAGCTCTTCACCGTCGCGAAGCCACACCACCACTCGATAGTGTTCTGGAAGCTCGCGGAGAGCGTCCTCGACC
>SDBV01013359.1_pt1 | contig 10459 bp, 8 predicted proteins | sample 2277081 | NCBI WGS metagenome assembly SDBV01 (sample SAMN10402039, study PRJNA504765) | marine sediment metagenome | isolation source: marine sediment core GS10_PC15, 223 cmbsf | place: Arctic Ocean: Southern Knipovich Ridge | collected 2010
AATGAATTGTCCATTTTGCAACTTTAACCTTAAACTTGTTGATATAAAGAAACTCTGCGAAGGTTGCGTTACCACAAAAGGCTGTACGATGATAAAATGCCCTAACTGTGGTTATGAAACTATCCCCGACCCAGACATATTAAAACTAATAAAAAAGATGAGGAAAGAGAAATAATAGACGCCTATCGATAAGCGCTGTTTTGCACAACAACCCTCAACTAAGGAACTATTCCACAGGCAGCACGAGCGCCTCCCCCGCCAAGCTTTTTTGGTATATCCGAGTAGTTATCTCCACCTGCATGAATCATTAAGGAGCGTCCCTGCAAATCACTAACCTTAACTCTTGGAGCCAGGACAGGAGTCCTTGCATTTCCTGCAGAATCTACCCACAAAATCGGCAAATCACCCAGGTGGCCTTCCTGATACGGCCCTAAGTGTTTCCCTGCACTTGTCGGATCATAATGGCCACCCGCTGCCAGTCCCGGTACCATCCTTCCACCTTTACCTATTGCGCGGCAGTCAGGATTCTGATGAACATGGAAACCATGCGGGCCGGGAGTAAGACCTTCAATGGATGGAGTCAATAATAGTCCGTAAGGAGTATCTTCCGCAGTAACGTGACCTATCTGTAATCCTTCTCCTGTTGGAGAAGTTCTTTGGATAGGAATTTCTACTTTATCCGCATAAGCAAATCCTGCAACAAAAATTAAGACAAAAACACCTATTATTCCTTTTAAAAAAACACTCACTTTTTACCCTCCTCTTGAAAATATTATTTATATATGTAAATTGAACAATTTTATATTACATGTTAATGTCGCTTAATTTAATTATAACAGTTATTGATTCTGTTTCGTAGTCAATACCTGAATAGTTTTTTAATTTTCTACTTTCTTCTAGTTGCAATGTTCATACCATTAATCATTATATAAAACAAGATTTTACTGGTACGTATAAGATATTGCAATAAAAAGAGTTATGAATATCGTATATACAAGAACTATTCTTTCAGTTAATTATTAAATATAAAATATTCGAAAACTTTTCCAAAATTATGGAATTATTGAGATATAAAAACTTCTGGATACTTGGAATGGATAGATGGATTAATTATTTATCTAAGGGACTTGTCAAAAACACTGAAGCACTTCATTACATAATTTCTCAGTAACATAAGGGTGTATAATTATGAAAAAGCAATGCTATGTGCTTTTGTTACCTTTACATATGAAAAAGGAATTGAACAATAAATTATAGTATCTGCAGATATCTGCGTAAATCCATGGTAAAATTGTTGACAAAATATACTGTTCTACAGCCATACAAGGTTCAGAATTTTTTGAAATGTTTTCTAAACGATCATCTACTTTGTTAAAAGATAATTTCCAATGATTAGATGATTTATACCAGTGCCGGAAAAGCATCTAACGGCATCTTTTGGTGAACATACTATTGGTTCGTCATTGTCATTAAAGGATGTATTTAGCAGTGCGGGAACACCAGTAATTGTTTTGAATTCATTTATTAATTTCCAATAACGGGGATTCACTTTTTTTGAAACTGTTTGATATCTCCCAGTACCATCATAATGGGTTACAGCAGGGATAATATTTCTTTTCTCATCCCTAATCTTAAAAACCATCTGCATAAAAGGATTCTCACAACTAGTTTCAAAATATTCACCTGTATGTTCCTCCAGAATGGAAGGTGCGAAAGGGCGAAATGATTCTCTATGTTTCACGGCAGCATTTACTTTATCTTTCATATTAGGATCGCGCGGATCAGCCAGGATACTTCTATTACCTAAAGCCCGCTGGCCTACTTCCATACGCCCCTGAAACCAACCAATTATATTACCTTTGGAAATTAAATGCGCTGCGACAGCTTCAATATCCTCATGCTTTGTATAGCTTAGAAGTGAATCCTTTAATACTCTCTCAATCTCATCGTTCGTGAAACCTGGCCCCCAGTAATCATGTTCCATTTGAAAAATTCGATCATTTCCCATAACCTGGTTCCAGTAATAAAAACATGCTCCAATACTGCATCCAGCATCGTCAGCACTTGGTTGTATCCAAATCGTATCAAAAGGCCCCTTTTCCATAATTATTCCGTTCATCTTACTATTCATTGCAACTCCACCTGCTAAACAAAGATTTTTGCTTTTTGTCTTTTCGTATAAATATTCACACATCTCTAAAACCACATCCTCTACCCTTTTTTGAAATGAAGCAGCTATATCTTTATGCCTATCCGCAATTTCATCATCTTTATATCTCTCAGGACCAAAACGTTCTATAAACTGGTCAGAATAACGTCTCGGACTCCATACATAATATGCGAAATAATCGAGATCAAGCCTTAATTCGCCTTTTCTTTTATCAAATTTGATTATATCTTCAAATTCTTTGTAATATTTTTCTGGATCACCATAAGGAGCAAGCCCCATTACTTTCCATTCATCGGAGTTAGCCCGGAAACCCAGGTATTGGGTTACTCCGGCATATACTTGACCCATAGAATGTGGGTAGATGGTTTTTCCAATTTCTTTAATGCTACTACCAACTCCATGAAAGAGCTGGGTTGTAATATCATCACCATATGCATCAATAGTTAAAATTGCTGCTTCATTGAATGAAGAGACAAAGTATGCCGATGCGGCATGACATGGATGATGCGGTGCAAAATAAATTTTCATCTTCTTACCATCTATGAAACGAATTGATTCTTCCATTGATGATATTCTCTTATTTTTTTTATCTCCTTCTATCAATGCAAGAAGGTTGTTAGGAACATAGTGTAGGAAATGCTTATGGTAGCGAATAGCGGCTGATGAATCATGAGGCTCCAACTCATGCCCAGGATTCCATCCAAAGACTATTTGATCAACATCCTTAATAGATTCGATACCTGCTTCCTTTAGACAATATTTAATAGCACTAGTTGGGAACGTATCATCAAATTTAATCCTCGAAAATCTCTCTTCACGAGCAGCAGCTATGAGCAGTCCGTCCTTAACTATTGCAGCAGCAGAACTTGAATCATTAAGTCCCAAGATAATCATTTATATATATCCTTTAGTTTTATATTATCAGTTTTATTAAAACGCATATTTAAATCTTTCTTTCCCTTTTGCCTGGTGAACGGTCCATCCTTTTTTATCCACGGCTTTTTGAAAAAAAAGGAATATATGTTTGTATCCCTCTAAACCAAGAGAGCTTTCCCATTCCTCCACTTCTGATGAAGCATCGCATAAGTCATAATAGCGCCCGTACAAGTCATGATAGTCAGACTCAAGTCGATCCAAGAGAAAGTCCCGGTTGTGTATTACAGGTGACCTGGTAATCATAAAACATTTCCCCTCATCGTGCAGACTATGAGACAATGTATGGATAAACTCCAGGGTCTTGCTTGTTCCGTACTGACTGCCACCATATGAATCAATATGATCAGAATTGCTTTCAGGGAGGAACACATAAGGAGGATTACAGACAATCAGGTCAAACTTTTCGTTAACAGGCGGCTTGTCATCGCAGATATACTTTATGCTGCTGCTTTTACCATGAAGGGATGCATTCAGGTTTGCAATTTCTATTGCATTTGGATTTATGTCAATCCCAACTAAAACATCTTTTTCTCTTTGCATACTAAGTCCGACATATCCGCTGCCGCTACAAAAATCCAATATGTTAATACATCTATCATCTCTCTGATATTTTTCAGAAATAAGCCGGGCAAAAATAAATGAGTCATAACTGAAATATGTAAAATGCGGCAGGCTTCTGTCAAATGCGGAACTTACTGTGATGTGATCTCCGTCCGGCACAAACCGATACAAAAACCTTATATGCTCATCATCAGGCGCAGCAACTCCAGCTGCTATGATCCGGCTTATAAAATTCTCGTCAAAAACATCTCTTATCTTTTTTACGGGAACAGCCTCGTTCAAGAAAAAGCATCTATACAACATCCTTAAATAATCTGTATTGAGCGTTTCTCTGATTATAGACTCCGTATCTGATGATATTTGAAATACTCTTGATTTATCAAGACAGGCATACTCTTTCTCGTAAATATGGATATGCTCTGACCCGGGATATTTTCTGAGCGGAACTTTTTGGATATCAACATAATGATTATCATGGAGAACCTTGATAATCTTCGCGAATACAGATACAGCATCAGAGCTGATTAATATATCTCTAGAGCCACATTTTTTCATTTTTCGCTCTTAACCTGCCTTTGATTTCCTATCTGTTCGGTTACGGGACGATGACATTTTCTGCATGGCCTGTAATTCCTGGAATTCCAGGCAAGATGGTCTTTTCTGATCCGGTTCATTTGACTTGAATGCCATATTTCCTTCAGAGAGCTGGTTTTAAGGTCCCCAAGCTTAATTTCGCAATCCCAGTCCGAGATACACATCGGCACTTCGCCGCTCCATTTAACCGTCATCCTCTGGTATGGATATTGACAGACATATTCTTCGGGAACAGGACAGCCGGTCTCAGAATAATCATAGTCGGGATTAAAACTTATAATATCAACCAGTGGACTGAAAATATTGTAATACTCCTCAATTCTGTCCTTTATCTTAGTCCAGATAGTATTTACCTTGATTAGGGGGAAACCTCCCCCTATGTTATCGCGTAGATATTTCAGATTTCTTATCCTCTCAATAGTTTCTTCAAATTTGGCCGGTTTCCTTATCTCATTATAGTCATCATACAGTCCGTCTATGGATATAGAAAGATAATCAAGCCCGGAACGCACCATATCCTCAGCATATTTACCCTCCATTCTAAGGCCGTTTGTAAGAAAGGAAACCTCTTTGATTCCAGCTTTTTTAGCATACCTTATCATTTCAGTCAGTTGAGGATGCATGGTAGGTTCTCCCCTCCAGCTCACTCGTATGGAATAAAGATTATTCTTTGCACACTCATCAATTCCTTTACAGAAGATGTCGAAATCCATTATTCCATCATTATGATCGCTTCGGTGAGGTCTGAAACACATGGGGCATTTCATATTGCATATTGAAGAAGTCTCAAAATCAACATGGATAGGAAAATCGGGAACATAATGCAACTTTGGATACATGTACCACTGTATACGATTTAATAAGTAGGCTAATTTATGCCTTCGGTTAAAATTCCATAAAAATTCCCGCTTTTTTGAGTCCAGAACAAACTGGTCAATATTTACTCCTGACATGAAACCTCCATTGTCGATACAACTCTTTTAATTCCCATGCCATCTATTAGCTGACGTCCGTTAGCCGAAAACAAATGCCTTTTTTCATAGTTATCCACAAAGGATATTATAGCTGAACAGACTTCTTCGGATGTCGAATTCCTGATATCACCCAGAGAAACAAATATCTCTTTTTTGTTCAGATATTCAGCAGTTTCAGCCTCGTATGATATTGTCGGCGCTATCATCCCCGGCGTCCCTGTCCATGCAAGTTCAAGGCAGGTATCTCCACCGGCGGTAATCGCCAGATCACTTGCAGCCATCATCTCTGTCAGATCGTTTACATCTTCAAAAATTAATATATCTGCTCTCAGTTCATCGGCCATTAATCTGAATTCCTTCTTATGTCCATAACCCGGGCCGAGAACAAAATTAAACTGAAATTCTGCGGAAATTGCAGCAATTTTCTTTAGAAGCTCCATGCTGTAATTAGCAGGATCAGCTCCTCCTAAACTTACTAAAATAGATTTCACGGTCTCGCTGACATTATCTCTGGGCCGGGTTTTTTGCCGGCCAAGTATAAAATAATCCGGACCGAGGCAGTAGCTGACATCACTATTACCCCCGGGATATTCGTGATGTCGGGGTAATACAGCAGGATTGATGAGGACATCAGGGCGATAGTCTGTACCGCTTAGATCATCAAAAAGGACTGTCCTTTTTGCGTTCTTTCTCAGAATATCCACATGCTTAGGAGCGTAATGCCGCACATCAATAATTAAAAGCGCATTTTGTACATGTGTTTTCGTTATCTCAATATCAATATGAGTATCACTATCCCCCGGAATAGTGATAATATCAAAGTCCCATTCTCTGACCTTTTGTACTCCCCCGTGATAATCCTTCATAATAAACAAGGGAGAAATCCCGCAGTGTTCTCTCAGATAATCAGCAAGTTTCAGGCATCTGTAGACATGGCCCATTGCAACACTAAAGACATTCCCTCCGTCAACACGCAATATAACAGGCATTTCATTATCCATCAATATCCTTATATTGTAACGCCACTCCCCTTTTTATATCTTTGACTGATTTCTTGCCAAGGACTTTTTTCTCTTCGGAAACTGGAATTCCCCTCACAGGTCTCAGGGCCACTACATTTTCGAGACTGAAAATCTTACCGGAAGATATGTCTTTACGCGCATACCATCCTCTGCGCATTTCTGTCATTCCTTTATACTCATTCTCTGTAAACGTACGTTCAGAAGCACCAAGAATCACCGGAACACGTTCACAAAACGCTCTTAGTTGCTTCAGCTCTTCAGGAACAATCGATATATCATGATCCGCGCCCGGAAAATCAGCGGCCAGATCCCTGTTTGTTGTAAAATGTTTCTCAATAATCGTTGCGCCCAGAGAAGCAGCCATCAATGCACTGTCCAGGCCGAGAGTGTGATCTGAAAGGCCGACAGGACACCCGAAAAGTTCTTTAAGCCTGAGCATGAACCTCAAATTAATATCTTCAATGTTTGCCGGATAATCAGAAACACAGTGTAAGAGGGCAAAATCTTTCCCTCCTGCCTGCTTAAAATTATTCACTGCCGACTCTATTTCCTCCAGAGATGCCATCCCTGATGCAAGAAAAACAGGCTTGCCCTTTGCTGCGACATGTCTGATCAAAGGATAGTTATTTAAATCCATTGAGGCAATCTTGTAAGCTTCAATATTAAACTGGTCAAGATAGTCAGCGCTTTTAACATCAAATGCCGTTGAAATCAGGGATATTCCTCTTTCACGTGCAAATGCAAACAACTCTTTTTGTTGATCGAAACTCAGCTCAAATGATGCAGTCTCATCATAATAATCAAGCATGGGAGAGAAAAAATCTTCCATCACAAAAGACTGCAGTTTTATATAATCTGCGCCCGCATCATGCGCTGCCGCTATCATTTCTTTGGCCAGGGGCAGACTACCGTTATGGTTGACCCCTATTTCAGCAATAATTTTAGGTCTGTCTGTTTTTTCTTCCTTTTTTATTATCAGGAGTTCCTCTTTTCTATCATATAGTGGTTTAACACCAATATATCTAAACCTGAGTTTTCAAAGACGGACATTGCATCTCTAGGTGTATTTACTATTGGAAATCCGTGAAGATTAAAAGAGGTGTTAAGCAATGACCCCCGTCCTGTAATATCAGCAAAAGCTTCTAATAGCTTATATAAATCCGGGTTTGACTCCTTTGTTAAAATCTGTGCCCTTGCTGAGTGGTCTGATTGATGGCATCCCGCAGGTAATGAACTCCATCCCAACTCTGTTGTTTCAAATGCAAGAGTCATAAACGGTGATGACAGACGCTTGGGATTTACGATATATTTTTCTGACCAGGAATCAAGCATGATAGGGGCAAACGGCATCCAGAAATCCCTGTTCTTAATTGCTGCGTTTATCTTAGGAACCACACTGAGGTTGATGGGATCGGCAAGGATTGAACGGTTGCCCAGAGACCTCTGTCCAAACTCCATTTTCCCTGCACATCTTGCAACTATCTTCCCCTCGGCAAGAGCTTTGGCAACATCAGACGTGCCATAGTTCTTAGCAACAGTATATTTTGATTCATCGATCTCTGATATGAGAGCGCTCTCTTCTTCCAGAGTAGCATTTGGGCCTAAATTGATATTGTGTAGGCTCTTTACATTACAAGCGTTCCATCTGCCATTTGTCTCATGAGACAGGTCTTCAGCCAGAGCATAAGCAGCTCCCAGTGCAAGAGATTCATCTGTTGCAGAGCCAGGCACAAAGAAGCTGTCAATATCACTGAGTTTTGCTATTTCTCCATTCGCTTTTATATTCATTGCCACCCCGCCTGACAGGATAACATCCTTAATGCCAAATTCCTTAACAGCATTTCCTACCCAGTCACAAAGCAATTCTTCCGCCCAGCGCTGCATCCCGGCCGCTATTCCATCAAACCTGCAGCCTTCGAGTTTATCTTTAAACCAGAAATAACTGTCAGTTGGTTTTTCATACCACTTAAAGTCTATACCGTCAACATACAAAGTGGATTTAAATACTTCGTAGGCCTTTTTGGCAACAGATTCCTTTGCATATGGAGCCAGACCCATAACTTTATATTCATGTTCATTCGGTTTCATGCCCAAAAGGAGTGTAATATACCGGTATATTCTGCCTATATTAGCTTCTTTACTGGTATATACCCTTTTATATTTCCCCGTTTCATCAAATATATTAATTGTAGCATTACATCCATCACCCCAACCATCGATAGTAAGCGCAAGGATAGGTCTGCTGCGAAACTGGTTCGCATAGTAAGCATAATACGCATGACATCTGTGGTGCTCAATCAAATGTATTTTTGATGTATCAACACCAACCGCCTTTGATACAATGTTTGCCCGCTGTCTTTCGTCGAATGTTTCCACGAGCTCCGAATTGCTCAAGCTCGCCTGCCAGAAACTGTCAGGATACTGATTTGTGTCAATATGATCTCTGAGAAAGTCAGCCGGCAAAACCTTCTTGCCTTCAATAAGCACTGGATACCAGAATTCTCTTTGCTCTTTAACATAATCATCAATAGACCAGCGGGCCTTGCGCTTGAGGCTGTACCAGTAGCCCTGAGTATATGATGCTATGGCAATACCATCAAGATCCATGCTCCCGCCAGGCAATGATGAAAGACAGTAATTAATTGATTTCAACGGGAATGCATCATCATTTTTCAATCTGGAGAACCGTTCTTCACTTACAGCACTTGTTAAATCATTTTCCTGAAACAGTGCTACAGTAGAGCATAATCCCCAATAAAGGCCCAGTATATTCAAATCTTAACTCCATAATTAAATAAATAATCCACAGACGACATATAAGGAATAAATTCTGTACTGTTAAGCTGTGTATATTCAGGATGTTTATAATCATGGTAGATAACCTTGATACCCTTACTCTCAAAATCTTCTAAATTTAGATAGGTTCTACCGTCCGGACCGGAAAGGTACACTTTAGCCCCGACTTTCAGACATAATTGCAAAATAATATCACTTCCCGTAAGCTCGGATGATACAAGGTCGGATGCCAGAAAACATTGCGTGTTGATTTTAAAACACTCTTTCAGAAAATTAATCAGGTCGATGTTCAAATCTACCAGAAATGTATGGCTTTTCGATATAATACTTCGAATGCCGGGGTAAAAATCATCAAAATATTTTGACTTTCCATATGATTGATCCAGGCTCCCAAGGTATTTACGCTGCCAGTTAACAGAATTATCCACCTCTACTTCATTGATTTTCTGCTTATACTTCCCTTTAGATACCACTGGAACTGTAATCCACTGCCAACCTTCTTCCGTACAAATTTTGTTCCTGTTTTCAAAATATCTTTTTTTAAACTGTACATTATCCAGGAAAATAAATCCGTCACAGCTTCGCATTTTGTCAAAAAATCCCAACCAGGGCAGATGTTCCGGCTGTTGAATAGCAACAATCATTTTATCTTTTCATTTATGAGGGGAAAAATCATTGGTTAATTAAGGTAGCGTTAAACATAACTATTATGTTTTATTATACGTTTTTTGCCTTATCAAATTTTTCTGACCGAATTGAATCCAGAATTTCATTCGCAGTCCAATACGGAGCTTTTTCAGCCGGTAGAGCAATACACAATGCTCTGATTTTTTCCAAATCTTCCGGATAATCAATGTCTAGTCTTAAGTCGGGATGCCACAGTTCTTGTTTAGATCTTAACCATCCAATGTTAAAATCACATTGATGGTCTGTAATATAATTTGTTACATGTTCTCTATAGATTTGTCCATGTATCCTTTGCGCAATACTCATCAATAAATTAGCCTTGACTATTTCACACCCTAATCCATCAGGCAAACCACATTCAGGGGTATTGTTAGCTGCATAATCAAAATTATTTTCTTCAAAGAATACAACTAACTTGCTAATTTCTTCCGGATCGATAAGCGGGTTATCTGCACAAATTCGTATTACAACATCCGGTTTAAATCGTTCTATAGCAATAACAAATCTTGATAGAACATCCTTTTCACTTCCTCGTACAGTTGCAATATCATATCTACTTGATATCAATTCAAGAGGCTTACAGTTCTCTTCTTCACTAGTAGCGAGGATAACTAAATCTAATTTTTTTGACTCTAAAACTCTCAGTAAGACCATTTCCAATAAGCTGAAATTCTTGTATACTTTAGCCAAACTTTTTCCTGGTAATCTTTTTGAACCCA
>SDBV01013360.1_pt1 | contig 10459 bp, 18 predicted proteins | sample 2277081 | NCBI WGS metagenome assembly SDBV01 (sample SAMN10402039, study PRJNA504765) | marine sediment metagenome | isolation source: marine sediment core GS10_PC15, 223 cmbsf | place: Arctic Ocean: Southern Knipovich Ridge | collected 2010
TGATAATCCCGAAGATTTGTTTTATTGGCTAAAGACGCAGGTCATATATAAAAACGATCCTCCTGGCGTAGAGTTTCTGCAAACGATGCAAACTTTATATTCCGATAATAAATATAACAGAGCGGGGGAGGGGGATTGTGATTGTTTCGTTATAACAACCCTTGCGTGTCTTAAGATAAATGGTTGGGATAACATTTTTATTATTTTAGTAGGCAGAACTAAAAATAGACCTGCACATATTTACAGTGGTATTGAGGTAGATGGAAAAATTAAATACTTAGATCTAACTAATCCATATTATAATATGGAACGAAATTATAAATACAAACAAATTTTACCGGTTTAATTTGGATTTGTTAAATTTCCTTTTTACCTTGCACGCCTAATCAATTCAAAGCTATGTATTTAGAATTAGCAGAAAATAATAATCAGGGATATTATTCACAGATGGCACAAGCTCCAGCGGAAGATACATCTGATTTATATTTATATGTTCCCGCCCAATTCGCAGGAGGAGAGGGAATGTATGTCCGGGAAGACTCTTTTGATTTGCTGCCTGATTTTCAATGGAAACAATTACAAGATGTTTTGGCTCCATATCAAGAAAGAAATTTGAGTTTGTTTGGACTAGGTAAAAAAGGAAGGGCAAGGAGGGCAAAAAGAAGGGAAGCTAGGCAGGCAAGGAAAATACAAAGAATGACAGTTAGAGCAGAGACCGGAGGAGGTGCACTTGGAAAAATTGGAGATGTTGTAAAAACCATTTTTGCTCCAGGAGGAGCTACTGGTGTTCCAGAAGAGCCAATTACAACAATTGAAGCATTGCCCGCAGCCCCTGTAAAAGCGGCGGGATTTATGGGGTTGCCAACATGGGCAGTGCCTGTTGGTTTAGTCGCACTAGGTCTTGCTGCATTCGCTATGTTTAAACCAAAACGAGGACGAAAATGAAAAAAATAATAATTGTCTTAATGTTTGCTATTTCTTTTTTGCCAGGATGCAAAAAAGACCCCTGTTATACTTGTTCTACATCCGAAGATGTTACCGGGTATCTTTGGGATGTTGAATATTTGTGTGGGGAAGCAGAAGCTACTGATTATATAATAACATTTACCGATGCCGACAATACGGCAGAGTGTATTCTTAATGAATAATTTTTAACTAAAAAATATTATGCCAGCAAAAGCTAAAAAAAGAAGAAGAAGAAGGGTAGCCGTTAATCAAATGGTTTCGGTTAAACCAGTTAGAAGACGACGACAAAGTCGTAAAAAAGGATTTTTAGGTGACATGGTAACTCCTGCTGTTGCACAGGGAGCATTTAAAGCCACCGTAAATGGTGCAATGGGGGGAATAGGTGCTGCTGTGTTAAATCGGCTTACAGCTGGCAAACTTCCTCCTTTTTGGAAGGTAGCTGCTCCTTTTATCGCAGGATATGCTTCTGCGGCATTTCTTAAAATGCCACAAGTAGGAGCTGGATTTGCTGCTGTTGCGGCAAATCAATTAATGAAGGATATCGGATTAGGTGAAAATGAAAATATGTATTTACAGGATAATAACTACGCTAATCAGATCAAACAACTTCCTGCTGCATTAGATAGTTATGGTCAGCCAATGGGTGAAAATGAAATGTATTTACAGGATAATTATCAGGTAGGAGTGGCTCCCGATTTTGCAAGTCCAACTGTTCCGGTTCCTGTAACAGTAGATGAAGTGGGTAACTATTAATATTGAGTAAATATAAAATTATGTAATATGCAACCATCAGCAGTGTCTAATATTACTCCTAATCAAAAAATAGCAGGAGTAAACACAAAGTTTGGAAATAGAGGTATCCGAAAACAGCAAGGAACTACCAGGGTTATTTATGATACGCTGACCCTAACTACTACCGCTAGTACCTTTAGGTTTTTTGAAGCCGTAGCAACTAGGACTTTTCCACAAACCAATGTAGGGCAATCTGGCACTGGGTTACAAGTAGGAGAGTCTCTCTCTGTGGATAGAATGTATTTAAGTTTAGTTACTTTGGATGCCGTAGATGGAGACATTACTGCTATCGCAAGTCCTATTGCCAGAGTGGACATTATGATAGGAGAAGTAACTATTAAAATTGCGAATACGATTATATTAAAACCTATTGCACTATCGTCTTTTATGGGAAACTTTAATAAATCTTCCTATTTTTCAGATAATGTAAATTTTGAATTTGATACAAGTCTTATATTACCACCTTTGTTGGAGTTTACCGTAGAAGTAAGGACGCAGGTAGCTGCTGGTACTCCTAATACGGAATTGAGACTTACAATAGAAGGAGTTGGGGCTATATTGGCTCCGAGAGCTACTTTTTAATAAAAATGAACATAAATTAAATAGTTATATATGCAAAGGCAAATTTTAAATCCTGTTTCCCCGCAACAAAAGATGGTTATGGATGCCAATAAGTTTGGCAATCGGGGATTAAAAAAACAACAAGGAACCACAAGGATTATTTACGATACGCTTCCCCATGATGGGACAGTTGATTTGCGTTTTTTTGAAGGTGTTGGGACTAGAGTCTTCCCTTTTACCAATTTAACGGAAAACAAATTGAGTGTGGGGGAGATTATGACCATAGAAAGGATCTATTTAATGTTGTTTACCCATATTGCAGGAGTTCCCTCTGCTATTTTAACCGTAGCAAGTGCTCCTGATTTACTAGGAGCTACCTTTGAATTTGAGCAAGCAAATGTAAATATAGTAAAACCTATTGCCGTTGCTTCTTTTGCCTCCATATTTAATAAAGATGCTAGACATCTAAATTATACAAATTTTGAAATGGATACGCAGCTTGTTATTCAGCCATTGCTTGAATTTAATGCATTGGTTCGGCTTTCCTCTAGTGAAGTCGTGGCAAATCAATTTGTAAGATTAGTTATAGAGGGTGCCGGTGCAATTTTGGCTCCTAGAAACACTTTTTAAATTATGACCGATAAACAATTAGGTGAAGTTCAGGGTATTGTTAATACCCCGCAATATCCGGGACAACAAAAGGGCTTTAGTATTGATGCCATTAGGACATTAATAAAAAAGCAGAAAAGAGTAAGGGGTTTTCGGTTCAATCTTATTACCAGTGATCAGCAATTTAATATTAACATTTCGGGGTCAGCACGAATATTTTTGGGCTTTGCTTTGAGTTTTGAACCAGATACAACCGCTAATTTTCCGCCCTCTATGACCCTTACTATTAATAATGAAGTTGTTATACAGCAGGTCAGTCCTAATTTCTTCACACAAAGATATATGGATGACGAATATTATTTTTTCCCTCGACCCCTGAGTGGTCAAGATGATGTTATTTTAAATACACAGCCGGCGGTTGCTGCTATAATACTAGATTTTGCTGTATATTACATATAAAAAATGCTTACGCCCCATCTTGAAAATCTTATCCATAAAGGGAAAGCCAGGTTTCGGACATTTGTTTGCGGGCAAAGTGGCTCAAATGCCCTTATAGTAAGAGATAATACGTGGATAATAATAACCGGATTTACTTACCTCAATTTTTATGACTTTGTTAGATTTGGTGTTGACCCTCGTTTTGACGATGTTCTATCCAGGTCTATTCATCAATTAAGATTTAGAAGCTCTAAGAGTAATAATCATTACATTTTAAAGGATGACATTATTCGTGCTCCAGGTGATCCCGGTAGCGATATCAACCAGCTTGTAAACGGGGATTTTTCCAATGGGCAGGATAATTGGTCTTTTGGTGCCGGATGGTCAATAGTGGGGGGTGCAGCACAGCATCTGGGGGCCGCTGGACTTGGTTTTCTTGGCTATGTGCCTTTTGTCTCCCTTTCTGAACGGAAATATCGCCTAACCTATGAAGTTACTGCTGTTGCAGCAGCCGGTAGTATTCAACCTACCTTGGGAGGTACTCAAGGATTTACTAGATCCACAGTGGGGATCTTTACAGAGGAAATTACGACAGTTCAGTTTGGATCACTCTCATTTCTTGCACCAGCAATTGTAGCCGGCGATGATATAACCATAGATAACATTGAATTGATTTTGCTTCCTAGTGAAGAGACTGTTGTGATAAATAGTCATTACAAATTTGATTGTTATTTACCCCATCAAAACGATGTTTCCGTTGAATTGGTTGGATGGCCCGATGTGGATGGTTTTCCCATACAGGGACTAGCCGCAGCACCCGCTAGTTTTCCATTGGCTGCACCGCCAGTAGGATATGGTAACGCAGGATTTGGAGGCATCACCCAAGTAACAGAATTTCAAAATCAGGTAAATTTGCTAATTGGACCGAATCCTGTTAGGGATTCTAATTTGCCGTTAACAAGGAAACATTCAGCACCATCAGTAGGCCCCCCCTTTCAAATAGCTCAAAACGGAATGGAACTACCCGTTACGCCAGGAACTGCAATTATACCTCCGTTTTTTACTGATGCTACTCCGGGTGCACTTAGGAATTTTCCGATAGTTGATATTCAATATGTGGAAATAGATGGAAATATGCCAGGCAATATTCAAGGATCAAATTAAATGCTTTTCCTTCGGTTGTTGTCCTTTTTTTTGGTGTGCGTTGGCTCTTGAAACTTTTAAATTATGAAAACATATACCATTGATGAGTTGGATAAGATATTTGAGGACGGTACTTATCCCTATGTAGCTTTATATAGTGATACTAATAAAATGATGGTTCCTTATCCTGCTAATACTGCGGTACAAAAGGGTAAACCAGGTTGGGAGAGAGTGAAAAAGCGATTATTGGCAAAGGGATTACCGGATGGTTTTTATATTGTAAAAGGTAAAGCCAGTCCCCTTAAAAATATTGCTCCAGACTCCTTTTATTTTAAAAAAGGGAACGTAGAGGAAAAAGACTTGGATATTATACAAATGGCGGAAAAACCCAAAGAGGTAGAACACGTATTAACTTACGATGCTGCAATAAAATCTAATAAGGAAATTTCGGAATTAACTGCTGAAATTAGTCGCCTAGAAATGGAAATTAAACAACAGAAAGAATATGTAGCAGTATTAGAAGGGGAACTGGAGGACTCCGAAATAGAAGTAGAAGAACTTGCAGAGGGGAATAATGTTGGAGGTGGAAAACAATATTTAGAAGATTTGATGACTACTATTATTCCTGTTGCTGATGAATATTTTAAAGTGAGAAATAGAGAATTAGATTTAAAAGAACGAACATTAAATGGACATTCGGTTCAACAGCCCCAACAGCCCCAACAGCCCCAGCAACCCCAACAGCCCCAACGTCCAACCCCCACAAAAGAGGACGCTGAAAAGTTTTGGGCTAAAATGGGTGAATTATTAGAAAATGATCCAGAGCAATATCAAAGAGTGATGCAAAAAATGACATTTGATCAAGTTAATAATGAATGAAATAAAAGACAAATTGGCGTCATGCAATACCTTAAATGAGGTGTTTGATGTACTGGATGATTATTATGATTTAGATCAACAGATGGGACCCATTTCAAAATCTATCATACACAAAAGTGTGAATAAAATAATTTTGATAACCGGTGCTAAAAGACGAAAATGGCAAGAAAACGAACAGCCATAGGAACTTTATATGCTGCAAATCCACTAGTAGCTACCGGAGTAGTAGTAGTAGTGGGATTTTTGGCATATTTTGGACTTAGAAAATTGTTTCTTCCTGGTGCTCCCCGAATAGTAGCAGGAAAGGCAACAGGGGTGCCCCCTGGATGGTCTCCTAATATTTTAGCTTCCCAACTGTATAATGAAATGGAGGGGTTAGGGTGGGGTACTTATCCCGCCTCTTGGGACACCCTCGCTAAGTTGCCCACCGATGATATGGTAATAGCGGTATATAAAGCATTTAATGATCAATATTTCAGATTAGGCAAAGGAACTTTGACGAAATGGATACAAGACGAATGGCAACTGGTAGGTACAAGTAAGACACAGGTTTTAGCTAGATTAAGATCATTACAACTGCCCTAAAAAGAAAAAGGAGCTAACCTTTCGGTGTCGCCCCTTTTTCAAAAAAGTGCTTAACCTTTCGGTGTCGCCCTCTTTTTTGGACGGTCATCATTTGACCGCATCGCAAATATAATAACAAAATGTATAGTACCCAAATAATTGAAAATATAAAAAGGCGTAATCAATTAATTTTGGATAAACTTGATGCTCTAACTTCTGATAAATTCTCTGCTTTATATGCCGATGCTTTAAAAATGGGAATATTGTTGCTTTTTTATAGTGGGCATAGGGATTATTGGGAACAAAAAAAAAAGTATGATGATTGGATAGCGGGAATTGGTGGAAAAGCTGCTCCGCCCGGATATAGTTGGCATGAATACAAAAGAGCGGTGGATCTAGTGCCAATAAAAGATACCGGAGCAGCAGATTGGGATAGTCTTCTTTATCCCTCTATTAATATTTTGGCAAAAAGGTACCAACTTTCGTGGGGTGGTCCTCGAGATAGTCCTCACTTTGTAGATAAGAGAGGAGAAACACTCCAACAATTAAGAACACAACCGGAAATGATAGTAACTAAAAGAAAAAGACGAAATTCTATTATTATTACAATAAGTTTGTTAGCTTTGGTCGTTGGATATAAAATATTTAAACAATGACTCCGAAAATTATTTACAATCCATTATTGCAACGAAAAAAAATTATCCGGCGTCCTGTATTTACCCCATTTGCACAGGATGAGCCATCTCCATTGGTGGGAATTGGTAAACAATTTTTAGATTATTTAAAAACAGGAAAAGCTATCACTGCTCCTATTACTCCAATACAAACTGAAGTTCGGATACCTCCTGAAACGAAAAAGTTTGTTCGTACAATGGTATTTACTTTAGCTGGGGCAATAGTGGGAGGCGTTATTTTATATCAAGTGTTGAAATAATGATCATTAAATTAATATAAAATGAAACAACGAATATATGCTGGGTGGGAAGAACGAACCGCAGAATTATTGTGGGAACGTCTAGGTACAATGACCTTAGTTAAAGATGAAGAGGGAAAACCTATAAAATATGAAAAGGTATATCCTCCCATAAAACAATTAATTAAAAATTGTAAAAAGGAAAAAATAAAATTGCCTGAAAATCCCGAAATTAAAGATATACTGATCGCAATGGTTAAAGCTGGACATACTCAACCTCAAAGAGATGCCTCAGCTCAGCAAGCTATTAAGAGTTTATCTGAAAGAGTCTTTGAAAAAGCTATAAAAGACGGTGATCTTTCACAGGAAAAAGTAAGTTTTAGATTAAAGGAGGTTCCGGAAGAGCAGGAGGAAGCCCCTCAAGCCCAACAGGAAGCTCAAGAGGCTGCTGATCAAGCTGACTTGGATAGAAAGGCTGCTGAGCAAGCTAAAATTGATGCTAAACAAGAGGAATTAGAAGCTGAACGGGATAAAAAGGCTGCTGAGCAGCAGACAGAACTTGAGCAAGCTAAAATTGATGCTAAACAAGCCAAATTAGAAGCTGAACAATATAAAAAACAGGCAAGGAAAATTCAACAAGCTGCTGAGCAAGCTAAACTAGACCTTGAACAGTCCGAAGAGGCTGAAATTGAAGCTGAAATCAAAGCTGTGGAGCACTCAGCCAAAGCAGAGCAAGCTCAAAGAGAAGCTGATAAGAAAGCTACACAGGATAAAGAATAACTATTTTTTCAATATTCTCCCCTTAATTTTTTACATTCCTAAGCGTTGCTGCAGCAGCTCGGGATTCCGATATCGGAATTTCCCCTGGCGTGGTATTAAGTCAATGAAAATGCGGTTTTTACTTTTCGCTCAGTGATCATTCATTCCTACCGGTCAAAAAGTTTCTTACATTCCTAAGCTATCATTTATCCTAAAATAAAAGGGACTCAACCCTTTCGGGGAGTCCCTTTTGTATTTGTGCCAATAGCGTACGACCGTAATTAGCAAGCAAAATACTTGTAAATGTAAGAAATGTTTTTTAGTATTGCAAGTACGATCGTAATTATTTAAATAAAAACAAGCAAAATTTAATTTTATATGTGCCAACATCAAGTAAAAACAGCCCTCCCCCCCTCCATTACGAGTAAAAATAGCCAGGAAATAACAAGTCCTGAAATGGATTTGTCCAATTATCTTGACTATATAGACAAACCTTACAGTGGAAATAATGGAAAAAACTCAAATAATGCTATTGAGGGGCTATATGGATGTCATAGAGGATGGATAAAAGGTGAATGTGAAGGGGGACATCAATACGCTAAAGCGGTGATGTGTGATAAAGAATGGTGCCCGGATTGTGGTAAAAAGAACTCAAACATACATAAAAGACGTGTAGCTAGATGGTGGCGCAAAATAATGTCTATGCAAAGCGTTGGATATTTAGTAATTACTATCCCTGAACAATTCCGAAATGATTTTTACAACAGAGATTTATTAAGTGCTTTCAGACGATATATAATAAGAAAATTAAAAGAGGATGGTTTTAATAAAGGATTGAGCAGATGGCATTGGGCAGGAAGTTGTAAATATTGCAAAGAAGAGGGGTGTGAAAACTGCAACTATACAGGTATGTCTGATATTTTTAAACCTCATTTGAATATATTAATTGAAAATGGATATGAACCATTTGTTACAGATACTAATAATTGGATAAATAGGTACAAGCAAGACATAGCTATACGAATGTGTAAATTGATTAATGAACATAGAATAATAGAAAAAGCAAAACAATACGCCAAAGATTTGAATTGTGATTTTGAGGACATAAATTTGAATGAAGTTTCTTTAAAGGGATATGAACAAGCAAACATTGACAATATTGTTTTGAATTATAGATATACTGATGAGGAGCCCGGAAAAATACATTTGAATAATTATGTTAACAGAGCAACCTGGAGACACGATTACGGATATAGAGAAATAAATACCATAAGAGGATATAGAACTACGCAAAGTTGGGGAAAATGGGATAAAAAACAGGAAAGGACAAGCGAACTGGTTGCTTTAGAAAATGGGTGTTGCTCTGAATGTGAAAAGAAAAAAGTAAAATCCAAAATTACGTGGGATACTTTTGAGTCAATTAAAAATTGCGAATTTGACTACCGTTATATCAAAAAATATATTGATGCTGGATATTATTTGTTAGATTTGCCTCCACCGGTTGATGAAGTAGAAGAATTTGATAGTACAGGTATATTTGATCCAATATTTAAAGGGAGATATGTTCCTAATAATAAAAATTGAAATTATGGAAACAGAAACAAAAAAAGAATGGTATTTTGAACACCAGAAGCTGGTTAAAAATCATCTTAATAATAGTTATGATGATTACAAAATGGTATCTCAGGAAGTTTCAAAAGACAAAGTATTTGAAATATATGCTTGTAGAAAAAAGGTGTTTGACAGAATAGATAATTGTAAAGCTGTCTATGATGAATACACCGTAATTTATGTAATAGACAAACAAAATGACATAGGAGTGTTTGTAAATACGGAATACATGGTGCTTAGGTAGTTTAATTATTAAAAAACAAGTTGCCAAATATTTTAATTATGTCGTCTGGTGCAATTATCTTTATTTTGGGAGTAGTCATAGTCGTGTTTATTGTTTTTAAACAGATTGAAAAGATTGATAATAAAAACAAAAAAAAATGACGACAAAAACATTCAATAAGAATCGTTGCTCTAAATGGTTAAAGGTATTTAATAAGAATAAATCAAGGGTATTTTTAATGGTAGGAATGAAAGAGGATGGGCTTTTCAGTTTTGTTTTTGATGAGTCGCAAGATGCCGACGAAATAGCAAGTAATTTAGAGTCTTTAGCGAAACTTGTTAAATTAAAATTATACGACAATGAATGAACCACAACAAATTAATGTAAAGCCAGGACAACTGGAAAATTCTATTTGCCGAAATGTAGATTGTCAAAGTCCTTTTTTTATTAAAGTATATGTTTTAAAAAAAATCCCTAAAATCATATCGGGAGCACAAAAAAATATTATTCAACCAATAGAATTGTATATATGCAAAATATGCGGGGAAATTAATCCTGAAATGACTCCAGATGGGGTACTTTGTAAAGATAGTGAAAAATTAAATTATGGAGGCTAATATTTTAGCATTACATTTTTTTTTTCACCCTGCCGATTGGCATTATGGTATTCCTTTATTTGCTAAAGACGAAGTTGAAATAGAGAGTAACCCCTCGTATATTGTATATAGTATACGTTTTTTGTTTTTGGGGATTACCCTTACATTGTAGATAATGGCAATAGCAAAGTATAAATATCGGGATATAGATCATACCATAGGGCAATTGCGAAGACAAATTATTGATAGTTACAATTTCGCTTCCAAAACCTGTCCTGAATTTGATAATCCCGAAGATTTGTTTTATTGGCTAAAGACGCAGGTCATATATAAAAACGATCCTCCTGGCGTAGAGTTTCTGCAAACGATGCAAACTTTATATTCCGATAATAAATATAACAGAGC
>SDBV01013361.1_pt1 | contig 10459 bp, 15 predicted proteins | sample 2277081 | NCBI WGS metagenome assembly SDBV01 (sample SAMN10402039, study PRJNA504765) | marine sediment metagenome | isolation source: marine sediment core GS10_PC15, 223 cmbsf | place: Arctic Ocean: Southern Knipovich Ridge | collected 2010
ATGAAGCTGTTTGAAATATCACCGATACCACCCGAACGATTTACTCCCCAACCATCATTGAAAGGGTTGCGTAAATTGGAAAAACATCCAGGTGAGAAAGCTGAAAAGATCGGAGCGGGCAATTATGCCAGCGCTTGGTCAACAAAAACTGAGCCTGGAACAGTTCGAAAGGTAGTAACGGACATTAGTGACCCAACCAACGATGCTTATTTCCAATATGTTCGCATGATAACAAAAAACGAGCGGCTCTCCAAAAATCCATATTTTCCAAAAATTTACGATGTGCAGGTAGTTAAGGATAAGTTATTTGACCTTCCAACCTACTCATACTATGTTGATATGGAACGTCTCCATAGTATGAGCACACTTAATGATGAAGAAGCGCTAACTATTGGGCGAAATTTGATTGATGGATTTGATTCATGGCGGAACCAAACACATGAAGGTACGAAAATGTACAGTAATCCAGCTAAAGCATTGGTTGGTTACATTATGCGAATGGTCTCACCACGTTTCTTAGCAAAGGGGAATCGATTGCTTGATAACATTAAGGACCCAAATTTGAAACAAGCGCTAATGTTTATTAAAAGTGTTCTAAGACAGAACGACCGGTTTTTTACTGACGTACATAATGAAAATATAATGGTTCGTCGGGGTAGACATGCTCCCCAATTGGTTTTTACAGATCCTCTAGGGGGCGGAACCTTGAGTTGAGTCAGTATAATTCAAGGTTATGCTAATCCTTCAATCTTAATGACTGATTGATCAACGGTCAACTTACCTCCACCAAGAATAGCATTCCCACATGTTACGAGACCATCTTCTTCATCGCTCGACGGAACAAACACTAAAACATCAAACCCTTGTTCAATAAGTTCACGCTCTGGGCGAGCGTATGGGTGATAACTATCATACCCACCAACTGTCCTTATATTATTTTCACGACAAGCGTTGTTGTTATGAATTGGTGTGATCTTTACCATAAATTTGTCAGGATCAAAAAGCGATCGAAGATATTTTGCGTCAATCTCAAAGTCAGTTGAGTAGGCAAAATTAAGACAATATTTTCTACTAACTGGCTCAGGCATTCGACTTGCAATCTTTGACAGGTCTGTTAGATGGAGTTGCATGTCGGAGAACATTTCCGTCCGCTGTTCTTCATTTGTTGAGTTAATACTAAATTGCAACCCAGCCTGACCATTATAAAGAATGTTCTTCATGTCACACCATCGAAGTATATTATCTTCTAGGCGTTTAAATTTTCTAGGTAGCGAGGTTGTTAGTACTGGATGAAATACATCAATTCGAAGTCCTGTCTCATCTTTGATTTGTCGTTTGCTCTGGAAAGCCCATTCAGTAAATTTGAATACAGCCTCATTAAATATGGGATCACCCATGCGAGCGAAATGAAGATTCAACCGCTCTGTGTACTTTGTATCAGGAAAGAGACTGATGGCACTATAAAATTGTTCCTTTAAGTCTTCAAATGTAGTGTTACCACGCCATTTGACTTTTGGAACATCACAAAATGTGCATCGCATAGGGCATCCATATTGGGTGCTGACAGTGACTACCCACTTTTCGCTAAGGGGCATGCAATGCATGTTTGGAACGCCAGCAATTTCTTTTGTATATCCAAGAAAATCGGCTTTGACATTATATTTCTTTCCATAGTCACCAATGGAAAGCGTCTCCAACATCCCCTTAGAGTATTCTCCTGTAAAGAGATACCCCGTGGGGATTGGCATTCTTTGAATAATCATTTGGATTCCATGTCAGTTAATTTAATTTGTTCCTTAGCTAGGTCATTTTCGAGATTGGTAACTATGCTACGCTGATACGAAAGAGCTGCTTCCTCACTTATCTGACGTTGTGTTGCATCAGCCTCCTCAATATGATCCTCACAATACCAACGCGGATCATAAAGTGGACCACGAGTACAATCACGAAAAATTATGCCTTCGTTGTCGCACGGTTCGGTGTGGTAGCACCGTTTTGGTTCGTCTGAGAATTGCATTTAAATTGTCGCTCGCGCGCGAACCTCCTCAAATGTATCATCGATTAGGATTTTTCCATCCTCGAAGTATGTTTCAAGAAGAATATCATTGTCCTTATCGGCACCGTGTGCTTCACGACCAGTAAAAATATCACCGGTTTCTTTGTTACGATACAATGTGATACGACCCTTCTTTGAGTCCTTACCAGGATCTGTGACGGGCTGTTTGTATACATCCCTGTTCACACCGTTGATAGCCATCGAGGCACATTTTAGAGCAAACTCCTGTGTGTCACGATCAACTTTTTGTAGTAAGCCACCGCCACAACCAAACGCTAGGTTGTCTGCGCTGAATCCTGCTCCAGTGATCACGAAGAGAATCTCCTCAATCATGTTCATGTCAATACCATCACCTTGGATGACTCTGACATGATTCAACATCTTGTATCCTTTTCCATTGACTGTCGTGCCAAACTTCTCGCCTAGCAATTCGAGGCATTTCAATACAACGGTTGGTGGATGACCTGAGTCAGGACGAATAACTACAGTCGCACCTGAGTCGATTACTTCTTGACGAAGAATCTCGCCCCAGATGTGTGAGCAGGCGTGGTAGATATCATATGAATCAGATACGACAGCTAATATTGTACCTGGGCGACCATATGCTTTCAGCATGTTACGATAAGCGTCTGGTTCACTTTTACGACCCCAAGAAGTAATCGTGCTATGCTCTGCAGCTGGAATTGAGAAACCAGGAACCTCTTTTGTTAGGTCAACATTGTAGTACTCACCCACATACTGCAGGGCAATGATGTTGTCTGTTCCCATGAAATTTACTAAGTGAGCAAGTCCACCAAGACCTGAGCTCTCTTTTGAACTAACGCCACGCGCACCAAAGTCATGAAACTTGAATGGTAGACCCTCAATACTGTCAGCGGTTTCTTCAAGATATCTCTTGATGATTTTCTTGACGTTATAGCTGAGAGTACAAACCGTTGTTGGGTACCAAATCGCTCGAAGAAGAGCGGTTTCCAGATAAGAAGTCAATGGTGCACATTTTGGATCTGTGTTCTCAATCGTTATGAGAACATTCTTTGTTGGTACAACCGTTCCTTCGCGAACTGCTCGAATGCGAAGAGGTAAAAGACCACCGTGCTCATTTACAATATGCTCCCACATCTCACGATTGAAGTCTGGAAAGCCATGGAGGTTGCAAACAACTTCTGCCTCATCGATGTCCTGCATCGTGACAGGAGTCGTTAAGTATTTTTTCAAAAATGGTTGCAAACCAATGAATACTGTTTCTGGAAATAATCCTCCACGTGATTCAGCATACGAGAACACATTCGTCGTGCCAGGTGGATACTGTTTGTAGTGAGAAATTTTGTAACTGTCTGTGTTAAGTATTAAATTGTCGTAATTCATGATAAAACTCCTTTATCAAATGTTTTGGTGAATGTCTATCATTCACCTTTAATGGTAATAATTGCTTTCGTAAAACTAGCGGTGCCACTCATGCCTGGCTGTCTGTCGTGATGATCCAGTCCTACTTCAAGTTCAACATCAAGAGCATCGATCTTTTTAGGAGCCCACGGTGGGCAACGGCCAACGTAATCAGCCAAAGCCTCTCGGACTTCTTGTTCAGTCATTTCAATTTTGATTGTTGTCATGGAAATCCTCCGCAACGTATGTTAGTAAAAGTCTATCTCTTACCTGTAGTATATATGATTGCTAATCAATTGTCAAGGCGTTTGGTCTTTGGATCTCCCAGTCTTTCGGTGCCTTCAAACCACAAATCTGGAATTAATCGCTTGTTTATCTTTGATACATCATTGGGCATATAGTGGCGCAGCAAATCATGGTGTTCTTGATCGAGAAATAAGAAATGTGGCCAACGTATCCACCTGAACCTTCTTGATCTGCACCAACGAATTACAAGATACCCTTCTTTTTCCTCCCACTCATTGAACGCCCACGTTAAACAATTATGTTCTCCCTTCTTTTTAACAATCTTCATTATTGGCCAAACTATTGACCAGAGGATTGCCCATAAAGCTAGTCGAAGATAAGATAACATTTTTGTCCTTTTGTGTATGTCGCTATTTAGTAAACTATCTCGTTTTGTATGTCTTTCTGTTCGGATTACGAACTTGACAATAAACTGTTGCGATGTTGTCGAACGTCTCACCATAGACTGGACTGTCGTCAAAGAGAACATCTATTCCTACATCTTGACAATAATCCGCCTTTGCATTATCCCAAGCTGTTTTATCCGCCCACGGAAGTCCATCAATCCATGTGACTTTTGTATCTGGACGGCCTTCAAGATAATCTGCAATTGAAAAGTAGTTGACTTTTGATAGGTCGACAATATGACCAATACGTCCCTCAGCTTCGGCTCGTGCGAGGCCACTGATAACATGAACCTCCACGTCATCATCTTCAATCATTTTTTTCATCATGTCTTGAAAGACACCGAAAGTATCAATTACACCATGAATGTCAAATCCGACTTTCATTTAATCAGGTCCAATACTTTCATTGCAGTTTCATATGAAACTTCTTTTAGAACTTTTTCAGCCTTTTCGAGGTATTTGTTGCGAGAGGATCCAGGATTGGTCCAGGTCTCATATTCCCACCCACATTCATCGGCACGCCGCACGCCGCATCCCGGCTTTGGGCCTGCGTGGTTCCAATGACACCTACGTTTGTGAATAGCTTCCGCTAGTGTCATTTGATTTAACTTCTTCCGTTCTGCTCTGCTTATTGAGATTTTCATTACACTCGTCCAATAAAGTAATTGATTATGCTGTAATGATCTTCAAAGAGTTGACTCTCCATTGTGAGAATCTCTTCAAGTGAAAACCAGCGAGCCTTATCAGCATCATCACCACCCTTAACAGGTGGGAGAGGACCTGGGTTTAATAGGATCAAATGTGCGTGGGTTATCGTTCTTCCACGAAGTGAACGGTTCGGATGATCAAATACTTTTGATTCTTCAATAGAGCCTCTGAGAACTGCGGGTGGAACTTTCAGCTTTGTTTCTTCACGAAGCTCTCGAATTACAGCATCTTCTACACTCTCGCCTTGATTAAGAAATCCACCAGGGATTGCCCATAAACCCTTGCCAGGAAAGGCTCTGCGGCGAACAAGAAGTACATGTCCTGATTGAATTACAATGCCATCAACTGTGACAAATGTTGGTGGGTACGGGGAATCTTTCCAGGCAGCTTTGTAATTTTCGTAAAATGAGTATTCACCACTCAAGTATTCGAATGTTTCTGTCTTCCGCCAATCGGTCATGAAGTTAAAAATTCCATCATTGAGGTAATCTTTACACATCTCCGTAAACACATCTGGTGAAAGAGGATCATCATCATTCCATTTCTCATTGAAATAGTAATCACGAATCGATGTTGCATGAAGATCCTTCACGTTTGGAAACTCAACAGGATTACCCCACTGAGGAAACATGTCAAGATAGAATGTGGAGTTATCTTTCTTATGACCAATGATACCGACTCTTTGTTCAGAAACTAAACCATCTCCAAAATCTTCTAGCACATCCTGAATGTGGCTTTGTACTTCCAGAGCCCACTGTTGGTCATTGTATAGTTTGTCAGAAACATATCGGAAGATTAAATCTGTTTCGGGAATGTCATCGAATGCGCTGCGAATTAATTTTTCTCGTTCTTCAGCAGTGAATGGATTTTTGTGAGTGCGTGGCTGGAATGACGATCCAATCAAAATGATTACTTGTCCAGCAAGTTTAAGCGCTTCTCGGATAATTTCAATATGCGCGTTGTGCGCTGGCTGAAATCTTCCTATGAAGATTAGAAAGTCATATTTCTTAGTCATGTCAGGAATCCTCTAACGTTAAGATGTGACAGAGAGACGATAAAAGTTCAACTCCGGTCTCATAACATTCATATCGTATACAATGTCATGATCTGATACAACGTAGATCGCACCTACTTTGTGGGGAAAGTTTTTGACCCAATCGATCAGCTCGTGATCGGTTCCGGTGAAGGAGGCCTTTTGCCTGAACTCAATTGGAGACAAATAGTGGGAAATAAGATGCTTTGATCCGTTCGTCCAATGACGAAAGATCCTGTCAACATCATCAATTATGGTTTTTCGCGATACAGCGATTGGTGTTTTAATAATCATCAGAAAGTCCTCCTGATTTCGTGGTATTGCGTAAGTCTATCTCACGCGTTGATAATACTATCACCTGTATTTAGTCAAAGGTCAAGAAGAGGTCAGTAGTTCCTATAAATACTTTCTACAATATACAATGGGGGCGATATAAATGATTCAATTAGGTGAACAACGAAACAATCTTGTTTTACTTGAAAAGATTAAAGAAGATAGGTATACTATGTTTCGTTGTCAGTGTTTAGATTGTGATAATGAAACAATAATTCATTCCAATAATTTTGGTAAAAACTTTAATTGTGGTTGCAGTAAGTTTGCTGTTGGAACCACGACTGAAAAAGGACTGTTGATTCTAGAACATATCTACATAGATAATAGATTAACTCATTTTAAATGTCGTTGTGTTTGTAACAATGAATTTCAAATTAGATATTCTATGGTGTTCCGACAACAAAGTTGTGGGTGTTTTAGAAATCGTTGTGGAGAAGAAAACCACCGATTTACTGGATATAAACAAATATCTGGAGCACGGTGGTGGTCATACAAAGATAATGCTTCTAAACGGAACATCTCTTTTGAGATTACGATCAAAGAGGCATGGGATATATTTGAAAAGCAAAATGGATATTGTGCACTCACAGGAGAGCCACTAACTTTTTGGAAATCCTCTCGGAATAAAGATAAAGGTGATGCATCTGCTTCGATGGATCGAATCGATAATACAAAAGGGTACACAAAAGAAAACATTTGGTGGGTGCACAAACACGTCAACCAGATAAAAATGGCTATGACTACAACCGAATTCGTGTCATGGTGTAATAAGGTGGTAAAATATGAGAATAATAAACGATATTAAGCTCGATTTTGAGGACGTGCTTATTATGCCAAAACGCTCAGTTCTTGGTAGTCGAAAAGACGTGGATCTCTTCCGAGAATACACGTTCAAACACTCTCAGCAAGCGTATAAAGGGATTCCAATTTTGGGAGCAAACATGACCACCATAGCAACTGTTGACATGGCTAAAGCACTGTTGAAACATGAGTTGGGAGCTGCCTTGCACAAACACTACTCTGTCCCCGAAATGATTGATTTCTTTAGGTGGAAATCTGACTCCGAACATAGAGACTCTGCAATATTTTACTCAATGGGAATACTCGAGTTTGATCGTGATAAGTTATGGGAAACAAGTCTGAGCGTAGGAATTGATTATTTGTGTGTAGATGTTGCCAATGGATATTCGGAACGATTTGTTGATGTTATTAAGGAAATTCGAGAGAAATACTCTGACACAACAATCATGGCTGGCAACGTCGTTTCTGGTGAAATGGTTGAGCAGCTAATTCTTAATGGAGCAGATATTGTTAAGGTTGGTATAGGTCCCGGAAGTGTTTGCACAACACGAAAAATGACTGGTGTTGGCTATCCACAGTTGAGTGCTGTTATTGAATGTGCTGATGCGGCTCATGGATTAGGTGGTCTCGTTTGTGCTGATGGTGGTTGTAAAGTTCCAGGAGATGTTGCCAAGGCGTTTGCAGCGGGCGCTGATTTTGTTATGCTCGGTGGAATGTTAGCTGGGCACGATGAGTGTGGTGGTGAAGTATGTTCAGAAGATGGTACGAATCCTAGGATGAAATTTTATGGAATGTCTTCTACAACTGCCATGGAGAAGCATAGTGGTGGCGTTGCTGACTATAGAGCATCAGAAGGGAAAGAGGTTTGGATTCCTTATAAGGGTCCAGTTGATAACACGATTAAAGAAATTCTTGGTGGTCTTCGTTCCGCTTGTACTTACACTGGAGCTCGACGATTGAAGGACTTATCTAAGTGCACTACTTTTGTTCAGGTGAACCGTCAACTGAATACAAAATATGGTGCCTAGCTTTTTTTAGGCCAAATAGTCTTAACCTGTTGGACAGTAATATCTGATAACGGAAAGTGGCGTCCTGCTTGTCTTGGTTCTGTTAGAAACTCCCATTCTTGTTCACCGTTACGATTCGTCCAGACATCAACTCCTGATATATCGAACGATCTGCCCCTCACCTGAAGTCCTTCTCGAGTACGATAGCGATTTCCAGGTGGTTCATTGTCTAAGTCACGCTCAAACTCAAAGAAATTTTTAAGGAACCAATTAAGAGATCCTTGACTTTCATCGGCATACTTAACTTCTGTTAAAGCAATTAGTTTCATTGCTCTTTAGGCGTGACTGCCGCCTCTTGCTTGTCGGGAATCTCGAGGGGGAGTTGTTATGTTGCCATCTTCTCCTGGCTCACGAACATCACTCTGAGTCTGATCTCTTAACTTTGCCATATGCTCGCCTGGGCGATTAATTAGTGTGATAATACTTCCAAATTCTCGTTCAAAAACATCAAGAAGGTGATCATAGTCACTATATTGCATGTCTTTTACAATTGCATCAGGATCTTTATCAAGCTGTTTAGCTAAAGTCCTTGCTTGACCCATTAAGGCAAATGCATTACCTTCAGGATCAGATAAATCAATAGTCAATCCATGTTGGCTATCACGATACATCTCGTTGAATTGTTCAAACCGCATACCAAATACACTTGAGGCGGGTGCGTTAGAGCGTCTACGCAGTCGCGATGGGCGACGAGCAAATTTAGGTTCATAGGTCATACGACGTTTACGGAATCGCTTAACTTCTTGATTCCAGTCGTCTTCTTGTTCAATTTTTTGTTGAAACTCACCGGGAGGCCAGCTAGTCTCTTCCTCTTCGGACCCAAATGGTCTTCGACCACGACGACGAGCAAGAGCAATTGCCGCGCTTCCACCAATCGTTCGAATTTGACGTTGTCTTTGTTTTCCACCACCACGAAACTCTGGTCCTTGTGATGCTCTATTATACTTTCCACCACCTCGAAACTCTTCATTTTCTTCTCTAGCACGACGTTCTTCTTCATGGCGCCTTTGCTTTGCTTCTTCAGCATCTTGCCAACTAGTATCTTGTGGTCTCCAGTCCTCTTCGTTTCCTTTCGCGGAAATTATTCGTGAAGCACTCTTTAGTTTGCCACTGTAGCCACTTAAACTTTCCTCTTCTTCCCAAGTAGCGCTACCGTCATATTGATATCCAGCATCTTTATGACGTTGTTTTGGTTGTGAGCGATTTGGTTTATTACGTGAGATTGGGTCTTGGGGATTGATAGGTCGAGCTGCTACCCACGAAGAGTCTTCTGTTCCTGAGCGATATTCCTCTTCCTCTTCATGACCCACTTCATCAGCAATAATGTCGCGAACATTTTGTTCGATGGCTGAACTGAAGTCAAGGTAGCTACCTTGTAGGAAACCTATCAGTCCTTCAATGTCTGCAATCTCATCGAAGGTATCATTTAGATTATGTTGTTCAACAGCAGCATTAATCATTTCGATTGCTCGATCATAATTATCTTGTGACTTGCGAGCATCTCTATATTCGCGCTTGCGGCCTGAGGGTGTAAAACTCGTTTTCGCCATTTCAGTTAGTCGTTTCATATTTTTCATGCTAGTATGACTCCAAATGCAACGAGAGCAGTATCCTTGTCGGTGAATATTCCACCAGCGTTTGCATCCTCTCCCAATGTAATCGTGCCTGGTAGTGGCGAACCAGCAAACGGGGAACCAACAGGATTAATGACAGATGCCACTATCGTGTTGATTGAAAATCCATCATAAAGAATTTCATAAGCCAGTGTGAACGGCGTTGTTGCGCTACTTATTTGAGAAAAGTCAACTTGTTTGACAATTCCACGTCGCACACAATCAGCGACGACATAAACAATGTCATTAACTTTATGGTTGGTTGTTAATACAATCATATAAAACCTCTACGTGAATAGAGGTATTTATACGTGGTTAGGATATATTGAAGAAACTTCTAAATTCTTTTTCTAGCCCGTTCCATGCTTGGTCGGTTATATTCTCTTCGTAAAACCACGTCTCATAAAAATTATCGACAACCTCAATATCGTCCCTCAGCGAGGGTTGACCATCATAAAACAGACGAGCCATGTCTTTCTTACTATAATCATTTGCCCAAGTAGCCTCTTTTGTCGCTGCAAACCACGCAATATCTTTCATTGTTGCGTCTGGTTTTATCGTTTGAAGTCGTTTAAGAACTTCCCGAGCCAACGCTCCTGCGCCTCGGTTAGCGAGTTTTGCTTCATGTAGTGTTTTTAGTTTCATGAGTCGTAAGAGAGTAAATCATCATAATATTCTGGCGAGACAACCTTCGTCCACGAAAATCTAAGTTCCTGACGATTTGAATATTTTTTCTTCATTGACATGGCATAATCTCGTGCGTCACGTCTTTT
>SDBV01013362.1_pt1 | contig 10458 bp, 27 predicted proteins | sample 2277081 | NCBI WGS metagenome assembly SDBV01 (sample SAMN10402039, study PRJNA504765) | marine sediment metagenome | isolation source: marine sediment core GS10_PC15, 223 cmbsf | place: Arctic Ocean: Southern Knipovich Ridge | collected 2010
CCTTCAACGGCCAAACGAGACAACTTAAGTTCTGTTTCTTGAGGTTGGTTTTCGTTTTTAATGGCTGAAGTGAACCTATTAAGAACCTCTACTACTTCATGACCAAACTCTGAGCCAAACAGATTTTCAAATTCGTTTCGTGCTCGATCCCCTTAATCTTCCCCCTCATTTACGGTTTCTTGAAGGTCCGCCAAAGACGCATTTAACACCCTAAGGGACTCGCTGAGATCGGGCTTCACGACTCCTATCTCAACTTCTGATCTACCCGAAGCCTTGCAATCGTACAATACGACTCTTGATTCATCCCTATAAGCTAAAACTGCGCCATTACCAGAAAGGTGAACGAACCAGTTGGGCTTTTTGTCATCGCAGATATCCTTCAAAAGCCCCTCGGCCCATACCTGTTTCTCTGAATCCAAAACATCAACACCCCTGTAATCTTCAAATTTCATGATTTTTCCTTTTATAAAATCCTCAGGACGGAGGTTGATTCCCCCGATTTTTCTGAGTTTCTCCTTTTTGAGTCTTTCGTCCACACGCGCTCTGCGCTTTTCCTTACCGACTCTGCTGCTCATACTCCTCACTCGTCGATGAACATCGACTCCTCGGCGTCATCCACGAAAAGACCCGCCGCTTCCTGGATCCGCTCCCGTGCCTGAGGGATGCTCTCCCCCCACGTGTGGCAACCCTGAATGGAAGGGATCGATGCGAGCCAAGTTCCATCCTCATCGCGTTCATATCGGACCGTGTATGTGCTCATTCACTCGCTCACCTGTGTATCATCCACGTAATGTTCAAGGCAGAAAGGAGTGTTAGGCGTAGCCGCGAACCCCGCACAAGACTCAGCCGCACACAACGGAGGGGTAGCGCCTAGATTCCCCTGCTGTAAGTGCTCCAAACAGGCTTGCCGACCCTCAAACTTCCACTTCTTACACGCCCTACCCCTCGTGTTGATCTGACCGCAACGTTCACGTCCAGCGTCCGGATCTTCTTTTTTTGGCTTCGGTTGCACAGACTCTGGAATCCCATCTTGAGCACCAAGAGATTGATCTTCCTCAGCAGCCTCGATAGCTTGCTTAGCCCGAATCGAAGCGATGTCATCGTGGGAACGCTCGACTGGAGCGGTCAGAGTTTCCATCTCAACCTTAGACTTGGCGGGCTCATACGGAATCTCCTGAGGAACATACTTCTCAGGAGGCTCTTCACCCTTAGCCTTCGCCCTCTGACGAGCCTTCGCAACACGAGAAGCCTCCTTGCGAGCCGCCTCACGATGCTTATCGCGATAGTACTCATGAGAGACCACAAGCCAGCGCCCATCGTCCATTGGAATGATCCTGCGACCCTCATACTCCTTGTTCTTAGACTTCGGATCCGGAGAAGCGTGAACGTCCCATGCTTTCTGAATCGGACCTACGTCACACGTCCACAAGGCAGCGAGAGCGTCAGGAGAGATCGATACGAAACCATCCTGATCCTTGGCAGCGAGAATGGCGGTCCAAACCGCCCACTCTAACGGGCCTGCGCGGAAGGCGGTAGAAAAGAGAGATTGTGAATCAAGAGGGGCGTAGCTCATTTCTCACCTCGGAGGGCCTTGCGAATACTGCAATAGAGACAAGCCTGCCAACCGGACGAGGTTACTTGAGGACACTCGCAATGTGTTGTTCCCACAACAGCCAGCGCCGCGTCGATGCGGGCCTGCTGATCGCGATTACCATCCCGAAGCTCGTGAGCACAGTTCTGCGCCTCATTGCTGCATATCGCTGACTGCAACTCCGAGGTCTTCAGCCGCTCGATCTCCCCCAGCAAGCGAGGTCGAGCACACGCATTGCATAGGCCATCCTGAATCTGGTGCGGCTCGCCCGGTTCGTTCTCAAACCCAACGCCGCAGTCGCCACATTCCAGCATCTCGACGTAGTCGTTCAATGGCTTCTCCTTCAATCGCCGGAGGATCTCGTCGCGGAGATCTGTCTCAACGAGTCCCTCCTCTCCGCATTGCGGGCACAGGAGCCCCCCTTCGAAAACATCCTCGTAGGGTCCATTTCCTTTGTAGCCGCAGGGTTTGCAGCGGAAAGCGGGCGCTTCCTGCACGATCTTCTCGACCTCGGCGTCTCGTTCTTTCTCCTCAGCGCGATAGTCGGTGAGGAACTTCAATACGGTATCGCTCCACAGGTTGATGTTGCCCTTCGCCATGATGAGGGTGTGTACGATGTTGATCTGAAGCCGCTTCGTTGGGACGGCATGCAAATTCGGATAAGACTTCGGCTCGACGTCGTCGCTCATGGCTTCCCTCCTTGGGCCTCATCGATAAGCTGGGATCGGTAGGAATCAAGCTCGGCTAGTAGATCAGTCTCCCTCTCCCGCAGCCGCTTGTTCTCCTTCCGGGTTCGTTCGTGCTGAGACGCGGGCCAGCCTCGAAACTGCGCTAGCTTCTTCCACCGCCCCGACCACTTGCTCAGCACAACGATGCGTTCAAACAGATCCGGCCTGTCCGGCCCAACGTACTTAGAGGCGATCAAGCCTTCTTTCTCGCCCAACAGCCGCTTACGCTCCTCCAGCACATCGCGGATGGCGTCTGCCTCACGCTGCATGAGTTGGATATCCAACCTTGGCATAGAGAACCCACTGGGGTAGACCTTGGCTGCGTCCAAGAGACTCTCCAGCGTCTTGACGTGGTCAGTCATAGTTTTCCAGCTTTCTTGAGATTGAGGATCAGATTGCAGACGGCGATGAGGGGGGTGGCGTCATCGCCAACGAATTCCCAATTGCCGTTCTCATCACGTCCCCAGCCGGCCCGGAAAATGAATCCGTCCTGCCCGACGTCTCCGGGCCAGCAATAGAGGAGCGAGATCTTGTGCTGCTTGATCAGCGGTCCTGTGGCGGCCCAGTCGGTGTCGTAGCGGTGGATTTCAGCTCTGCATCTCTGTGACCACTCGTTTCCATGAGGAACGTCCTCGTAGGGACCTTGCGGGCAGTCGCAAATCCAGAATTCGCCCGATTTGCTAGCTCCTCTGGCCAGCCTGCACCCGAGCGCCTCGGCGACCTGGACGTGTAGGGGTTTTTCGCTCATCCCTGCGCCCTCTTGAGGGGGCGTAGCACACTTGTTCCATCCTGTGGTGATTCCGTAACGGGCGAACCCATAGGCGATGTCTATTGCCTCATTGTCATCGATTTCGTAGTTTGGGTCGGCTAATCTCTGAATGGCTGACACAAGCGATTCAGTGAACTTATTTTCCATTTTTAGCTCCTTTTCCAGCCGGGATGTCCAGCGGTGTCCACATCCTACTAGGACATACGCCGACATGCAAGGTTTTACTCCCCTTTTTGTCCTGATGTGTCGCGACACTTTGAGACCATGCGGACTTTCGTGACATCTGATCTACTCTGATCTAATCTGCTCTACTCTACTCTAATATGCTTTACTCTGTTCTACTCCTTGATGTAGTTTGCAGAAAGAGAGTCCATAGAAACGGAATGCTTTAACGGAAACGTAGTAGGGGTTAGTTAGAAACAAGAGAGAATCAGAATACATACAAGAAACCCTAAGGCGAACGCCATCAAAGCGTAATACGGCCAGAATTCAGGATCAGTGTTCGGAAGCCAGTCCCGGATGGTCATCAGACGAGACCTAGGAGAATCCAAAGAACCAGTGAGGCTACGTCGATCTCATCACTCATCGTTTCTTCGAAACCCTTCCAAAAGCCCAGGAATTGGTCTCAGACCACTGAGGAGTCTTGTTTTCATTGTCCGAAACCTTGTGATCATCCAATATCTGCTCAGCTAAAGCCATGTCCCCACGGAGGGCTGCTTCCCACAATCTGTCGAGGGTTGCTCCGTCCATCCGTGAAACCACCCTAGAGAGTACCGTCAGCTTCCTCTGAGAGGGCTCAGATTGATCGAGGTTGAGCTTTACCCTCCTAAACGACACTAGACCATGTCCAATATTTATAATTCATCCTGAAGCCTTCTAGACCCCTTAGGAGGGATTTTCCTCTTTAGAGCTTCTTAATGGACAATCACAGGGAAAATGACCTTCCTTGAGACAGCTCATGACCTGACGTAACTCCAAAGAGACGTTTCCCCCGTTTTTCTCAGAAATTTCAATTTTTAGGGGCGTTGGAACGACTTCATCCCAAAATTCTTCAGGAAAGCCGTTTTCTGTGGTTTTTTCAGAAATTTTTCGGATCATTCCGGTAGTGTTCAAGGACCAGCGGATCTTCCGACCTGTTACACGAACGGTTGGAGGCGAATCGGGAATGGAACCAACTTGTTCGCCCCGTACTCCCCCCACCCGGGGGGGTCTATGTCTATTAGACTCAGTCACTTAGCGCCTCTCCTTAAATGTGAAAGTATGTGATACCGTGCTTACATAATGTGCGTTATCATACAGTAGCATCGCTAACCCCTACCACTTCAACAACTTACGCATGATTGACGCTGTCTTTGGTCCGGGGGTTGGGTCGGTATCGCTGTCGATCCGGGGTGCGACCGTGATGCTAGCCTGTAGCTCATCTTTAGTCGCTCGCCCCCTGTATGTGCCTGAAAACGCTACGTTTGCCCTACGTTGAACGTAGTCCCACCTCTTAGCCTGTCGGGCACGCCGTGCCTCCCGACGCTTCTGGCGTGCCTCTACAACGGTCTTGGTACCTAATGAGTCAAATGCTTCCTGCTCAGCCACTTGAATAACCCTGACAACGTCAATAATAGGCTGAGTTGGTCTCATCGTGGGTAGCATACACCTCAGCCACACCTCTGGCCTCTCCAAAACACCGCTCCATTATTTTCTCTCGTCGCTATCTCTTTATTATCAACAACTTACAACGACCCCCTCTCTTTTCTATAAAAAGGCCTTGCATCTGTCTGGTCGGAGGAGTAGTCTTCTGGTGTTGTACTAGCCTATCGTATCGCTGCAAAGGGGGCCTGACGTTCCTGTCCACTCTGTAGCGTGTCGCAGCCTGATGCGAATAGCCTAACGGTCACTGTGCTCAACAACACGGGGGTCCCAAGGGTTAGCGTGAAACGGGAAGCCGAAGTGCTTCAGAGGTTGATTACCTCGAATAGCCCGTTGACGTAGCTGAGGAGTGACGCGCTGCAAGCTGGACAGGAAGGCAACACAAACGGAACGCCCGATGCACTCCAGTGACCGACACAGGACGGTCGGAAGCGATTGTAGGATTCGACTGGCCGGAGGGACGGCAGTCGAGGTAGCGTAGAGCAAGGTGACAGGGTCGCAGTCTCAATACCGCAAGGTGAGACTAGATCGGCAATCACTACACCGCACGCTACACCTGCTACACGATATTGAACCGGTGCGCGCATCGCTGAAAACCGAAGGCCATGATAGAGGGTAAGCACGGTCGTGAGACTGAGCACCCTGAGCCTGAAGAGACTGTAAGCGAGTAAGGCGTAGCCCGTACAGATAACAGGTGCGGTCAAACGGAAACGACCAATGCATCATTACCGATGGACGTAGCCCGACCAACATAGGACAAGAGCGGAGACGCCAACCTATTGAACGGACGGGAGCTAGCGTCCAGCAAGCGTCACAGTGAAGGCCAAGGTGCTTTCAACGGTCACTGTGACACGGTACGTAATGATGAAGCACAGGACAGGACTGGAGCCGAAGTGCTTTCAATCTCAGACTGTCCGCACATAGCGCCATGCGACTCGGAGAGCCTAATACGCCCAGTGTCGCCAGTCGCCTCACGGTGGCAAGCTATAGATGCTACTAGGGTTAGCGTCACCTGTTATCAATGTGAATAGGAGAGTAGCAGCGGGCACCGAGAACGGGCTGCTGTTGTTCGCCTCTTCACTCCCCGTATAGGATCAGGGTATCCCAAGTAAGACATAGCAGGCGAGGATCGGGCCAGCGTCGCGTCGCTCACTCGTCGGGCTTCCCTTAACTTTCTGGAGCCCAGCCTATGCGGGAAGTGAGGAGACGAACCATCGCGTGCTGGCCAAGCTGCCTGCTACGGCAGCACAGCTCACACACCCAGAGCGGGGCCAGCTCCGCGAGCTCGAGCGTGCCGGTCAGATCCGGTACGACGGAGAGCGTTGGGTCGCCGAGGAATTGCCGGACGGGTTGGACAATTAGCAAGCTCAGCCTATCACTCCGGTGGTAGGCTGGCCCGTGCTAACTCGGAGGATAGAAGAATGGAAAAGCGAATCTATTGCACCACATACTGCAACTTCGGTCATTACGTCGCCACAGGCGCGCCTGTTCAGCATGAGTGCCGTACCATCCCACCGAAGGCGTTAAAGGCCGAAATGGATGGGGACTTCGGCCTCGCCATCAAAATCATGAACGGCACACAGCAGGTCCATCCGTGACGGTGCCCTGGTCCGCAGTCGATAGCAAGTGATCCGGGTGACGTTGTCGCCCGGTGACTCATGCCGTTGACTAAGGAGAATATAGCTATGAGCCAATTTTACTTCGACGAGAGCCGTGAGAGTGAGCCGCACGCATTGTCGGATGCTGAAGTCTTCGAGATCGACTCGCGTGGGTACCTTGACGGTGAGCCGTTCGTGCTACCTCACGAGCCCGGAGAGACGGCCTACGGTCTGGCAGAGCCCGGATTCTACTACTGGGCGTGCTTCCCGGGCTGCCTCCCCGACGGTGACCCTATGGGACCGTTCGACACCGAGGACGAAGCACTTGCCGATGCACGCGAGGGAGGATAGACCCATGACACAGACAACGAGCAACCCATACGATCAAAGTGACTGGCTTCGAGACGCATGGAAAACCTTGCAACGACGAGACCCCGTAGACGCCTTGAACGATGCGGACTATCTGCTGAGACTCGCGCAGCAACGCTCGAACGATGTCCGGTACAGTGCCGCGATCGAAAAGCAGATTGCAGCCTGCTAGCAAGTTCAGCCTGTCGAAGAAAGGTAAAGGGAAATGAGCTACTCGAAGCCGCACCTGTACACGAATTCAGAACTGAATAACTGTGCCGTTTTCGATCTGGTAACCGATCACAGGTGCTCACTTGAAGCCGCTAGAGGAGAACACGGACAAGTGACGGATGAGGTTAGAGATAAGCTAATCGCATACGCTTCCAAGTGCCTGAAGCAAGCGCAGGCGATGGGTTACAAGAAGGATATATGACGAATGATTGGCCGCGAAAATTCAGGGTGTCTTTCGAGTATGAGGTGCTAAAGGATGCCAGCGATCAAATGGGAACACTATTGGCCGAAAAGTACTACGTCGCCGAGCAGATGCTTCCCATGAGAATCCAAAAGCTTAAGGTCGAGCGTATCAAGCGTAAGGAGTCGTAGAGCCGTTTCCTTTAAGGAGATAGAGCCGTGTCCAAAAAGCACTTCGAAGCAGTCGCGGCAGCACTCGCTAACATCCGACCGGAACCCGAGCAGGAGAGCATGTGGGGACCGCCTGTGACTGGACTGGGTAAGGCTCGTCACGCTTGGCAGAACAGCGTGGACCTGATCGCCAATGTCTGCGCCGAGTCCAACCCACACTTCGACCGTCAACGATTCATCAGAGCGACCGAGAGGTAGACCATGTATAAGATCCTTCGTTTCTATGCAGGTCCACACGTGACCCGCACAATCAAAACCAAGCTCACGCTAGAAGAGGCACAGGCGCATTGCAACGACCCTGAGACCAGTAGTAGCACCGCCACGGGTGCCAAGGCAGCACGTATCACTCGCTACAATGGCGCGTGGTTTGACGGATACGAGGAGACGTAGCGAAACGGTGCCCTGAAGCGCGGAGTTCTAAGCTAAGGAGAATTAAGCTAATGCCCGACATATCCGAAGGAACCGACGTAATCGACTCTCACGACATCATCGCGCGGATCGAGGAGTTGGAAGACGAGAAAAATGTACTCCTGGACGACGATACGCCCGACTGGGAGGCCGAAGAGGGAGAGGAACTCGCAGCCCTGAAAGCGCTTCAGGATGAGGCAGAGGGCTCTCCGGACTGGATCCATGGCGAAACGTTGATAGCCGATCACTACTTCGAGGAGTATGCAGAGCAACTCGCCGACGACATCGGAGCCATCGATCGTGACGCCTCATGGCCCGTCAACCACATCGACTGGAAGGCGGCCGCAGACTCGCTCAAACAGGACTACATGAGCGTTACCTACGGCTCCACAGAGTATTGGATCCGAAACTAGAATAAGGAGTGTGTGTAATGGCTTACGAGAGAATCAAAGAGGAAGACTTGCCGGATGGATGGCTCGACGGAGTGTGCGAGCACATTCTCTTGGAAGACGCGGAGGTTCCCGACTATCTCTGCAAAGACAGCGAAGGGATCTATCGTCTCTGCGAGGAATGCGCATGATCGTAAACCCCCTTCGTAAGGCACCTGAGACCGTCTCTCCGCTTCGTAGTCAAGCGGAGGTAGAGCAAGCTACCTTTGTGGCCGATGCGTGGCGTGAGCGCCGCGACGCTGCCTTGGTAGAGTCAGGACGTAAAGAAGACTATGCTTGGCGCTGGAGAGTGTCTCCAGGTGGCCGCATCTGGTAGGAAATGCCCGTGGCTGGTACGGGCGTCAACAATCGGGCTCGCATGTCGGATCGAAGTGAAGTCAGCCGAGCCCTGATCTGCCGTTTAACCTGTAACTACGGAGAAATATGGAAATCCAAGTCTACACAAAGGACCGAACCAAGAGACTGGCGCACGCCAAGTCACAATACAAGTCTAAAGCGTTCTACATCGAGGTCAGCCAAGGCAAGGACACAGCCTTCCTCACTCTAGGCGTCAAGGACGGTGAGATCGTCATAACGGGGGGCAACCTTTCGACGTCTATCGCCTGAAAGAGTCGTTCGTAAGCTGGCCGCTGTCCGGGGCACCGGGACGCGGAGGTAGCCGAGACAGGTGCCACATGACGTGAGCGTATGGTGTGCTTAGACCAGAGTCTGCTGGTTTCGGTGAGTGATCCGAGAGGGACTGTGACTTCGGGGATCCTAAGACTACCACCTGCGCAGTAAGCACCATACGCTCTCGTAATGTGCATTCGGAGGTTTCGTATGAAGTTGATCGCTGGTCGTAACACTGGTACTCGCAAGAGTCCATGTCCTGAGTGCCGTACGGTCACCGTGCGTCACTTCACGTTCTGCCGTCACTAACCTGTACCAGAGGCAGTATGAGGTGAAGTCATGAGCAAACACTCGTGTCCTATGTGTGGATGCACCCTCTTCCAAGAGTACGGTCCGTGCGCGGGTGCGGATCTGCTAGAGAAGAGTCGTCAAGTGCTGTCGGATCATAATGAGCGTGTCGGTGTTTATGGTGAGCTGGAAAATCAGCCCAACCGTGAGCATGTGATGGGCCTACTCAGTGCCGCCATCGCCAAGGCCGAGGGTAAGCCATGAGCTGGTTTCACGTCCCTGCCGACGTTGACACTCGCCGAGGCAGTCTCGATCTGTCCGGCACCGTTCAGGTGAACACCGAGCCCCCGTGGGACGGCGCCTTGCCGTCCTTTGAGCCGTTGGATCCAAATTTGGAGGATGACGAATGAAAATCAAGAACGAGTTAGCTAAGCTTCTCCTGAAGCACAAGAATGCGGAGAGTAACGGTAATGACCTGCTCGCAACCAAGTATCTTTCATCCGCAAGGGTATTAGCAGCGGCCGTGGAAGAGCTTTCTGAAGTCGCCGAGTGGGAAGCTGCTGACGAGGCTCTCGAGGCGGAAGCGGAGGCGTAAGGAGCCGTTTGTACGCCGTCCAGCTATCGGGTGGGCCGGGTACTGGGGGCAGACAAGACAGGCCCACACCATGACGTGAGCGTGCGTGGGTTGCTAGCGACCGAACTTAGGCGGTAATAAACGCTAGATAAAGCGTACGCTCTCGTGATGGTCGCCTCATGCGCTTCTGCCGTTGTCCCGTGGCATGATGCGTGGGGTGCGTAGACAAAGAGACGGGGCATTGGAGGCAGACATGAACGCCGACTTCCGATACGAGTATCATGGGAGCGTTGCTCTCATCGTGCCGTTGAATGACGTGGCATCCGAGGTGCTAGCTGAGCGTGCGCCAGCGGATGCGCCGTGGTGGGGTAACGGGCTTGCTCTGGAGCCCCGGTACATCGGCCCCATTCTCGAAGACCTTGATGCTGATGGATTCAGCATTGAAGACGGGAGGGGTGACTAAGTGAGTGCCCTGAAGAAGATCGAGGAGAAGCACAGGGCGATCGAGCGTCAAGTCATGGCGGCAAACCATCCCGCCATGCTGGCACTCTCCGAAGACGTGGTGAAGCTGGCGCGGGCGCTGGATCATGCGCTCGAATGGTTGCACGAGGAAGGCTGCGACTGCGGCATTAGCGAATTGGGGACATGCGGTCTTTGTGTGGCTGAGCGCACGCTGGAGGAGGTAGCTGGATGAGAGGTCGAGTCGCTGGAACGTGGCATCCGAACAAGGTGCATTCGTGGGAGCCGTACGGTGAGGCTGCGAGTCGCAGTCTGTGCGGTGGGATCGTAGCGGCTGACGATAGCGTTAACGTG
>SDBV01013363.1_pt1 | contig 10458 bp, 6 predicted proteins | sample 2277081 | NCBI WGS metagenome assembly SDBV01 (sample SAMN10402039, study PRJNA504765) | marine sediment metagenome | isolation source: marine sediment core GS10_PC15, 223 cmbsf | place: Arctic Ocean: Southern Knipovich Ridge | collected 2010
GGAGATGTACGTGGGTGTGAACCGGGCGGGCGCCGCTGAAGAAGTTGAGGCTTGTGCGATCCAAGGCGGGAGGGGTTTGTGACTTAGTCAGGATGCGGAGAATTGTGTTTCAAGCTGGCTAGGCGTAGAGCTTGATGTTCGCAAGAAGCGTTGGATTTGATTTCAGTGGTATCCTGGCGGCAGGCCATTTAGAGATGGTATGGCGATAAATCCCGAACGGCCTGGCCATCCGGTGTTTGAAGGGGTGGAAAGGGACAGGTTGTTTTTGTGGTCGGATTATTCGGGTTGGGACCAGAGCAAGGCTGGTTTCCCGAAGGTGTTTCCTGTGACGCAGGGTTTTGCTGTAGTTGATAAGGATTCGCTTGGTGGGATTGCGGTGCTTGCAAATTATGACCATGGGTTGGAAGCCGTGGGACTTTGTGAAGTTTTTGACGGCGAAGGTTCTGTGATGGTTTCCGGTTTTGATATTGTGAATCGGGCAGGGCTGGATCCGGTTGCGGACAAAGTGCTTGTCAATATGATAAATTATATGTCGAGCAGTGAAGGTCATTATGCACAGCCTTTAATTGATTCGGCTATTTTGTGGGGCGACTATGCTTCTGAGCGTGGCCTTGTTGCTGGGATATATAATGGTTTGATAATTAATACAACGCCGATAGTGCCTGAGGGGCTTAAACAGAAGTATCCTTTCAGAGTTGATGAGAAATTGGGATTTCAATTTGCCGGCAAAAAAGGTGGTTGGAATTCCAAACCTTGCGTGCAGTATGTTTCCAAAGGGCGCCGGGCTTTTGGGCCATATAAATATACTCTTGGCGGCAGAGCTGTTTTGACAAAAGACGCGCAGGAAAAAGGCACCGGTATTTTCTGGGCGAGAATTCCTGTGGGAAAGAAGGCTGTATTGACCAAGGTCGAAAACCCATCAGAAGTGGATGGTGAAATTGAAGTGGTAGTTAACGGGCAGAAAGTAACCGAGGCTACAACGATTGCTGCGGGTAAGACGGAAGTTTTGCGAAGTGAGCTGCCGGACGATGTGACGGAGGTTTCTGTCAGATACACAGGACATCGAACGCTGGTGCTTCTTGAGACTCGGTTCGAGTGATAAGATGATAAACTAACGATTATGAGGAGTATAGATTGAATACACAAAGAGTTGTGCCAGGCTTATCGTGTGTTTTTTCTGTGGTTTTATTGCTTGTTGTTTTTGGGTGTTCTGCTGAAGCTGTCCAGTGCGGGGGAAAGTTTGTCGGCAATGCCGGTACCCGTATCAAGTTTAGGATCAACGATGATTGGCTGTTTATCGATTCGGGAGTGTTCCGCGCGCAATGGACCCAGTTGGATGATTCATCATGGTCGAAAGTAAATCTGCCGCATACGTGGAATGCCGAAGACTGTTTTAGTGAGGACAAGGGATATCGCAGGGGTGTCGGTTGGTATCGCAAGCGGCTTGTGCTGGGCGATGAACTTAATGGCAAACGTTTATATCTTTATTTCGAGGGGGCGTGTCAGGTTGCAGATGTTTTTGTAAATGGCGGTGCCGTTGCTCATCATGAAGGTGGTTTCTCGGGGTTTGCTGTTGATATAACCGATTTTGTGAAGTTCGGAGAGGGTGTTGAGAATATAATCGCTGTCAAGGTGGATAACAGTTGGAACAAGGATATCGCTCCGTTGGGTGAGGTTGGTTTTGTGGTTTATGGGGGGCTTTACCGGGATGTGTGGCTCATCGCGACGGATGAGGTTCATATTGATGTGATGGATGAGGCGGGGCCTGGTGTTTATATAGATACGCCGGAGGTTTCAAGTGCCAGTGCCAGCGTAAGGGTTCGAGGCAAAGTGGTAAATGATAGCAATGAGTCTAAAAACGTGCGGATTGTCAATAGAATATTTGATGCTGAAAACAAAGAAGTTGTATCGGTCAAAAGCAGTCTAACTATTGGGGCAGGAAAGCGAGAGGAGTTTTTACAGACGGCGGAAATAGCCAATCCCAAATTGTGGTCGCCTGATGAGCCGTATCTTTATAAGGTCTGTACGGAAGTTTTTGATGGCGAAAAACTGGCCGATTATGTTGAAAATCGGCTTGGTGTGCGGTGGTTTAAGTTTGATGCTAATGAAGGTTTTTTTCTAAATGGCAAGCATTTAAAGCTTAAAGGGACGAACCGTCATCAGGATTATCCAGGGCGTGGAAGCGCTTTGTCTAACGAGCTGCATAGAAAAGACATGGAGTTGATTAAACAGATGGGGGCGAATTTTTTGCGGCTTGCGCATTATCAGCAGGATGAGTCGGTGCTTGAAGCGGCCGATGAATTGGGGATTCTTATATGGGAGGAAATTCCCGTAACGTTTTATATAAATACGGATAAAGCGTTCGAGGACAATTGCAAGGTTATGCTGAGAGAGATGATTTATCAGCATTACAATCATCCTTCGGTAATACTTTGGGGATATATTAATGAGCCGCTGTTGCGAAACTGGGACGGAGAGAAGACTAAAAAGAGCGAGGAGTATAAGCAGGCATCGGTTGAGTTGGCAAAAAGCCTTGATGGATTTGTTCGCCAGCTTGACCCGAGCCGCGCGACGGTGTTGGCGATTAATGGGACGAGTTATCATAAGATAGGTATGAGCGATGTGCCGCAGGTATTGGGCTGGAACAGATATAGCGGGTGGTACGGTGGTGGTCCGAATGATTTTGGTGTTGGGATGGACAAGGAATTTGAGCAATATCCCGACAGGGTGATTATAGTTAGTGAGTATGGCGCGGCCAGCGACAAAAGACTTCATTCGCTCGGACCGAACAGGATGGATTTTACGTGTGAGTACGCACAGATGCTTCATGAAAGTGTTTTGAGGCAGGTTAACCAAAGGGATTATATAGCGGGTTCTGCAGTCTGGTCGCAGATCGATTTTTGTAATCCTTACAACCAGGATACTATACCGGCGCTGAACCAAAAGGGGCTTTTATACTATGACCGCACGCCAAAAGATATTTATTACTTTTATAAGGCCAATTATTCTGATGAGCCGGTACTGCGAATAGCAAGTCGTGACTGGTCCAGGCGAACTGGTACTGATTTGGATGCGCCATTAGGAAGCGGCAAGCATGCAGTTGACCAGCCGGTGAAGGTGTATTCGAATCTTGATAAGGCCGAGTTGTTTGTTAATGGAAAATCTATCGGCGAAAAACGGATGGATGAAGTTTGTGTCGCGACTTGGCTTGTGCCGTTTGAGGATGGAGTGAACATTCTTGAAGCGAAGGGGTTGCAAGACGGCAAAGAGATCCGAGACCGTTGTGAAGTGCATTTTACTTACAGGGCACCGATTCTTGCAGATGACTCGGTGCCATTTGGCGAGCTTGCGGTGAATGTGGGTTCAAGCGTTCAGTTTACTGACGAGAATGGACTTGTGTGGGAGGCGGAGCAGAAATATAGGGCCGGGGCCTGGGGGCATGTTGGTGGTGAGAGGAAGAAGCTTGGCAAAAGGGCGAGAAAGAGTAAGAATGTTTTGGGTACTGACGAGGATCCATTGTATCAGCGGTTTTTGACCGGTGTCGAATCTTATCGCTTTGATGTGCCGGATGGTGAGTATCAGGTGGAGTTGCGAACGTGTGAATATGAAAACAGGCAGGCAGGGGAAAGAGTTTTTGGTGTGGAAATAAACGGACGGAGTGTAATTGAGGGGCTTGACCTTGCGGCTGGTTATGGTGTGAGGCGGGCGTTTTCAAAGTGTTTTAAAGTAGAAGTTGTGGGAGGAAAGGGTGTTTCGATTGATTTTAAGCCGGTCAAAGGACAAGCAATACTTTGTGCGGTGAGGATTAAGAAGTTATAATAACAATTTCGGTTATCTTATAAGAATAAACTTTCAGAATGAGGGGTACGGCATGAATGGGAAAAGGTTTTTTTCAAGATTGGTATGTATTAGTGTTGTAGTTTTCTTGAGTGCATTGCAAATCTTAGAGGCTTCGAACACATTTGCCGCTGAGCGTAAAGAAGGTTTGGCTTCAAGTGTGCAACCACGGGTTAAGTATACGATAAATGATAATTGGCGTTTTGCAGAAGGTGATATTGCCGGTGCCCAGAAGCCGGGCTTTGATGATTCCGGCTGGGATGTTGTTAATGTGCCGCATACATGGAACGCGAAAGATAAGTTTGGCGAAATGGAGCAATACAGGTTTGGTAAGGGCTGGTACAGAAAAAAAATATCGTTGGATAATAATCTTAAAGGTAAGAAATTATATTTGTATTTTGAGGCAGCCAATCAGGAGACAGAAGTTTTTGTAAACGGCAAAAGCCTCGGCAGTCATAAGGGTGGTTATTCAGGTTTTGTATTTGATATAACTGATGCGGTAGAGTTTGGCGACGAGGCGAAGAATGTTATCGCTGTGAAGGTGGACGTTAGCTGGAACAAGGATATTCCGCCGATAACGACAGAGGCATTTGCGATCTATGGCGGTATATATCGGGATGTTTGGGTGGTTGCGGCCAATCCCGTACATGTGGCGGTTTCGGATTATGCATCAAGCGGAGTTTATATAGATACGCCGAACGTTTCGAAAGAAAGCGGCAGTGTGAAGATTCGTGGGACAGTGGTAAACGAAAGTGATGAAGCTAAGAAAATTAAAATTGTTAATACGATAGTTGATGCGGAAAAGCTCAGTGTGGCATCGATAACTACCGATGGCAATATTGAAGCAGGCGGCAGCCAGGAATTTGTGCAGACGATAAAGATACCGAGTCCTAAGCTATGGTCGCCGAAAAAGCCAAATCTTTATACGGTTTATACCCATGTGTATGAGGGCGAGAGGCTGGTGGATCGAGTTGAGAATCCACTTGGGTTTCGGTGGTTCAGATTTGACCCAAATGAGGGGTTTTTCCTGAACGGCGAGCATATGATGATTAAGGGAACGAGCAGGCACCAGGATTATGGAGACCTCGGAAATGCTATCAGTAATCGGCTTCATAGAAAAGATATGGAATTGATAAAGGAAATGGGTGCGAATTTTGTGCGTTTGGGTCATTATCCGCAGGATCCCGTGGTACTTGCCGCGGCCGATGAACTTGGGCTGATGATATGGGAGGAGATTCCTATATCCTTTTATGCATGTGTATCCAAAGAGTCGATTGAAATGGGCAAGTATATGCTGCATGAAATGATTAAGCAGCACTACAATCATCCGTCTATTATTATGTGGGGATATATGAATGAAGTTCTTCTGCGTGATTCGGAGGGTAAGAGGGGCAAGAAAAATCCGGAGTACGTTGCCAAGGTGGTGGAGTTTGGAAAAGAGCTTGAGGCACTTGTGCGGGAATTGGATAGCAGTCGTGCGACGGTGATGGCTATACATAATAATAAGATTTATGACCAGTCCGGTATTGCGGATGTACCGCAGATACTTGGGTGGAATAAATATGACGGCTGGTATGGGGGAAAGTTTTCCGGATTTGGCTCGAAGATGGACACCCATCACAGCGATAATCCCGAGCGTGTTCTTATGGTGAGTGAATATGGTGCGGGTAGTGACAGCAGATTGCATTCACTTGTCCCCAACACAATGGATTTTAGTTGTGAATGGCAGCATATGTTTCATGAAAATTATCTTAGGCAGATTAAAGAGCGGCCTTTTATAGCGGGAACGACGGTGTGGAATCAGTTTAATTTCCGTAACAGGTACAGCCAGGACTCTATTCCAGGTATGAATCAGAAGGGGTTGATGAATATTGACCGGACGCCGAAGGATGTTTATTACCTGTTCAAGGCGAATTATTTCGAAGGGCCTGTACTTTATATCGCAACTCGCCAGTGGAACCATCGAACGGGTACCGACCCGAATGCGGAATTGGGCAGCGGCAAGCAGCCGGTGAAGCAGCTCGTTACGGTGTTTTCGAATCTTGATGAGGTTGAGGTTTTTGCAAACGGTAAATCGTTGGGTGTTAAAAAGCCAAACGTTTCCTGTGTTGCGACTTGGGATGTGCCGTTTGAGGATGGGGTAAATATTATCGAAGCCAAAGGGAAAAAAGGCAGAGAGGTTTTGAATGATAAGACGGAGGTGAAGTTTACCTACAGGGCTCCTATATTAGCTGATGCATCAGTGCCATTTGGCGAGTTGGCGGTTAATATCGGTTCGCATATGCAGTTTATAGACGAAAATGAACTTGTCTGGGAGGCGGACCAGGCTTACAGTCCGGGCGGCTGGGGATATGTGGGTGGCCAAAAGAGGCAGTTTACCGGCTGGGCGAAAAAGAGCGAGAATATTACAGGAACAGATGAGGATCCGATTTATCAGCGATTCCTGACGGGGCTGGAATCGTATCGTTTTGATGTGCCTGATGGTGATTACCAAGTGGAGTTACGTTTAACCGACTATGAGAACGATAAAGTTGGTGAGAGGATATTTAGTGTTGAGATAAACGGGCAAAGTGTGATTGAAAATCTTGACCTTGTGGATAAATATGGCCACAGGCGAGCCTTTACAACACGATTTGAGGTTGCAGCGGTTAATAAGCAGGGCGTTAAAATTGATTTTAAGCCGGTCAAGGGCGAGCCTGTGCTTTGTGCTATTCGGATTCGCAAACTGCGTTAAGTGTTTGACGAAGTGCCGGCCTGTTAAGAAAATTGGTTTACAGCTAACTGAGGGGATTGAAGATGCGAGTAGAAAGAATCTGTGCAGGCGTGTTTTTGCTTTCAATTCTTTTTGGTCTGCGGTTGCAGGCTGTTCAAGATGACTTATCTATACGGCAGGGGTATCTTGAGCAGCTTGTTTCGGTTTTGCCGCCTGACAGGCCCAATAAGGGGCGTGTTTCTCCGTTTGACGCGACGTGGCGAGGTTGGATTGAGCGGACGGGGGAACTGCCGCCGAATTTCGATGCGATGGAGTCTTTACCATTTTTGCCTGCCCCATTAGTTATTGACCAGAGTGGCAAGAAAATTCCTGTCAAAACTGTTGAGCAGTGGCGACAAAAGCGAAAGTGGATAAAGCAGCAGATCAAGTACTGGGTTACGGGAACGTTTCCGCCGGAGCCGAATAATTTGAAGATTGAAGTTTTAAGTGAAAAAAAGAACGGCAAGATTACCGAACGCAATGTGTTGTTGAGTTTCGGGCCTGGAAATCGAGCCAAGCTTCATGTTAATTTGTTGATACCGCCTGGAAAGGGGCCGTTTCCGGTATTTTTGACGCAGTGGAAGAAACGGCCTACGTGGGTGCAGGTTGCGGTCCGGCGGGGTTATATCGGTTGTCGATATACAGCAACGGATCCGGCGTATGGGCATCCGGATGATTCGGAGAGTTATGCCCAGATATGGTATCCGGAGTATGATTTTAGCGGCTTGATGCGATGGGCCTGGGCGGCGCAGCGGGCGGTGGATTATTTGCATACGCTTGAGATTGTTGATAAGGACAAGATTGGGATAACCGGCCATTCGAGAAACGGCAAGGCGTCGTTGATGGCGGCGGCGTTCGACGAGCGTATTAAAGCAGTGATTCCAAGCAGCGGTGGTACCGGTGCCGAAGACCCGTTTCGGTATACGAGCGATAAGTTTGATAACGAGACGATTGAGCAGATAACAACTAATTTTCCGCACTGGCTGCATCCGCGGCTGCGATTTTTTGTTGGGAGAGAGCATAAGCTGCCGGTAGACCAGAACCTTATGATGGCACTGGTATCGCCGCGTGGATTGATGTTTAGTTCGGCGATTACCGAGCATCAGGGCAATCCGTGGGGGATTGAGCAATGCTATCGTTCGGTAGAGCGGGTGTATGAATTTTTGGGTGCTGAAGATAAACTTGCGATTCGTTTTCGGGATGGCAGGCACGGAACTTTTGCCCGTGATATCGAGGCTTATGTTGATTTTTTCGATCATGTTTTTGGTCGCAGTAAAATTGCGCAGCCTCGAAAGCTTTATTATGATTACAGTTTTGACAAGTGGCGAAAGCTTAGCGCCGAAAAAATAAATCCTCTGGATTATCCTGCCAAAGGCATTGATGAACTTTTGGGTGGTATTGATGGCGTTGACGAGTGGCAGAAAAAGAAAGCGGAGATAAAAAAGCGAATCGCATGGGGGCTTGGAGATGAGCCGGCGGGTCATCCTAACACAGGCAAGATGTCTTTTGAAAATATGCGGTCTGATAATGCACCTTATACGGGTGATCATATTGCCAGAGTTATAGGCAGGCCGAAGGGTGGAAAGAAAATTGGGCGGCGTGTGATTTATAGCGGCAGCAGTTTTGGCGATTATTTGAGCGGTGAGCTTTATTATCCTGCAGACGAAAAGGGCGAGCCGGTTAGTAGTAATCTGCCTGTTGTTGTCTGGCTGCATGAGTATGCTTATCCGACGGGATTTGGCAGAGGTGTTTCAAGTATGATTAACGGTTTTGTTAATCGCGGGTTCGCGGTGTTTTTGTTTGACCAGATCGGGTTTGGTACTCGGATTGAAGAGGGGACGCTTTTTTATCAGCGTTATAAGAGCTGGTCAAAGATGGGGCGCATGGTCGCGGATACCAAAGCAGCTGTTGATGTTTTAAGCGGGTTGGAATTTTTATTGACGATAAGCGGATATGTGTGGCGGGGTATTCTCTGGGTGCGACGGTTGGGCTTTATAGTGCGGCGATGGACGAACGAATTGCGGGGGTGGTGAGCGTGTGCGGGTTTACGCCGATGCGCTCTTGTACGGCAGAGAAAGGCACCGAAGGAGTTCGGGCGTATTCTCATCTGCATGGTCTTTTGCCCAGGCTTGGATTTTTCCTGGGCCAAGAGGAGCGGATTCCATACGATTTTCATGAGATTTTAGGCAGTGTTGCGCCGAGGCCTGTTTTGGTCGTTGCACCGACTTGGGACAGGGACGCAACTTCCGAAGATGTGAAGCGGTGTGTTGAACAGGTGCAGAAAGTTTATAAACTTTATGGTGCTGATGACAAATTGGAGCTTTATGAGCCGAATGATTACAGTAGAATTTCGCTTGCGATGCGGCGTAAGATTTTTGATTGGGTAGAGAAAAATATCAAGTAGATATCTCTGTGAGGAAAATTGTTATGGGATCAAGTCAGGGGCGACAAGCTGCAAGGGTGATTGCTGTTGCGGTCATCTTAATTTTAATTACTCAACAGGCCGGGGCCAAGATGGTTATCAGAGATGAAAATATTCGTCAAAGATATCTTTTGAGCCAGGGCTGGTCGTATCTGGAGCAAAATATCGAGGATGTATGTGAGCTGGAGGCCCAGGCTATCGCGTCGTGGGGGAAGGTTGATTTGCCAAGGTATGAAGCTGCGGTGGAGATGAATATTGATTTTCTTGAGGCTGGGCGAAAAGAAAAACTTGATATGTATTACCCTGCCAATGCTAAAAAGGGTGAGCGTTTCCCTGGCATAGTGATAATTCACGGCGGGGGATGGACGGGAGGAGATAAATACCGGAAGCGCGAACGGAATATCGGTACAAACCTTGCGCGCACCGGCTATGTTTGTATAAGTATCAACTATAAGCTTATTAAGGGTAAACCTATTTGGCCGCAAAATCTTTATGATTGCAAAAACGCTGTTCGTTTTCTGCGCAAATATGCTGACAAATATCATGTCGATGCCAACAATATAGGTGCGATAGGAGGCTCGGCGGGCGGCCATCTTGCCTCGATGCTCGGAGTGACCGGCCCTGATGCCGGCCTGGAGCCTGAAAATCTTTACCCTGGAATATCAACTCGTGTGCAGGCCGTGGTCGATATGTACGGGATAACAAATCTCTTGACGAGACAGTATGCGGATCCCAATGGAAGGCCAAACGGTAATTTTAAGGATGGTACCAGCTCGAAATTATTGGGGGTAAGCCGTCAGGAAAATCAGTTGCTGTGGCAACAGGCTTCTCCTGTTTTTCATGTTACTGCCGATGATCCGCCTGTGTTGATTTTGCATGGAACAGCTGATACGACGGTCGATTACTATCAGTCTATCGAATTTGCTAAAAAGCTTTCAGGGGCAGGTGTGCCGAACGAATTACATTTGCTGAAAAATCTTGGTCATACTTTCAGCCTGGAGTTTGATGTCAGTGGTGAGAAACTGTCGAAGGATCTCAGGCCTTTGGTGATTGGGTTTTTTGATAAGCATTTGAAGGGCGAATAAGCTCAAATTACTTTTAAAGTTGGGAATTTAGCCGCTTTTCAGTAATTTTGTACTATAAAAGGGCAAAAAAGCACTTTCCATCCATAGCATAATACCGCTAAAATATCAGTCAAAATAACGCGAAGCTTTTTTGGTGATTGAATAGGAACTTTAAGCGGGAGGTTTTGTTTATAGATGCATGATTATGAAGCGACGCTGGCGAGATTTTGTGAGATAGCCAAAGACAAGAAAAAAGAACAAACGATGGCGGCCTTGATTATCGATTCTCCATGGCTGCCGGGGTATGCTGGAATTAATACGATGGCTTTTTACTTGGATACCGATGTGGGGGTTGATACTGTTTGCAAAGTTTTGAAGGATTT
>SDBV01013364.1_pt1 | contig 10458 bp, 12 predicted proteins | sample 2277081 | NCBI WGS metagenome assembly SDBV01 (sample SAMN10402039, study PRJNA504765) | marine sediment metagenome | isolation source: marine sediment core GS10_PC15, 223 cmbsf | place: Arctic Ocean: Southern Knipovich Ridge | collected 2010
GTAAAGTATTGGTTTTGTCTAATCTTTTTTGAAAAGATTATTGTGGTAAAGTATTGGTTTTGTCTAATCTTTTTTGAAAAGATTATTGTGATAGAAAGAAATGAATTATTCGAGATATTTTTCAACATCTTCTATATTTTGTATCTCTGTTACTTTATATGCTTCATTAATCAAAGCGGTAAGAGATTCCACTATATTATATTTTTCTTTCAATTTTTCCATCAATGTACTATCTAGATTTACATCAAAAGAATATATTAGTAACGTAGGATTTCTCCTGTAAATAGTACTTAAATATTCTCCAAATCTTTCGCTTTCTTCTATATCTTGCGGTTTATTAGAATAAAAAAACAAAATAGTTTGTATATCAAAACCACATTCTTTATTCATGATCTTTACAAACTCAAAATGCTCTAATTCTACCAAAGTATAAAACTTTTTCCTGAACAAAACCCTTTTATCATTTTTCCCAAACTTTCTCTCTAAATCATCAATTATTCTTCCTTGAAAACCAAGCTTTTCAGAAATTTGTTTAAAATATTCTTCTGAACAAACTTCCTGCTCAAATAAGGTATAACCTAATTTATCTTCAAATATAGCATAAGAAGTCTGTTGTTGTGATGTGCTGATCCTTTGATATTCTAAGTAAGAAAGACCATACGTAAGAGCAAAAACAAGTAAAAATGCTATAGTACCCATTACAAAAGCTAAAAAATATCTCTTCCTGCTCTGAACTTTTCTCTCTACCATTTTATATTAAATTTTAAACTGTTTTAATAATTTCCTATTTCCACTTGACCTCTCTTTTAAATAAGAGATAAAATATTGAGACCACCCACCAAAATCCAAAAAGCACTGCAAAGAACACAAAGAACAAAGTTAAGTTTAAGAATAGTCCTTTAATCTTCCCCATTCTTTTTCTTGCAAAGACTATGTAGATACGCATAAGACTCACAAATAATAATATAAATATAAATATAGGATTAGTGAATAATAAAAAGAAAAACCTTTCGAAAAAATAAATATTTATATTAAATAAGCTGGCAAAATCAAAATTAATGCTTTGCCAAAAAGCCACTTCTTGTATTGATTTGAGCAATGTCTTGATTATTAGATATGCTGTTATGAATACTGCAAAGAAAATACTTATCCATGCAACAGGCATCACAAAAGTCCCAAGATCACCATATTTTCTGCTAACTATTTTTCTGTATTTCCATATGTTTTTCATAAGACCTATATACCATCTTTTTCTCTGTTTCAAAAGATCCGCAAAACTGCTGGGAGAAATAGTATATGCTGGGGATGTGGTGGAATTCTCTATACGATAACCATGGTATTGTATCCTGATTGACATCTCTAAGTCTTCTGTAATATTTCCCACATCAAAACCACCATATTTATCAAAAAAGATTTTTCTGTATGCTGAGAATGCGCCTGGTGTGATATATATTGCATTTAAAGAAGCAAAGGTTTTTCTCAAAAAAAGACCAAATACATATTCTATCTGCTGAACTCTTTGCCAGACAGACTTTGGTTTATATGTTATTATCGAAGGTGTTACAGACATGACTTCTTCGTCTTTAAAATATCTGACCATGTTCTTCAGGCTTTTTGGTTCTACCATTGTATCTGCATCCATGGTAAAAACAATATCTCCTCTGGCTTTCTTAATTGCAAAATTTAAAGCAGAAGCTTTTCCTGCATTTTCTTTAGTAAATACTTTCACTATTTTACTCTCAAGTTTTTTGGCTTTTTCAAAAGTTTTATCTTTGCTGCCATCATCAACCACAAGAATTTCAAGCATACCTTCAGGATAATTAGATTTTACAATAGATTTTATTGTGTCTTCAATACAGTCTTCTTCATTATAGGCAGGAATTATCACAGAAACTTTTGGGAGTTCTTTATCTGTATAAAATTTCTGCTCTTTTTTCTTATTTGAAAGATAGCTCAAAATATAAAACGAGATTGCAATCAATCCTATATATATAGAGATATATATAACTATTTTTATGAATTCCATTATTTCACCTCAATTTTTTCTTTTGATATGTTAAAGTAGTCATAGAACTCACCACTCAAACTCAGCTCGTATGTATGCCCTGTTTTCTTTTTTTTAACTAAACCCAATTCAGCAAATTTTTTCACATGATCATAAGCTTTGTTCCCACGTATCTTAATTATGACTGACTGTTTTATTGGCTGTTTAAATGCAATAATTGCGAGGGTTTCCTGCTCTGCTTTTGAAAATTCACTTTTTCCTGTAGCTAATTTATTTATTATATATGAATACTCTTTCTTCACATCCATTTTCCATAAGCCATTTTTTTCAACAATCTCAAGAGCTGAATCTTTTTTGCCATATTTTTCTTTAATTTTATTTATCATGTCCTGAATAGTTATTGAATCTAATTCAGAAATAGAAATAAGCTCTTGCGTTGATAAAAATCTGCCAGATACAAAAAAAATCGCTTCTAATATTTTCATGCTGTCTTTTTCTTTTTCACTATCAAATTCATCTATAGTTTTGCCCGAAATAACCATATTTTAAAAAAGGGGAGTGTATTTAAAAATTAAACTATATATCATAATCTAAAAAGAATTCTGAATATTTTCAAGTGGCATCTGTAAATATTTCAGTAAATAAAGATTAAAGAAACTATGAAAAAATATCTAACAAAAATAAAAGAAAACAAAGAGGTGGTTGCATTGTTCCTTCTTTCAACTATTTTCTTCATTTTTCAACATAAGTTTTTTCTTTCATGGGATTTTTCTGCTTATTTATTAAATGCTAGATATTTATTTTCTGGCGGAACATATTTTGAATTATATCGGGCTCCGGTTACACCCGTTATATTAGGGATTTTTTTAATTTTTCAAAAATTTGGATCATACCTCTATCTTCTACTTGCTTCAGGGTTATTCTTTTACGGAAATGTTAAGCTTTCTAATTCTCTTTTTTCTACTTATTTAAAAAGCAGAAAAAATAAAAGGTTTTTAAGATTTCTTTTTTATTTCTTTAGTTTAAGTGGTTTTGTCTTGCTTTATGGAACCTATGCAGGCACAGAACTTTTAGGTTTGGCTTTTTTTGAGTTATTCTTAGCAGGAATAATAAACAAAAAAATCTCTGGACATTATTTGGGTTTGGCAATGCTAATAAGGTATAATTTCCTGATATTTTTTCCTTTTCTCTTATTTAGTAAAGATTATAAAAAGATTATAAAAAACATATTAACATTTATGCTGATTCTCTTCCCCTGGTTACTTTTTAATTACTTAAATTTTGGGAATTGGTTTGCAAGTATAATTGATTCTTATGCATTAAATGTATATTTAAGAACCTCTTTAACTCAACCCTTTGACGTATTAGAAATATTAAAAATGATGGGTTGGTTTTTGCCTTTTTTCATAATAGGGTTAGTAGCATCAGTAAAGAATTTGTTTAAATCTAAAAAAAATTTAGATAATAGATTCACTGTGTTATTTATCCTAATATTCGTCCTGATGCTAATTGATGTAATCAATATACCCTTTAAGGTAACAAGGTATTTATTCAATCTCAGTCTACCTATAGCATTTTTTTCAGCAATAGGTCTCTTTTTTCTAAAAGAAAGATTTAAAATTCCAAAAAGAATAATAATAAGAATCCTATTTATAGTGTTTTTAATCACAGTTTTTGCCCTGTTATTATATTTCTATAGTATAAGAAATTATGATGATAGATTCTCCAATGCTGCAGAAGATATTGTAAACCTAAAAATTCAGGAATGTGAAATTCTTTCTCCCCATTGGGTGCATGTAACATATTATACTGAAAACATCTATCCCCTGGGAGAAAATGATATAAATCAATCTATAAGACAAAATAAGATAATCTTAATATTTAAAGAAGATTCAACCATGGATGATTTATTCAACAAATCAGATATAAAAAAATACCCCATCCTTCTTGAAAAAGAAAAATATATCTTTTTAGGAAAAGCAAATGTTTCTGAAGATTGTCCAAAAAAATATATCTATAATCGGCCAATGATAAATAATCACTGCGAAATTCTATCTACAAAATTTGTAAAAATAGGAATAGATAAAATAATGTTTGATTCTTGTAAACTGATAAATAATAAGTAGCCTACTTGGAAAATCTATACCTAAATAGAGTCCATAAAGCAATAAAGCCATCAAAAAATTTAATTTTCTTTCCTTGGTTTTTGGTCCTAGGATGATAGTTTATTGGAATTTCTTTTATTTTATATCCCTGATTTAAAACTTTTGAAGTGAATTCAGGCTCAAAATCAAATCTATTGCTGTTAATCTTCATATCTTTGATAACATCCTTAGTAAAAACCTTGTAACATGTTTCCATATCTGTTATCTTCCTAAGATAGAGCAAGGAAGTGAATCCAGAAAGAAGTTTATTTCCAAAATAAAACATATTTTTCTTAGTTTTGTTCTTTCTTAAAAACCTTGATCCGTAAACAACCTTGAATTCTTTATTTAAAATAGGTTTAAGTAATTTAAAATAATCGTTGGGGTCATATTCTAAATCTGCATCTTGAATAATAATCACATCACCAGTAATATATTTTAAAGCTGTTTTTATTGCAAAACCTTTTCCCTTATTCTGTTTATTCAATATAACTTTTACATTAGAAAATTTAATTTTATTTAAAATGTCTCTGGTCCCATCATTTGAAAAATCATCTACTATAATAATTTCCTTTTTAAGATTGCCTATATTAGATTCTCTGACTCTTTTTAATATTTTTAAGAGATTATTCCTTTCATTGTAAACAGGAATAATAATAGATAATTTCATAAGTTAGAGAGATAGAAGAAAGTATAAAAATATTTAGATAAGAATGGCAAGCCTAAAGAACATTAATAAAGATAAATTTCTAGAAATAATTATGAAACTTAAATGGAAATTCCTTATATTTTGTATAATCGGGGTTTTAAGTGCTTTAGTTGATTTGGCTGTATTCAATATCTTATTCTGGGGAAAATTAAATTTTATTGTATGCAGAATAATAGCTGTATTTGGTGCGGTTATGTTTAACTTTTTTCTTAATCGTCATATAACTTTTAGGGTAAAAGAAAAATCCTTTAAAAAACAATTTCCAAAGCATATAATAGTCTACAGTTTGGTTATAATAACAAATGTTGTGGTAAGCACTCTAACAGTGAACTTTCTCGGAGAAGGAACTTTTTTTGCTAATATTGCTTCTGTTGCAGGAATAATTTCCGGGATACCTATAAGTTTTTTTGGATCACTTTTGTGGACTTTTAAAAATAAAGAATCCTAATCCTTAAAAATCCATTTTTTACTACAAAAAAAATTCACTATTAGAGAAACACTTGCCGCTAAAAATTGAGAAAGAATATAATAAACCCCTACAAATTCAGTAAGAATATATAAAATCAATAAATTCCCCAATAGTGCAACAATACTAACAAAAAAATATTTTGAATATTTAATTAAAAAATCCTCTCTTACCCTCTCTAAAAAAGTCCACTTTTTATTCATTATAAAATTGATAGTTGCACCAACCATAAATGCAATTATAGCAGAAAACATATAATAGAATCCTAAATATTCTGTAAAAGTGTATAAAATCAATAGATTGATAACTGTTCCAACCCCCCCTACAAGGCCAAATTTGATAAATTGTTTAACTCCTCTTTTTTTAAAAAATGGAAAAATATTCTGTAACATCTTTAAAATTTCAAATCCTAAATCTTAAGATAGAACCAATTCCCCCTAAATTATAAAACTGTTCTCCTTCTTCTGTTTCTGTAGAAATAATCTTAACTTCTGCACCTGTATTTTTTGCTAATTCAGTGAATTCTTTTATTAATGGTTTTAGAATAGCTCCAGATAAATACAACGTATCAACTGCCCCCGATTTCAAAGCTTCTCTATTATTTTCTTTACCTATGGATGTCATTTCTGGATATTTACCTATTTTTTCAAAAAGTCTTTCAACATCTTTTTTCTCCTGCACTCTTTCCTGGTCTGCTAATATATCCCCTGCTCTTTCAACCAATTCTTTTAAACCTGACTCAGAAGCATCTCCTATGTCTAATTTTCCGATAACTTTTTCTTTTAATTTTGTAACCAGATAATCTCCATCAAGAAACTCATCTTTTGTCGGAATAGGTCCTCCAACCAAGATTCCTTTAAGTTTTGGCATCTCAAAAAAAATCTTTTTCACCTCTTCTGCAACACGTTTGTAAAATTCTTTTGTCAAACCTTCTGTTATTCTATGAAATCTCTGGCTTGACTGCCCGCCAGCTCTTACTTTGCTTGGAATTCCAGAAGTCATTTTTTGTATAACCTCTATGCTTTTCCCCTCAAGCAGTCCGATTGTCGCTTCTTTCCTATCCATAACAACCAACCCAAAAACTTCTTCAACTTCTAACATCTGCCTCAACGGCTCTAAGACAAATTCTTTGTCACATCTATATAATCTGCTCTTCAGAGGCATTGGCGGTTCAACAGTCCATAATTGCAAATCCTGCTGTCCTTCTGCTCTAGAAACATTTCCGCAAAATAAACCAAGCCCGTTCTCAGGGGTTTTTTTAAAATCTTTCAGATATCTGACCATTTTATCAAGTGCATCAATAACATTTCTACGCGTTCCAGTGGATTTAATATTCTTTGCAGTTGATTTCTCAGCCTCAAGTTGTTTCTGAACAGAATTCACATCATATCCTGCAGGTATATAGACACTAACCAGTTCTGTATGTCTTCCTTTATGTTTTTCAAGTTCTTCCACAATTTCTTTCAGTTCTTCTTTTGTTAATGCTGTCATTTTACAAACTCCACTTTAAATTTTCCTTCTTTTATTTCTTTTGCATTTGTAACATCTTTTAAATCTTCTAAAAAATTTTTTAAGATTTTATAATCTTTTCTATCTAATGTTAAAATAATTTCTACATTCATTGATTTTTTTGCTTTAGTTTTTTCCTGTCTAATCTTTGAAATTATTTTAATCATTAAATCTCCTGCACTTGTTTTTTCTTTAATATCAATATCAGAAAATTCTGACAAATGGATGCTCTTAGTTTTTTCAAATTTTTTAAAATACCCAAGGTAAATTTCTTCTGTAATAAATGGTGTTATTGGTGCAATAAGTTTTAAGATTGTTAATAATGAATGATATAATGTATATTGTGCAGACATTTTCTTCTTTTTGTCCTTCCCATAAATTCTTTTTTTAATAATCTCTAAATAATTATCGCAAAAAGTGTGCCAGAAAAAATCTTCAATAGTTCTCTTTGCTCCTGCAATACTGTATTTTAAATATTGTTCTTGTGCTTTTTCACTTGCCTCTTTTGTTTTCTGTAACATCCATTTATCTATTTTTTCTAACTTTAGTTTTTTTCCATTAAAATCTTTTAAATTCATAAAAACAAAATTAGACGCATTCCAAAGTTTTGTCAAGAATTTTTTTCCTGCAGCCAACTCTTGTTCTTTAAAAGAAATATCATTTCCAAGACTGGCTGTTCCAACCCAATACCTAAAAACATCAACACCATATTTTTCAATTATATCATCCGCCCAGACCACATTCCCTTTGCTTTTGTGCATTCCTTTTCCTTTTGAATCTAAGACATAAGTTCCAATCATAATATCTTTCCAAGGTATTCTGTCAAATAAAAGATAGCTTTTCAAAATTGTGTAAAATGCCCAGGTTCTTATTATATCATGAGCTTGAGGCCGAAGTGACATTGGAACTAATCTTTTATATTGCCCTGGTTTTTCCAGCCATCTCAGTGCAATTTCAGGAGTATTAGAAGATGTCATCCATGTATCAAAAACATCTTTTTCTGGAATAGCATTCCCCCCACAAGAGCATTTTTTCTTTACTTCAATTGGGTCAAGAGGTAATTCTTTTTCTTCAGGTAGAACAATTTTCCTGCATTTATCACAATACCAAGCAGGAATGGGAACACCATAATATCTCTGCCTTGAAATAACCCAATTCCATGCAAGATTTTTAACCCAATTATCATATCTAACTTTCATAAATTTAGGATACCAATCAATTTTACTGGCCATCTCAAGAAGTTTTTTCTTGTGTTTTAGTGTATGGATAAACCACTGATCTTTAACAATATATTCTATAGGATTATTGCATCTCCAGCAACTTCCAACAGTCTGCTCCAAATCCTCTTGTTTCTTCAATCTTCCTTGTTTCTTTAATTCTTCTAAAATTTTTTCTCTCGCCTCTTCCAAAGATAATCCTGCAAATTTACCTGCATTTTTATTTAATCTTCCTTTTTCATCTATAGAAATTTTTAAATTAAGTTTATATTTTTTCCATAATTCAATATCAGAAGTATCACCAAAAGTACAAATCATCACAATTCCTGTTCCAAATTCAGGGTCAACTTTTTCATCTGTTCTAACTTTAACATTATAATTAAAAAGAGGAACTAAAATTTCTTTTTCAATAAGATGCTTATATCTCTTATCCTCAGGATGAACAAAAATTCCAACACAACTGGATAAAAGTTCTGGTCTTGTTGTAGCTATTAAAATCCTTTCTTTATCTCCAAATTCTATATAATTCATTTTTGTAGTTCTATTTAAATCCTCAACTTCTGCCTGTGCAAGAGCTGTCTCGTGATACGGACACCAGATTGTTGGCTCTTTTGCTCTGTAGCACTCTTTTTTCTTGATTAATCTCAGAAAAGCTGTCTGGGCAATTTTCTGCGCTTCTGAAGAAATCGTGGTATATAATAAATCCCAATCATAACTATGACCTAATCTCTTGAAAACTCTACCAGTGTACTCTTTCTCAACTTTTTGTGATTCTTTCAAACATAATTTTCTAAATTCAACCCTATTTGTTTTTGATTTATTTATTTTTAATTTTTCTTCAACATATTTTTCAGTCGGCAATCCATTATCATCAAAACCAAGAGCAAAATAAACATTAAAACCCATCATCCTCATAATTCTCGCAACCATCTCAAATTGCGTATAGTGAAGAGCATGACCAACATGTAAATGGCCTGAAGAAGCATATGGCGGCGGAGTATCTATAGAATAAACTTTTCCTTTTTTCTTTGCGTCAAATTTATAAATCTTCTCTTTTTCCCAGAACTTTCTGGTTTTCTCTTCAACAACTCTTGCATTATATCTTTTAGTCATGAAATCCATAAACAAGATAAGTTTTTAAAATTGTCCATCATAAGTTTTTTATACTCTCGAGGTATTAAAAAAATATGGCACAAGATACTGGTATAAATATGCCTGCTGGATTTGGCGGGTTAATGAGATTTAAAGAAGAGTATGACAGTATATTTAAGTTAAAACCAACACACGTGATAGCATTTGTAATTCTGATAATTGTTTTCAGAGTTTTCTTAGAGATATTTTTTAAATAAATGAAAATATCTTCAAATCACCAACAATTATATTAATTTAAAATACTTCTGAAAAACATGGAAAAATTCTTGGAAAATCTTGAAAAAGCTAAGAATCTTATCCAGACAGCTGATCATTTAATCTATATGACTTTTCCATTGGTGAGGGATAAAAAACTTCTGTTGAAAATAATCTCAGAGATAAGAAATGGGATTGCTAATTGCATAAATTCAATACTTCAGTATGAATATTTATACAAGAGAATCTCTTTATATCAAGAACCAAAAACAAATTTCAAGACTTTCAGAGAAAAATGCGCTACAAAATATGGTATAAGGCCTGAAGAAATTATACTAATTCTAGAGTTATTTGAAATAGTTGAAGAACATGAAAAAAGCCCAATGGAATTTGTAAAAGATGAAAAAGTTGTAATTTTATCAGAAAATATGAAGCAAAAGACCCTTACCGTTGAAAAAACCAAAGAATTTCTGATAATGGCAAAAAATATTTTAAGAAGAACAGAAAACCATTTTTTAAGAAAAGTATAAAAAGCCCTTCTTCTATATATTGTATACTTCTAAATTAAATTTCAAAAGAAGCTTATGGAAGATATTATCCAGGAGAAAATTAGTGCAGATCATTTATTATACGTTAGCCTGAAATATACAAAAACATGTGATGTTATGATAAATCTGATTCTGAGATGGAGAAAAATGATTGAGACCAGTATTGAATCCATTTTAAAACACGCGAAAAAGAAAAAAAAGATTCCTTCAATTGCTCCAAGCCCCTTAGGCAAAATGGAGCAGGTGAGAAAACTATTCAAAAAGGATAAAAATTTTCAAGAGGTTATAGATATCTATGAAATGTTTAGAAAAATTGAAGATTTAAGAAAAGAAAGAATAGGGGAATTCAGAAAAAACGTAACCCTTAAAGTTATTTATCGGGGAAAAGAAATAAATATTAATCTTGAGCAACTCAAAGAATATGCTGATAAGTTAGAAAAATTTATAAGTACAACAAAGCAATTTCTTCTATCATAAAACAATCTTTTAGAAAAAGATTGGACAAAAATTGAT
>SDBV01013365.1_pt1 | contig 10458 bp, 5 predicted proteins | sample 2277081 | NCBI WGS metagenome assembly SDBV01 (sample SAMN10402039, study PRJNA504765) | marine sediment metagenome | isolation source: marine sediment core GS10_PC15, 223 cmbsf | place: Arctic Ocean: Southern Knipovich Ridge | collected 2010
AAGACGCCGTCGATGGGTTGGATGTTCGTGCCGCTGTCGCAATACCACGGCGGCGGGGCGGCGGCAACCATTGAGCCGCTGGACGAACACATCGATCATTACGAGCGGATGTTGACGAGTAATTTAGCTATGGGTGTCCAGGCCTGCTATCGCGGCCCGAGACTCTACGACACCGATCGCGTCAGGGATATGCTCACGAGGAATGTCGATTGGTACAAGAAGTATCGCGCTATCCTGGAAAGCGATATTGTTCACGGCCGCCGCTGCGACGCGCGTGATATTGACTGGATTCTCCACGTCAACCCGAAACTAAAAGAAAAAGGCATGCTGGTCGTGTTCAACCCGCTCAAAAGGAAGGTCAAACGCACCATCAAGGCTAATCTCTACTACACCGGCCTGACCAAAACCGCAAAAATTCGCTGCCGGGAAGGACGGCCCGGGACCTATTCCCTGGCCCGGGACTACACGGTTGAGATTCCAGTTGAAATTGAAGCCGAAGGCTTTGCCTGGTTGGTCATTGAATGACGAAAGAACTGTTTGTAATAAAAAAGTACTCTTCAAAAGAACAACAATATTGAAAGGATGGGCTATATGAAATTCAAAACCGGATTGTGTTTTGTCGTTGGTATGATTTTGTTGACAGCCATAAATAGTTTACAGGCAGCTGACCGAAGGCAGGATGTTCCGGGCAATAAGGGTGAACCTGCGGCAATGCCAGCCAAAACAAGTAAAAGCAAAAACCACAAGCCGCTACGTTTCATCTTTATCACAACCTGTGTCGGCGAAGATTTCTTCAAGCCGGTAAAGAAAGGCATGAACGACGCTGCCGGCCTGATGAATGTAGAATGCGATTTTGTGGGCACCGAAGAAGTGGATCTGGAAGCACAGGCACAGATGGTGCGAAAGGCTGTTGCTGACGGTTATGACGGGGTCGCCTTGAACATAATTGACGCAACCGCATTTGACGAAGTTGTTCGCGAAGCAATTGACAGCGGTGTCCCTGTTGTTGCTTTCAATGTCGATGACAACAAGACAGATAATAGACGGCTAAGCGCGGTCTGTCAGGATCTCTATGAGGCCGGTCGAACACTCGGCAAGAATATCGAAGCATTAATTCGGCCTGACAGCAAGGTTCTGATGACGGTGCATTCGGATGGAATATCCGCATTGGAGGACCGGCTCAGAGGAATACAGAATGTCATTGAGAAAAAATCTGTCACATGGAAGGTAATTACTACAGGCATAGAAGCACAGAAGGCATCCGAGATAATCACAGCCCAACTGAAAGCCCATCCGGAAATTAAAACGGTTCTCTGTACCGGTCAGGCGGATACAGAAGGTGCAGGTATGGCAATCGAAAAGCATTTCGCAGACAAAGGGTATCGTGTCGCCGGCTTTGACCTTACGCCTGAGATTTTGCGACTTATAAAAGCCGGTTATATCGAGTTTACCATCGACCAGCAACCGTACATACAGGGATTCTACCCTGTGATTCAATTGACCCACTACTGTCGCTACGGAATCAACCCGTCGGATATCGATGCTGGAGCTACACTAATTACCAAAAAAAATGCCGGCGAAGTTATGTCACTCAGTAAGCAAGGGGTTCGATAGAAATCAAATTGTAACATAATGAAAAGGAATGAGACTATGAAACTGAAAACTGAAAGCTGTTTTTTCGTTGGTATGGTTTTGTTAATGGCAGTGAATACTGTCCAGGCCGGCCAAAGATGGCAGGAAATCAGCGGGATACAGGATAGAAAGACCCATGGAGTTGGGGCAACCTGGCAACTGGATAAGTATCCGGATGCGCCGACCATGAAGCCGTATGCAAAGGTTGTCCTGCTCGATCAGAACGGGCCTGGCGTGGTTACGATGTTTCATGTTGCAGACTATGCCTTTGGAGACGACAGCAAATTTATATTGCGCGTGTGGTACGACGAAGAGAAAACCCCTTCTATCGAAATGCCGTTGATGGACTTTGTGGGTGATATTCAATCGGCAACGCAACCATATTACACGATCTATTTCTCTCATGTTCGCAAGTCACACAACTTCCGTCTTCCGATGCCCTTTCGCAAACATATCAAGATCGAGGTCGAAAATCCCACCAGTGACAACTTCTTAGGGTATATGGATATTCAATGGGACCAGGTCAAAGAGATTCCAGCCAACTGCGGGTATCTAAAAGTTGCATATCAAAGCGGCGAGTTCCAATTTCCGCACGAGGAGCTTGTCCTTTTGGATGTCAAGTCGCCGGGCACCATTGTCGCACACTGGCTGCAGTTGGAAGGCGACCATCCCTCGTGCGCCGCCGGCCAGGGTATCTGCGAAGGTAACCATGAGATATACCTCGACGGAGATACTGAGCCGACCTATGAAAGCCTCGGAGCCGAGGACTTTTACGGTCATTCCTGGGGGTTCGCAGATTTAGAGTCGGACTTCTATACTGCCTTCGTCAGATACGAGCAGACACCCAGGGGCGGCACGCTGGTTGCAATGGTTCGCGCCCGTGATACCGATAAGATCACGTTTAGAAAATCATGCAAAATACGTTTTACCTACAAACACGATCTCGGCCGACCTGCTTACACGCAGAAAGCCGGAAAAGGCAAGGCCCCCGCCCTCCAGCCATTTGTCGACGGTGCCAGTCTCAAGGTGCCATATCGTAGTTGCATATACTACTATGCAAAATAAACAGTCAAGTACAGGTTGCCCTCAGATGCCGCAAGCTGCAATCAGGAATAATAGAAAAGGAACGGAAAAATGAAGCGGATTGTATTACTCGTAATTCTCCTTACTCCGATATCCGTTTGTTCGGTCAGTAAGGCTTATCAGAAAACCATTAACGACCCGGCCGCGGCACACCTTGCCCGGCCTAATGCGGCTCAATATGAATATCATGAGCAGGAGCGGATCATGTTTGTCTGTCTGGACCCGTGCACATGGCAGGGACGGGAGTATGACAACCATACCACCAATCTTAAGGATATGAAACTGCCGAAGCTTGATGCCGATCAGTGGTGCCGGGCGGCGAAGTTATGGGGAGCCAAAGAGATTCTGTTTGTTGCCAAGCACACGGGCGGCTTTTGCTGGTGGCAGACCGAAACAACCGATTACAGCGTTAAGAACATCGCATGGAAGGACGGCAAGGGCGACCTTGTCGACGAGATTGCCAGGGCGTGCAAGCGACACGGGCTCAAACTCGGGATGTATATTTATCCCGGCGATGATCAATGGGGCGCCTGGATCGGTTCGGGCGGCAGAACAGCGGATCCAGCCAAACAGGAAGAGTACAACAAGGTGCTGCGGACGCAATGGACAGAGGTGCTCAGCCGTCATGCTGATAATATAATCGAGTTGTGGTTTGACGGAAGCTGCTATGTTCCGCTTGGTGATGTGTTCGATAAGTATGTCGGCGACAGAGTTGTGTATCTTCAGGGGCCTTATGCAAATCTGCGATGGGTCGGAACCGAGGCGGGCTTTGCTCCGTATCCGGGCTGGAACTCGCTTAAGGAGTCAGATCTAAAAACGGGGGTCTCCACGGCAGTGCACGGCGACCCGGATGGCGATGCGTGGGCGCCGCTGGAATGCGATACGACGTTGTACGACCATTTCTGGTTCTGGTCTGAGGCAAAGGAAAGTAAGCGCAAGTCTCTGGAGCATCTGGTCAAGTTGTATTATCATTCGGTAGGGCGAGGGGCAACTTTCCTTCTTGACAGCACACCAAACACAGATGGGCTTATCCCGGATGGGGATATGGAGTTGTATGAAAAGTTCGGCAAAGAGCTTGACAGGCGATTTAGCGATCCGCTTGGGGAAATACAAGGGTGCGGTCCTGTGCATACGATCAAGTTTGAGAAGGCAACAAGGATCAATCAGTTTATGATTATGGAGGATTATCGCCAGGGCCATCGGATTCGCGAGTTTGTTGTCGAGGCGCGCACGGCGGATGGCAACTGGATCGAATTGAACAAGGGTACGGCCGTCGGACGCAAGCGGATTGTGATATTCGAGCCGGTCGAGGCGACAGCGGTTTCGCTTAGAATAACCAGGAACGTCAACGAGCCGATCGTCCGCGATTTCAAGGTGTATTTCGTTGAAGGCGACAACAGCTATCTCTACGAAGACACACGAAAAGAAGTGTCACGAAACGCCAAAGCTACTGCAAGCGATGAACACAGTGCCCCGTATGTGGCGGGTAAGATATGCGACGGCAATGCCGGTACCTGGTGGGGTGTCAGCACGAGAGTCACAGTTCCATATGAGTGCTGGGTCGAGCTTGATCTTGGCGCCGACTATACGATCAATGAAACCGCCGTCAATGAACCGTGGAACAGGACAGAGGAGTTCCAGCTTGAATATCGCAGCAGCAAAGACGCCGACTGGAAGATCGCTTTGGCCGGTACAACAATGGGCCCAGCCTATAATAAGAAATTCAAGCCGGCAAGGGGCAGATATTGGCGGCTCAGTATGCTCAAGGCAAATCACTATCCGTCAATTGTCGAGTGGCAGTTGTTCAGCCCACAGGACAGCAGCAGGTGGCAAAAGTGCTGCACGGTAGCGCCGAAAATGTTTAAGAGGGGCAAGGCCCAGGTCGAAGTGGATATCTCGAAGTTTATCAAACAGCCCGGACAGTTTTTCCTGCGGTTCGATAGCATCGGCAAGGCAGAGACGACACTCGAAGATATTCAGGTCTTCTACAATGGTCATTCAGTTCACAAGGAGGTGCTGTCGGCAGTCAAGGAAGGGGAAGTTTACCTTCTCAACCGCCATGCGCAGATTGTCAAGGACTCAAAGATTGTATTGAAAGTCAAGCTCAAAACGCAAAAGAGCAGCGATACGAAAATGGAGATTTCCATCAAAAGGGCTTTATAGGCCGGATGCTCGGCGTTTCAACTAAGACAGCAAGGATTTACCACAAATGAAAACACAACGCTGTTAAAGAAGGCATTAAGGCGTATTGCGTCGATTGTAATTGACTGTTTGTGCGATTCTGTTTACTATTGGGTTAAAAGAATTGTTGTCAGAAAGATGAGAAGGTTGTGTTATGAAGACGGACGCGTTCATTGTTTTTTGTGTGGCTGTTTTTTTTTGGTTCGGGGCCTTTCCCGCGGCGGGGAGCGATACCACAGCGAATAATCAACGGCGAGAGGTTCTTTCGCTTGCGGGCCAATGGAAGTTTTCACTTGATGCGGATAGGCGGGGGGATGTCGAGGGGTTCTATAAAGGCGCGTTGGCCGATACTGTTGACCTTCCGGGCTCGACCGATGAAAACCGGAAGGGAACACGCAATACGCGCGAGCCAAACTACAATCGACTGAGCCGTATTTATGAGTATACAGGGCCGGCCTGGTACCAAAAGGAAATAACCATTCCCGCTTCATGGAAGAATAAGCGAATCGTTCTGTTTCTCGAACGTTGTCATTGGCAGACAAAAGTTTACATTGACGACCAAATTGCAGGTATGCGAGACAGTTTATGCGTACCTCACATCCATGATTTGAGTTCTCTCCTGAATCCCGGCAAGCACAGACTAACTGTTTGCGTTGACAACACGCCCAAACATTTCCTTGGGCCCTTTGCATCGTCTATTTCCGAAGAGACCCAGACAAACTGGAATGGCATTATTGGGCGGATGGAACTGATTGCCACGGATAAAGTGTGGGTGGAGGATGTGCAGGTCTATCCTGATGTGGATCGCAAGTCGGCTCAGGTTCGGGTGGATATAGGGAACATGGCCGGTCGCGTGGTTTCAGGAACTCTGCATATACAGGTCTCCGGAGACGATGGAACTATCATTGCGGGCGTGAAAAAAGCCTTTGTGTCGCAAGGGGCAACGACTTCCGTCAAAACAGAAGTCCAGATGAGCGACAAAGTGCGGCTGTGGGATGAATTCTCACCGAATCTGTGCAACCTGACGGTTTCGTTGGAAGCTGCCGGGGGACAAGAAAGTTATTTGGACAAGAAGACAACAACGTTTGGAATGAGAAAGCTTACGGTTAATGATAATAAGCAGTTTGTCCTCAATGACAGGACAATCTTTCTTCGCGGCAACCTGGAGTGCTGTATATTTCCTTTGACAGGGTATCCGCCGACCGACATTGACTCATGGGAGCGCATATTTGACATATTAGAATCGTATGGCCTCAATCATCTTCGATTTCATTCATGGTGTCCGCCCAAAGCGGCCTTTGCGGCGGCGGATGAGGCGGGGTTTTTGATTCAGGTCGGCGCTCCACGCGCTAATGCGAGAGATGCGGCTCAGGATAAGTTCATTGCCGAAGAAGTTGTTCGTATTCTGAAGGCCTACGGCAATCACCCGTCATTTGGGTTTCTGTCAATGGGCAATGAGTTGGGCGGAGACAACAAGACGCTGTCAGATTTGGTTGCCAGGGCCAAAGAGCTGGATTCGAGGCACTATTATGTCGGATCGACGGGCACCGGACCTTTGCTGTCTGAGGATACTTACATGTGCCGACACGAAGTTCGTGGAGGCGTCAGGCCCGCAACGAACTGGGATCACAGTGAAAACAAACTACTGCACAACGGCACTTTGCCGTTGATTTCTCATGAAATAGCACAATGGGCGGTGTTTCCCGATCTTGCGGAGATCGACAAGTATACGGGTGTGCTTCGTGCGAGGAATTATGGGCTGATCAAGAGAGATCTTCAAGCCAAACACATGGTCCACTTGGCGGAAAAGTTTACGCATGTGACTGGCAAGTTCTCAGTTCTTCTTTATAAAGAGGAAATTGAGTGCCTGCTGCGGACGCGGAATCTGGCGGGATTTCAGATTCTCGATTTGCATGACTATCCGGGAACAGGGACGGCCCTGGTCGGTCTGATGGATGTGTTCTGGGATAGCAAGGGTTTTATAACGCCGAAGGAGTTTCGTCAGTTTTGTTCGGAGACGGTTCCTCTGTTGCGAATGAAGAAACGTGTGTATACGTCGGATGAGGTTTTTTGGGCCGATGCCGAGATCGTCCATTACGGCGCCGCCGACATTGCAGAAGCAAAGCCGCGGTGGAAAATCACCGATGAGCACCGAGAGGTTATTGCTTCAGGTGGCTTACCTGTTCAAAGTTCTATTCCTGCGGGGAAACGCACCGGACTCGGCCGGATAGAATCTTCTTTCAGGAAGGTAACCGAGCCGTCCAAACTTACGGTTACGCTTTATCTTGACGGAACGGACATTTTGAATAGCTGGGAAATATGGGTGTATCCCAGGATAGACAAGATTGATATTGGCGACGATATTATCGTCAAAGAGACGTGGAATGAAGATACTATTAATGACTTGAACAGCGGCGAAAGCGTTTTGCTGCTCGCCAGGCCCCCACGTGCGCTTAAGGGGAGGTTTCTTCCGGTATTCTGGAGTCCTGTGTGGTTTCGCCATAACCCGGGCACGATGAGCATTCTGTGCGATCCGGATCACCCCCTGTTCTCGCAGTTTCCTACCGATGCATACTCCAACTGGCAGTGGTACGATCTTAAGCAAAACTCAAGAGTGATGATTCTGGACGAAGCGCCCTCGGACTTTTTTCCCGTTGTGCAGTTGGTCGATCAATTCAATACGACTCGTAAGCTCGGCAGCATATTTGAGACGAAGGTCGGTAAGGGCAAACTGCTTGTTTGCAGTATTGATTTGAAGAAGGACATAGACAAGCGTCCCGCGGCTAAACAACTTCTTTACAGCATTATTGAATATATGAAGACAGATGCGTTTGACCCCCAATCGCATCTAAGCATTTCGGTTCTGGATGAGATCCTTGGCAAAATCGAAAGCAACCTGCCCGAAGGCACTAAAGTAACGGCAGATACTGAGGAGAACGATTTCACCGCGGATTTGGCAATTGACGGGGACATTAGCACGTTCTGGTGTACGCAATGGAGGTCATCGTCACCTGCTTACCCGCACTATCTGCAACTTGAATTTCCAAAAGAGACTCAATTGCGAGGGCTAACATATGCTCCAAGAGCAGACGGTAATACGAATGGCTGGATATCGAAATATCAAGTGTTCACAAGTACTGATGGTAACGATTGGGGCAAAGCTACGGCAGAGGGAGCCTTTGAAATAAGTGCCGAAAAGAAGACTATCATTTTCGACGAAGCCCGTTCGTGCAGGTATATACGTTTTGTGGCCTTGGAGGGAATGAACGCTCAACCTTGGGCAGCCATTGCGGAGATTGATGTCATTCTTGAGATGAATGATTAGCACTCAAACGTGGAGGTAAAAATGAAGAACTGTGTGCAAGTGTTGACTGTTTTGGCTGTTGTTATGAACATCTTTTCCAACACCCGGGCAGAAAAAGTCTCTCGCGTTGGTGCAGAAAAGGGGATCAAAGCCTATTGTATCGATTTCAATTGGGGTCCGGGCGGGCCCAACGCCTTTACAGCCCCCGGAATATGGGCGGATGCCAACCCGAAAGAACATGTAAAATGGTACAAGAGCCTCGGCGCCAACGTGATCCAGACCTTTGCGGTGTCCTGCAACGGTTACGCCTGGTACAAAAACGGTGTCGTGCCGGAACAGCCGGGGCTTAAATACGATTTTCTAACCGAAATGGTTAAGCTTGGCCATGAAGAAAACATGAAAGTCATGGGTTATTTTTGCATTGCCGGCAATGTCCGCTGGGGCCTGCTTTATCCGGATGAGAGTTATGGAGTGCCCAGTGATGGCCATATACCCCTTACCAGGAAATACAACAAATTCCTGGCTGATTCTATTAAAGATGCCCTGAAAAAAACCAACATGGATGGTTTTATGATAGACTGGGTTTTTCATGGCCCGATTCATGAGACACGAATACAATGGCTGCCATGTGAGATTGAAATGTGGACCGAATTAATGGACGGTCCTTTCCCGGGCAAAGATAAAGTCACAAAGGCCCAGGAACTGGAATTTGCACGCCGCAGTGTAGACCGCTGTTGGGTGAACATAAGGGAGGCTGCCAAGTCTACTAAACCCGACTGTATTATCTGGTTGAGCTTATACAACCTGAATCATCCGCAGGTTGTTAATTCCAGACTGGTTAAAGAAGTGGACTGGCTGATGAACGAAGGCGGAAGTGTCGAAGACCTTAAGAAAATACGAAAAGAATTAGGCAGAGGCAATCTGATGAACTGTCTTGCCGGCTGGAACCGTGCCGACCCGCAAACAGTCGTGCCCGCTTCGCTCAAGGCGGGTTTTGGTTTGTATGGCTTTACCAGGCCGGTCAAAGGCTCCCTGTTGCCAGGCATAGACGATTATTATCTGGCCAAAGACCTTGACGCTCTGGCAGGCGATGAAGCGAATATAGCCATGCTCGCCCGGGCCTATCGAGGACTGCCTTTCCCGGCGACTGCTGTTTCGAACAAAAAGCCGGTTAAAGCAAGCAGTACCTGGGCCGATAGCCCGGGATTTGAAGCGGACAAGATTAATGACGGAAATCGAGGCACCCGTTGGGGTGCGTCTGAAGCTGTAAAATCCGCATGGGTTGAGGTCGACCTGGAATCGGAGATGAAGATTAACAAATTGAAAATCTTCGAACTTGCCGACCGCGTGCGCACCTTTGCCCTCGAATACCGAAGCAGCAAGTATAAACCCTGGCAAACTGCTTTAACAGGCACGACAATCGGTAATTATTATGTCAGGAAATTTAAGCCCGTAAAGGGACGGTGTTTTCGCCTGAACATGACAGAAACGACCGCGGAACCGACGATCTGGGAATTTCAACTCTTTGAGGAAAACTGAGGGAGTGCGTTTGTGAATGCAAGAGAAGACATGTTAACGACTATTCGGTTTGACAGGCCCGATTATATACCTATTAGCCGGTGCGATGATTGACAGCACGCTTAAAGACATGGCGTCAGGTTCAGCCAGGAGTGATCAATATTCCGAAATGAAAAAGAACGCTTTTACACTAATTGAGTTGCTTGTGGTCATTGCGATCATCGGCTTGTTGCTTGCGATCATTATGCCTTCCATGAAATCGGCGAAAGAGCAGGCCAAAGCCGCTTTATGCATGTCGAATCAACGTCAGATTGGTATTGCTTTTTCAACCTACGCTCAAAGCAACAAGGGCACGGTTCCCCCAACAGTCCACTGGGATAACTGGTGGGCCCAGAATGGTTTCCATACCTGGGCAGGCCAGCTTTATTATGAAGAGCAACTGATTGACGATTCGACGGTCTTCCACTGTCCGGCCGCGAAAATGCCCGGCGGCCGCAGCAAGAAGTGGGGGCCTCCGGTTCCCGGCACGGGACCGCCTTATGCGCCAACGCCGAGGTATCCGGACCCGTCAGAATGGGAGCCGCGATGGACCTACGGGCTGCGCATGCTGAGCTTTGCCGGGGCGACGATGGATGAGATAAAACTGGAATCGCTCAAGAGTCCGAGCACTTTTTTCATGTTGACGGATACAACGCATCCGGATTCGATAGTCCCGGGTGTCAGGACCGCCTGGCAGATGT
>SDBV01013366.1_pt1 | contig 10458 bp, 9 predicted proteins | sample 2277081 | NCBI WGS metagenome assembly SDBV01 (sample SAMN10402039, study PRJNA504765) | marine sediment metagenome | isolation source: marine sediment core GS10_PC15, 223 cmbsf | place: Arctic Ocean: Southern Knipovich Ridge | collected 2010
GGTAAAGAAATTCAGCGCCGCCCGCCCGATCGTCTGCGCTAGAATCACCGTCCTCGACGGAAATGATGGCCAGTATCCGCCCGGTGCTGAGGGCCACTACCACATCACCGAAGAAGTCGGCAAAGACACCGAAGACCTCGTGGCCGCAGGCGCAAGCAAAGTCCTACGGCTGCGCGTGCTCAAGACCCACCTCGAAGAGGGAACGGACGCGCTGTTCGACTCCATCGGCGAGGGCGCGATCGCAGTCTGCGAATCAAACGCGCTCCGCACGGTCGTCGAGCCCGGCCTCTTTCTCATCTGCCGCCACCAAGATGCACCCGCGCATGAACCCTCCGCCGAAGCCGTCCGCAAACACGCCGACCGCGTCGTCACCTTCAGCGGGCACGGCATTGACTTCGACTTCGACGACCTGAACATCGTGGGGGACCGGTGGACCCTGCGCCGTCCGGCCACGGCCGTCATCCTCGCGGGCGGCGAAAGCCGGCGCATGCAACGGGACAAGAGCATGATGCTCATTCAGGGTCGCACGATGATCGAGCATATCAGCGAACAGTTGGCCCCCCACTTCGCCCAGATTCTCATCAGCGCAAACGACGAAGCTAAATACGCCTCGCTCGGTCTGCAGGCCGTGCCCGACACAAAACCCGGCCTCGGTCCCATGATGGGCATCGCCTCGGCCCTCGAAGCCTCCCGGCACGACCTCAACCTCTGCCTCGCCTGCGACATGCCCCAATTCGACATCGCCATCATCCAACGCATGCTGCGCGAGGCCCAGGGCTACGACGCCGTCGTCCCCGTCGTCGAAGGAGGCCACACCGAACCGCTCTTCGCCGTCTACCGCAAGAGCATGCTCGCCGCCTTCCAGGACGCGCTCGCCCAAGGCGCGCGCAAGATCATCGACGCCTTCCCCGCCCGCAATATCAACTACATCCACATGGGCGACAGCCTCCGACTCCAAAACCTGAACACCAAGCAGGACTACACCAACTTCGTCGCACAAGGACAATTGGCGGGAGACAAGAGCCAGGCTGAAGCTGAGCGACACGAGGGCCCGGAAAGCCCGTCTGGCCGCTGATCGCCTCTCGACAAGAGTTTCCCGCACCGTCAACCCGCGACTCGGGCACCGACCGCCTGAGGCAATCCCAGCCGTCACAAGCGGCAGATCCCCGTTTTCAAGCTCCTATCGCCGAATTTGGCAATCCCGGCGCGTATCCCGCGTGGCTCGGGCCACTCAGAAAGCGGTCCTGAATTGCGAGAAAAATACTTGACACCATCCTTGCCTTTTAGTATATTTAGCCCGGGAGACGAGTCGTAGTGGCTTAGGACCGTTTGGTTAAACTGTGAGGCAGGAGGAAGTACAAAATGAAGCTGAGTAGAAAGTTGATGTTGGGCCTGGCGGTATTGGTAGTCGCGGCAGCGGTGATGGCGTTTCCCAATTCACCGGCGAACACCGTCGAGGCGGCACGCGGAGAGCGCTGCGAAGGCGACGAAAAGATCGAGGGCGACGGCGGTACGTTCTGCGCGCCTGATGGCTACTCGATCGAGTACGTTTGCATCAAGGCCGGCCGGGATGTCTTCACGTTCTTCCCCGGCGACACGGGCGACGGATGCTACGTTCTGGAGTGGGATTGCCACTGCTGCGTGACGATCTCCGGCGGCGGCACTGACCGGGACTGCAAAGCGATCTCACACATCGCCGCGACGTACGTGCAGGGCGGTGAGTGCTGAAATTGGTATCGGTTCGAAGAAAGCTAGACACAAGAAGCCCGGTGCATTGGATGCACCGGGCTTCTTCTTGTCTCCTCACCTGTCTGACTATTCGTTCTTTCCCGCCCACATTCACCGCCTGCTCTATTCTGTCATCGCCCTGCCAGTTCTTGACCAGAAGCTGTCCCAAAACTCCAGAGCCAGGACCGTCATTGAACCGGAACCAGCCCACAGTGTAAGTTCTACGATGCCGATGCGCACGAGCATTCGCTAGGCGCACACGTTTTCAATCCCCTCAGAGGATAGATGAAGGATGAGATCTACTCGAATCGCAATGTTGACCGCCGCGACAGTCGTCCTGATACTCGGAGCCAAAGAGACCAACGCGGCCAGTCCCAAAGCGGAGCAGGGCGAAGTGCCGGCCGCGAGATATAGCTACGCCACGGACGACTCAGGGCGTTCTCACCTCGCGCCGCTGGATGAGCAGATCGCGTTTACTGTAGGCGTCCTTGCTACGGGGATCGAGACGCCAACGACGATGGCATTCGGGCCGGATGGGCGCCTCTACGTTGGTCAGATGAACGGCGCCATCGTCGCGCTTAGCCTCGAGGACAAGGCCGTCGTTGCGACTGAGAACATTGCATCCGCCGAAACATTCGGGGCGGTACTGGGTATCGCGTTTCATCCGGACGGGCCGCCCGATCCTCTGACGATCTACGTCTCGCACAGCGTGTTGTACGGCTATGTCGGCGGGCCGCCCTATCCTGGCGGAATCTCGAAGCTCATCGCCCCGGACTTCAAGCCGGTCCCCATCATCACCGGACTGCCCCTGAACGGCGAACACCATGCCAACAACGGCATCACATTCGACGGCGAGGGCCGTCTCTACATCGGCCAAGGCTGCACGACGAACCTGGGTGTACCCAGCAAAGAGTACCCGCGCCCCGAGACCCCTCTCTCCGGCGCGATCCTGGTGGCGGACCTCAGCGACCCGGAGTTCGACGGCGCCGTCCGATACAACCCACCCAATACTCCGAGCCACGATACGGACCAGATTGCGGGCGATGTCCGTGTATTCGCGAGCGGCTTTCGTAACCCCTACGACCTCGTACTCCACTCGAACGGCCATCTGTACGCGACCGAGAACGGGCCAAACATAGAGGTCGGCGTAACGTCGTTGGGCTGCGACACGCAAGCAGACACCGGCGTCCACGATTCCGATGAGCTCGTCCTCGTGGCCGAGGGCGCATACTACGGCCACCCCAACCGTAACCGGGGACGCTCCAACCCCATCGAATGCGTGTTCCACTCGACCAGCGAACGCGCCGCCGGCTATACGCCGCCGATCGCCGTCCTGGGCAATTCAACGGCCGTCGTCGGTATTGCCGAGTACACGTCGGATGCCTTCGACGGACGGTTACGCGGCAACCTCATCTATGCTGAATTCACCTCCGGACGAATCTCGCGCATCGTGCTCTCCGAGGATGGCCAGAGCGTCGTTGCCATCTCGCGCCTCCACCCCAAAAAGTTCGATAGCGCCCTGGACGTCGTCGTTGGCCCAGACGGCACCATCTACGTGTCCCAGCTGTACCTGGCCAGGATCAGCTACCTAGCTCCCATCTCTGAGGGCGAAACCACGCAAGAATAGTTTTGGCGGGGCCTGCCGCTGCTGCGGCCCGAAGCCTCCAGAGGTCTAACCAAGGGGCAATGACACCCAGGACCCATTTTCGGCAGAGATCGCCACGGCGTCCAGGACCTCCTGGTTGTCAAGACCGTCCTGGAAATTGGGGACCATTTCCTTGCCCTCGACGATGGCGTCGATGAAGTTAATGACGTTCTCGGTCCAACCTACCGTGCCGTCGCGGGGGATGAAGCTCTCGGGGACAGGGATCTTGGGCATCTTGTAGCCTCTCGCGTCCTCGCCCAGGGCCGCCTCGATGTTGTGCCTGTCTTCCCAGCTATAAACCAACCCGCCCTTGTCGCCGTAGACCTCGATGCGCTGGTAATTGCCTCGCGCGGTGCCGTAGCGGCTGCTGACGAAGGAGCCCATGGCGCCGTTGTCGTAGCGCGCGAGGAAGTTGCCGGCGTCATCGACATCCACCTTGCCCGTGCCGCTGCCGTCACGGAGCGGGCGCTCGTCTATGAATGTCTCCGTGTGGCCCACCACCGACGTGATCTTTGAACCCGTCATCCACATGGTGAGGTCGACGATGTGCGAAGCGAGATCGCCCAGAACGCCGGTACCGGTGAATTCCTTTTGCAGCCGCCAGACGATCGGGGCCTTCGGGTTGATGAGCCAGCCCTGCATATAGAAGGCGGTGACGTGGTAGATTCTTCCGAGTTGCCCGGTCGAAATGAGGTCCTTCGCGTAGCGTGCCGCGGGATGGCCCCGGTAGGTGAAGTTGACACCCGTCGTGACGCCCGCCGCCTTCGCGGCGTCGATGAGCTCCTTTGCCTCGCCGTAGTTCATTCCCAAAGGCTTCTCGCAGATCACGTGCTTGCCGGCCTTGACCGCCGCGAGCGCGATGGGTACGTGAACGTGGTTGGGCGTCGCGATGTCGATTGCGTCGATTTCGTCGCTGTTAACGATCTCGTTGTAGTCTTCGGTGACGATGGTGGCGCCGAATTCCTCTCCGGCCTTCTTAACGCGTTCGGGAACGATGTCGCACACGCCAACGATCTTGGCTTTCGGATGGGCCTCATAGCCCGGCAAATGCACCTGGTTGGCAAATCCACCTGTGCCGATAACGCCTACGCGAACTTCAGATAGGGCCATGGTAATGTCTTCCTTTCAAATTAGAGCTGATGTGAATGACTGCGCGTCCGGCGCATCCGCGTACGGGTATTGGCCGACCACAGTACCAAACCAGCGCTGAGTAGGGCAATCCGCTTGATGACTCGCACAGCGCCAAGCTGTTGTATTCCAGGAGCTATGAGTCTTCGGAAGAGGGCCCTTGACAGCGCTCATCGAGTGTGTTAAAGTCTTAATACACTTTGACTCTTGTCCGGAGTGATTGAACCATGGAATTCCATCTCAGTCCCGGCGACGGAATGCCCGTTTACAAGCAGATTATCAGCCAAGTGAAATACATGCTTGGCGCGAACCGCCTTGAGCCTGGAGATGAAATGCCCTCCGTTCGGGCCCTCGCGCGGCAGTTGCTGGTCAACCCGAACACGGTGGCCCGGGCATACCGGGACCTGGAGTCGATGGGACTCCTCGTCTCGCGGCAGGGGTCGGGGACCTACGTGACGGATACCGGATCGCCGCTGGCCCGGCGCGAAAAGCTGCGGATTCTGGGCGAGCGCGCCGACGCACTGTTGGTCGAAGCACGGCAACTGGGGTTTGGCTTGGACGAGATCAAGGAACTGCTCGATAAGCGCGATGCCGCGATGGGAACGAAGGCGAAGAAGACCGCATAGCCAAGGAAGGGAACATCATGGACCAGGTTGTTGAAATCGAAGGCCTGACTCGGCGGTTCCGGCGCACGACTGCCCTGGACGGCGTCAGTCTTGTGGTCCCTCAAGGGGGCGTGTTCGGTTTGGTGGGAGAAAACGGGGCGGGGAAGACCACGCTGATAAAACACATCCTCGGACTGCTCAGGGCACAGGCCGGCTCGGTGCGCGTCTTCGGACTCGACCCCGTCAAGTGTCCAGCGAAAGTCCTGGGCAGAATCGGCACCCTGTCAGAGGACCGCGACCTCCCCGCCTGGATGCGGGTTTGGGAACTCATGCGTTATACCCGCACCTTCCATCCGAAGTGGGACCCCGAATACGCCGAACACCTGCGTGATGTCTTCGAGCTAGACCCTAAGGCGAAGCTGAGCACGCTGTCGCAAGGACAACTGGCGAAGGCGGGGCTGCTTGCGGCATTGGCCCACCGTCCAGAGTTCCTGGTACTCGACGAACCGTCGTCGGGATTGGACGCCAACGTCCGGCGCAACATCCTCGAGGCCGTTGTCCTTACCGTGGCCGAAGAGGGCCGGACGGTGTTGTTCTCGTCCCATCTGCTCGACGAGATTGAGCGCGTGGCGGACCGGGTAGCGATGATTCACCACGGCAACGTCGTTCTGGACGGGTCGATGGTGGACATCAAGGAGGCCCACATTCAGGTGGTCGTACGCGCGGAGAACGGAAGGCGCAAACCGCCGATGCTGCCGGGGCTTATGTCTTCCCAGGGCGAGGGGCCGGAATGGACCGTGCTGTGCGAGGCGGCGCTTGACGAGGTGAGGGCGGCCGCGGCGCAAGCCCGTTGTGAGGTCGTGGCGGCAACAGTGCCGACGCTGGAAGCGATCTTCGTGAGCCGGTCGGGTCAGGCCAACAAGTCCGTGGAGGTTTAGGCAATGTTGCGCACGGGGTATGGGCTGGTTTGGGAAGAGTGGCGGCGGACCCGAAAGCTCCTTGTGATGGCAGTGTTCGTTCTGATCGGAATCGCGCTCATGACGGCCCTCCGCATAGCCTTCGGCGCCACACTAAGTGCCGGGGACGGTGCACGAGCCTACAGCTTCCTATCGCGTGCCCTACTGGTTACATTCGCCGCCTTTCTGCCGATGTCTCAGAGCAGCACAAACGACATCCAAGCGGGCATCCCGACTCGCCGGTACCTCCTGCCCATGGGGACATTCTCGTTGGTGTTCTGGCCCCTCGCATACCGGCTCATTCTGGTCTCGGCCCTTGCCTCAATCGCGTACATTGTGGGAGACGCTCTCTTTGGCGGGGAAGTGTCCGAGTTGGCCTTTGGTTGTGGTGCAGTCGCCGCCACGGCCCTGCTGCACCTGCTCGCTTGGACGGCGAGGCTTTCGGGCAAATGGCTGACCGCGTTGGGCTCCTTCTTGCTGCTCTTCCCGGGCCTATACTGGACGGTCCTCTATCTGGACGCGCCCTCCCTGCCGTCTCCGTGGGGTGAGCTGCTACTTCCGGCCGTGGCCATTCTTCTCGCTTTGTCCCTGGCAACCTTAGCGCAAAAAGTCCTCCGGACAGGAGGCCTGGGACACTTTCGGCAAGCTAAGGTTTCTGTGGCCGCTGGGCCTGTGGTTTCGGATACGGCGGGAATCAAGAGGGAGGCATTCCGTTCAGTCATTCTGGGCCAGATCTGGTACGAATGGCGAGAGATTGGCGCGAAAATGACGCTGGTTCTCTGTTGCTTGCCATGCGCGTTTCTGTTGATCCCCGCCCTCGAGGCAGGCACGCCGAGCCCGTGGCCTGTTCTCATACTTGGATGGACCTTGCTGGTGCTCCTAGCGGTACCAGCGGGCCTGTGGACTTTTGCCAAACACCAGACTAACGCCCGGCGCGGGCCTGCGCGCTTCGCACACACCAGACCCGTGAATGATGGCGTACTCGTCTACGCAAAGCTGGGCAGCTCGGGGGCCACCGTATTGATGGCCTTTGTCATCGTGACACTCTTCTCGTGCGCAGCCTGGACCGTGTTTGACAAACTCGGTCTTGGTGTAGAGGACCCGGACGCCTTCGGGCCCGGATTCATGACCGCGCCCAAACTCCTGGACCGGTGCGTCGTAGCATTCCTCGTTGCGGCCGCAACATGGATTGCGTACACCCGTGGCGTGTTCGTCGTTATCGTGTGCATCGTACTTGGGCTTTCAAAGGAGTTTCTGATCGATTACTATCCCGAGACGCATGCCCTTTTCTGGGAGACGACAACTTTGACGCTTCCTCTGGCGCTCAAACTCACTATCCTGGTGTGTTCGCTCCTACTCTGTTGGCCTTTTGTGAAGACCTTTCGGAGCGGTGTGCTATCGCGACGCGTCATGTCGATCCTGTCGTGTGCATGGGCGCTTTGGGCCGTAGCATTTTGCGCGGCAGGCATCTCGGTCATGTTACTGCTCCTGGCGCCAGCCCCGGGTGAGTCCGTCCCCTACGCTTTGATGGCCAGAGCGTGCTTGGCGAGCTGTGCAGCGTTATCCCTGCTCGTCTTGAGCCCATTCTCTACAGTGGCGCAACGCGTAGACCGGTTGCGGCATTCATAGCGGACAACGAGGAGGAACGTACCAATGCTTAGCCACGGAACACGCCCGCATCGCTTACGCTACGCGCTTGTTTGCGCAGTAATGGCCATATTGGCCAGCCTAAGCGGAAACGCTTGGGCGCAAGAGTCTTCAGTTGTCGATCCTGTTGGAGTCTGGAAGAGCGTGGATTTTGTCAGGGCGGTCGGAGACTTCAAGCCCGGGACCAAGCAGACGCCAATGGACCTGTTCCTCAAAGATTTCCAGTTCTTGGAAGGCGGAGGCACGTCTTTGGGCGACACATGGAAAGGCGACTGGATCACGCATCGGAACGGCCGTACGCGGGCACAGTTCTTTATCAAGACCCTGGACGGCGTGGCCTATCTCTTCTTGCCCTGGCTTAGCGGCGATGTGACGGAGCGAGGGGCAAAGCCGGGTTACTATGTCCTGCGAAAGCAAACCCTTGAAGAGGCAGAAGCAATCGTGGTCGAGGAGTTTGGAGACATCCGCTTCAAGGATATCAGTAAGCTGGATCTGTCAGACCGACCGCGCCTTCCCGAGCCGTTGACCTTTAACTAGAAAACGGTCTGGCCCGACCCGGGGAAAATGCCTGCGCAGACATCCCCCCGGAAGATTCTGACGGATGCGATGAATCCGGGACTCGGCATCCGCGAATTGCACGAGCAAGGAGTCACGGGCAAAGGCGTAAACGTCGCCATTATCGACCAGCCGCTCTATCAGGACCACCCGGAGTTTGCCGGCAAGATTGCGGCATACCACGATGTGGGTGCTCGTGAGCAGAGCAGCATGCACGGACCCGCGGTTGCCAGTTTGCTGGTCGGAACGCAATGCGGAACCGCGCCCGAAGCCACGCTCTACTATGTCGCCGCGCCTTCCGGATCGTTCGATGCGGCCTATCAAGCGCAGGCGCTCGATTGGATACTCGAACAGAACGAGAAACTCCCGGAAGGCGGCAAGATTCGCGTCGTTTCCGTGTCGGCGGCCCCATCGGGCCCCACCACAATGTTTACGAAGAACACCGAGATGTGGGACGCCGCTTGCGCGCGCGCGGAGGCAGCCGGAATCCTTGTGCTGGACTGCACGCAACACCGCGGCATCATTGGCCCCAGCTACTTTGACGAAGAGGACCCGGAGAGCGTGGCGAAATGCAGGCCTGGTTTTCCTGGAATGCCCGGCAGGATCCCTTCAAGCAAGTTGCTGCTGACGCCGGCCTCCCCACGAACCACCGCCGAGGAATACAGCAAGGGCGAATTCTCCTATCAATACTGCGGGCGCGGCGGCCTGAGTTGGTCAATTCCGTATAGCGCGGGGGTCCTTGCGATGGGATGGCAGTTGCGCCCCGACTTGACAGCGCCGCAGATGCAGGAACTTCTCTTTAGTTCCGCATTTGTCGACAGCGAAGGCCTGCAATTCATCGACCCCAAGCAGTTCATTAGCGCGGTCAAGTCCTTCCCAGCGGAATAGGCTGAACAAGGGAACGCGGCGGACGAACATGGAACCTGTTCTTCGTCCGTGGCACGACTCCAATTCGTACGAATTGCTTGATGACTCGCACAGCCCCAAGCTGCTATATTCCGCAGAGCACAAGTTCTTGGGAGGTACAGATGAAAGATCTCGACGATCTGACACCGCGGCAATTGTGGCAGAACATCATGCACTACCGGACGGGCGAGTTCGATCGGATGCCGGTGATCCACTGGATGTGTTGGGAGGACACGTACATCCGCTGGAAGAAGGAGGGCATGCCGCAGCATATCGATCGCCTGAAAGGTGAGCATGAATATTTCAACGCTCACTACCAATGGTCGACCGTTACGTGCAACGTACAGCTATACCCCGCCTTCGACACAAAGATTGTCGAGGAGACTGACGAATACACCATCTCCTGGAACGGTGAAGGTGTGCTGATGAAGGATTTCAAGAACGCCGAATCCATCCCCCACTACATGGACTGGTCCTTCAAAACCGCTGACGATTGGCCCCGCTTCAAGGAACGCCTCCAGACTAATCCCAAGCGCGCTTCGGCCAGACTCGACGAGTTTATCGCAAGGGCCGAAAACTCGGGCCTTCCCATCGTGCTCTTTGCGGGCTCCATGATGGGATGGGTGCGCAATTGGATGGGCGTCGAGAACATGGTCTATCTCATGTGCGATTCGCCCGACTGCTACGCCGACATTGTCGATACGTTGTCCGACCTCGTTTGCTGGTCCATCGACCAGATCGTACCCCGCATGTCGACCAAGCCCGACATGGCCCACGGCTGGGAAGACATCGCCGGGAGTACCGGTCCCTTCGTTAGCCCGAATCTCTTTGATGCACTTGTCGCTCCCGGCTACAAAAAGATCCGCGCAAAGCTCGAAGAACACGGCATCCACATCTACAGCATCGACTCCGACGGCAAGGTCGAACCCTTGATCGCCAATTGGATGGCCGCCGGCGTAAATATGCAGTTCCCTCTGGAACCGGGCACGTGGAAATGTAGACCTGAAGCGGTGCGGGCCAAGTACGGCAAGGAACTCCTTATCCAGGGCGGCTTCGACAAACTGGCCCTCGAACGCGGCAAGAGTGCGATCGACGAGGAGATCGAAAGACACATCCCCCTGATGAAGGAGGGCGGCTTCGTGATGATGCCCGACCACCTCATAACGCCCGGGGTCCCTCTGGACGACTACAAGTACTACCTCGACCGAATCCGTAAGCTGCGATTTTGAGCGGAGACTGACTGGCGCGGACAGCTTGTGCGCCAAGATTCGCTGTGTCTCTTTTGATG
>SDBV01013367.1_pt1 | contig 10457 bp, 13 predicted proteins | sample 2277081 | NCBI WGS metagenome assembly SDBV01 (sample SAMN10402039, study PRJNA504765) | marine sediment metagenome | isolation source: marine sediment core GS10_PC15, 223 cmbsf | place: Arctic Ocean: Southern Knipovich Ridge | collected 2010
AAGAAGAATTTAAAAGATTAAGTAAAGAACACGATTTCCAATGGATAAGAGATTTATCTAAAGAAGATTATGCTTTTCTTAGTGAATGTAGTGATATGAGATGGATGAATCTTATAAATAAGATTGTGTGTAATGAAATCTCAAAACAGTCCCATAAGATACCATGAAAGAATGAAAGTAGCAATATATTGCAGGGTCAGTACAGAAGAACAAGATGCAGACAAACAAGAATACATCTGTAAAGAATATTGCAAGAACAACAACCATGAAGTCTTTAGAGTTTACAAAGATACTATTTCTGGTAAAGAAATAAGCAGACCAGAATTTAATATAATGTTAGATGATATGAGAAGATATAAATTTAGAGGAATTGTTGTTACAAAACTAGATAGGATCGGCAGAAGTTTAAAACATCTTCTTTCTTTATTTGATGAATTTTTTACAAAGAAAGTTGAGTTTATTGCAGTAACTCAAAACATAGATACATCAACATCAGCAGGAAAATTACAAATGCAGATCATGGGAGCTTTTGCAGAATTTGAAAGAAACATAATAAGCGAAAGAACCAAAGAAGGAATGAGAGGAGCAAAGAATGTTGGTAAGCGTGGAAAGGACAAAAGACAAAGGAAAAAGAGGGGGGTACTTAGAAAGTGATATTTTTAAGTTATCCAACAAGTATAGATAAAGAGGGGCGTTTTTAATGAAAATACTTAACCTATATGCAGGAATTGGAGGAAACAGAAAACTTTGGGACAAAGAACATAAAGTTACTGCTATTGAGAATAATAAAGAGATAGCTAAAATATACCAAGATTTCTTTCCTAATGATAAAGTGATTGTTGCAGATGCACACCAATATTTATTAGACCATTACAAAGAATTTGATTTTATATGGAGTAGCCCACCATGTCCTACACATTCTAAATTAAGATTGAGTCATCCTAATGATATTATGTATCCTGATATGAGATTATATCAAGAAATAATATTATTACAAGAATGGTTTAAAGGAAAATATTGTATTGAAAATGTTGATCCTTATTATCCTGAATTTATTAAACCTAGTGTGATAATAGATAGACATTTCTTTTGGAGTAATTTTAATATTTCTGAAATCACTATAAACAAAAGTAATAAAGATGTTAGTAGAGATAATGTTGAAGGATTATCATTATTTAAAGGAATTGATCTATCAAAAATTAATATTATAAATAAAAGATTATTATTAAGAAATGCAGTTCATCCAAAAATAGGTTTACATATATTCAATGAAGCATTTAAAGTAAAACAGGAGATATTACAATGTTAGAAATAAATAAAATACATCAAGGAGATTGGATTGAACTAGGTAAACAATTAGATGATGAAAGCATTGATATGATTCTTTGCTCTCCACCATATTGGGGTCTTCGTGACTATGGAGTAGAAGGACAATTAGGTTTAGAAGAACATCCAACTGAATTTATAAAGAAATTAGTAGATGGTTTTGATGTTCTTAAAAAGAAACTAAAGAAAACAGGAAGTTTATATCTAAATTTAGGAGATACTTATTTTGGAAATTATAGTTATAGTGAAGGCGGCCGCCAGGGTTATGAAGAAAAAGATGGTATGATGTATAACCAAACAAAAGCAATAAGAACAGGAGAACCAGATCCAAAACTTCCAGAAAGATTAAGAGCAAGAGAACAATTTAAAGGAAATAAATCTAATTGGTTACAACCTAAACAATTAATGTTAATGCCTAGCAGAGTAGCAATAGCAATGCAAGAAGCAGGATGGATTCTAAGAAATGATATAATCTGGCACAAACCTAATCCAATGCCTAGTTCTGTTAAAGACAGACTTAATACTACTTATGAACATGTTTTTCATTTTGTAAAAAGCAGAAAGTATTATTATGATTTAGATGCTATAAGAGAGAAACAACAAACACATGAAAACAGACCAGCAGGAGTAGTTAGAGAAAGGGAATTTAATTATAATAGTAAAAGAAATGAAAATCCAGAAGCATATAAAATAAACTTTTCTTCAAAAGAAGGTAATCGTTCTAAAGTTTATGGTACTAAATGGAGTCCAAATATTAGAGAATATAATCCATTAGGAAAGAACCCTGGAGATGTTTTTGATTATAATAGCAAAAGGAATTTGAATCCAGAAGTTTATGGAACTGGAAAGTCTTGGCACTCCCACAAAGATGATATTGGTTTGGGGCAAAGAAAAGATGGTGGTTCAGAAGTTAGATTAACACACCCATTAGGTAAGAATCCAGGAGATATATTCAAAATTACAACACAACCATTTCCTGCAGCACACTTTGCCACATATCCAGAAGAATTATGTATCAAACCAATTAAAAGTTCTTGCCCTAAGAACGGAATTGTTTTAGACCCTTTTGCAGGAAGTGCAACAACTTTATTAGTAGCTAAAAAGTTAGGGATGAATTATATAGGGTTTGAATTAAGCCCTGAGTATATCAAAATTGCAGAAATGCGATTAAAAGGATGTCAAGGTTGGCAATATAAAGAAAAGGCAAATCCAGAACAACAATCGTTAAAGTAAAATAATCCCACCTACTAAAGTAGGGGGCTTTTAAAAGAAAATGGAAAAACAAATATGTAAAGATTGTTATGGTTATGTAGAAGAAAGTAATAGTTGTTTGTTTGATGTTGATAGTTTCCCAAAAAAAGTTTGTAATAGATTTTCAATAGGTCAAAAAGGTGATAAATATGGAAGATAAATTGAATTTATTGGAGTTAAGTGAAGAACAATTAATAGAATTAATAAAGATTCACACAGGAGATAAATATCTTGATAAAGAAATTGAATTAACAGAAAGATGTTTAACTAATGATGGTGGGTTAAAATTGTTTTTTAATGCTAAAGAGGTGAGTGCTGATTCCTCCCATGACTAAAGTCAAGGGTATCCTCAACACATTATTATGAAAGGACAAAAACAATTACTAAGCTCAAATTCTGATGAATGGGGTACACCCCAGGAATTATTTGATTACTTAGATAAGAAATATAAATTTGAACTAGACCCATGTGCAACTTCAAAGAATAAGAAATGTGGATTTTATTATTCTAAAAAAGAAGATGGTTTATTAAGAATTTGGAATAATTATAAAAGCGCTTTCTGTAATCCACCATATTCTGAATTAAAGAAATGGGTTAAAAAAGCATATGAAGAAAGCATAAAAGGAATGTTGGTTGTTATGTTGATTACTGCAAGAGTTGATACGGCAGCATGGCATGATTATATATTCCCATATGCTAAAGAGATTTGGTTTATAAGAGGAAGGTTAAAATTTAATAAACATAAAAACCCTTCTTTCTTTCCAAGTGCTATTGTTATTTTCAAAAAGAGTTTATTCAATAAACAAAAGATAAAATCAATAAACAAAGAACAATGGAAAACATAATAAATTTTGAAGCATTGGAAAAACCAATAACAACAATTGAAGAAGCACTAAAAGAATACAACCTAGAAGAACAACAGCTTATCTTGAAGTATGTGAACCAGAGGATCATGGCAAAAATACAAAAGCAGATGGTCCAGGAAAACACACAACACGCACTAGAAGGACTTTCTATAAAGAGCTTGTTTAAGAAATTCAAAGATGCAGGAATACCTAAAGATTAAGTGTTAAGCCATGCGCTTATATGTTAAGCTATAACTCTGTTGCATAGTATTCTGATAAGTAATTGTGTATTGTACCAAGTGATACATGGAGTTGGTCCTTAATTTCTCTGTATGATTTACCTGCTATATATAATTTAATGATTTGCTGTTTGAGATCATATTTAATTTTAGGTCTACCTGGTGTTGGTAAAGTTGATCTTCTTTCTTTATTTTGATGATTTAATTTCATTATATAACATAAACTACCTATAATATATATTTTTTATCCTAAGATACCCTAAGATACCTCAAAACTCCACTTTCCTAAGCCATTATCAGTTTTTCGTAGGCTTTGTTCGTTATAAACCATTGATTACCTATTTTTCTACCTTCAATCTTTCCATCAACGATTTGTTTGATGATTGTGTCCCTTTTGATTCCAAATTCCAATTCTAGCCTTCCAACCTTAATCATTTTAACCGTACTTGCTTCTATCTTTGCATCTTCTAAGAAACTTTTAATATGAGTAAACTTATGCTTTTCATACTCTTTGAAATCAATATTTTTTGGAAATTCCTTTCTAAAATTACCTTCCCAAAAGAAACCATAAGGTATTGGAATTGCAATCAACTCTTTATCCTTATCTTTACCACCAATTTGATTAAGTTTCTTAATTCCTTTACCAACAATGCACTTATAATATCCTCTTTTCTTAATAATGATTAAAGTATTAATTCTATGTGATCTAATCAATTTATCTAAGCTCCAATAATGAGGAATACAAATACCAACATGAATATTTAAGAATCTTTGAACCATAAAGGTTTTTGCTAATAATTTATTAGATAAAGTTAAAGATTCTCTTGAAAATAAACTAATTCCCCCTTCATCTAATGCTACACTTTGATCTATCTTGTTTTTCTTGTTTTTCTTGTAATCTTTGCTAATCCATTGTAATTTAGAAATATAATGCTGCATATCAAAAATAACATCACCCAAAGCCATATTGGGACTAACTAAAGATAGGAGTTGCAAATCAAGTGTTGTTTTTCCATCACCTTCTTTACCAACAATAACTGTAAAGTGATCTTTTTCATTTCTTAAATCCTTCCAGATAATATAAGCTCTTGCAACCAATCTCCAATCAAACCTTAATCCAACACCCTCTCTTTCCAAGAACCAAGCGATAAAATCCTTGCGATTCCATTGATTAGATAAAATAAACTTGTTTTGTTCAATCCTATCTGCAATAATCTCTGCCAATTCACTCCAAGTGTTTACTTCATCAAGTTTCCTTTTATCAATCTTATGCTCCACCTGCTCCCTCTTGTCCTTTCTTAATTTGTGGAATTAATAATTGATGTCCACACAAATATTTCATTAATTTAAAACGAAAATCTAATAATGATTGATATATTCCAACAGGGGGATTATAAGTTTGATTCCTTATTTGTTGAGTTTGTATTTGAAAATTTATATTATAAGAAACATAAGTAATGTATTCATCATGTGCTGTTTTATGTAACTCTTTCAACACCTCTAACTCTGGGTCATCAAAAAAACCATTTGTATCATAATAAAGGTTTTGTAGTGATTCAAATGCAGAAGGGTAATCCCTATTGAAAAAACAATCAGCAATAACACTCACAAGATATAACAAATGGTCTTGGAACTTAAACATATTAAATTTAGCATCTTTTCTTGCTGCTTTATCATCACCAAGTAAGTCCTCAAAACCATCCATAATATATGAACATAAATGAACACCTATTTAAACATGATGGAAAGACGTCTTTAAACTTATTGTAAGGGGGCTAGATTGGATTATTATTTTGAAGGCATTCAATCACCAAGAAAATGAAGAAGGTGTCTTAAATCATACTCAAAAAAAGGAAAAGTTTTTATACTTATTCTAATATCACTCTATCTACGTGTACTCATGGCACTCGTGCCGATAGGTACAATTTCCACTGCTCATCAACTAAAGTGAGTATGGGAAATTGTCCCTGTTCGCATTTGTTCGGTTGCGAATCGCCTAGGGAAACATATGAATTCTTACATGCCTCCTGGTCACCCAAGAACACATAGTTTTATTTTGATATCCCCCCAGAATCATTTTGATACTTTCTTCTGGGAGTCGGATTACACCTTCAGATTTCTCTGGTTAATTCAGTGCATATTTAATAACTCCTACCCTAATGGAGTCAATTACTACCTATCTATTTAAACCTTATGTTTCAAACATCATGTTTTTATATTATTTATTCTATAAATCACTTTATGCTACAAGAAACATCAACACATTACATCATTAATGGAAAACAATATAGCAAAGACGAATACATAAAAGAAGGTGATGTAATAAAAACAAAACAAGAAAGAATTGATCCAGAATACGCAGACTATTATTCTAAACATATAATTAAAATAAAAGATGATAAAATTTCATCTGAACAATACTTCAAAACACAATCATATAAAGGAGCTAGACAAAAATACTTAATAAAAGATATATCTTATTCAAAAAAAGGAAGAACAGAAAGAGCTTATGATCCTTATGGATATTCTACAAGACTAAGAAGTGAAAAACAATTCCAAAATGGTCAATTAATAGGACAAGATAGATGGGGAGCAACATCAAAAGAAGATCAAACAGCAATTCAAGTAATGCAACAACAAAGAGCAGATGAAGGAAGGGGAGGAACATATGGATTAACACAAACAGATGAAGCAAAAATAAAAATAGCTTTGGGAAAACAACAAAGAAAAGAAACATTAACTCCTTCTGAATTATCAGCAGTTAGAAAATCTCAAAGAGCAGGATATGAAGGTTTAACAAAAGAACAATATACTAGATCAAAATCATTTACATATCAAGAACAACAAAGAAGATATGGAAAGGTTGTAACAGATACACCACAAAAACAACAAAAACAACTATCCCAATTTGAAAGATTACAAGCAAGATCATTAACAGAAGAAGCTCAACAAAGAAGATTTGGGGATGTTTACTATAAAAGAACACCAACAATTTCTTTTTATCCAGGAGCTTATACAAAAATTTCTCCAGAAGTAGAAGAAAAGTTTGCAAGAGGTATTGCTTTATTAAAAGCAAAACAATATGCAAAAGACTTTACACCATCTGAACAAGGAAAGACTACCATCTACTATAAACCATCAAAAAAATTAGATGAACCTTCAAAAATAACATATAGAGTTGGACCAGATAGACCACCAAAAGAATATAAAAAAGTAGAAGAAATAAAACAAATAATAATACCAAAATCAAAAATATTCTATGAAGAAGTAAAAGAATTTGTAGGATTACCAGGAAAAGAAAGGAGAGAAAAAACAATAGAATTTGTTGAGAAGAAAATAGATGTTGGAGTTCAAAAGTTATTTAGTATTAGTGCTGCAGGAGAAAAGATAATAAAAGCAAGAGAGAGAGTTCTATCAGCAGAAAGAGAACCAGGTTTTACTTATAAAGGTTTAAAGGATATAGGAGGAACTGCTATTTATGAAACCACAAGAAGCATTGCACAAATACCATCATCAATATTAAAAATAGAATCTTTTTTTATAGATAAAACAACAAAACAACAAAAAAAAGCAATTAAAGAAGTAAAGGAAGCTACTATACTCTCTTTTAAAACACATCCAATAACTACATCATTAACACTTGCAGGAACATTATTTGCTTCTAAAAAACTATTTGAAATACCTGGAAAAATTAAATCAACAATTAAAACACCAGGAAAAGCAACACTAAGTAAAGAAGCAAGGAGCATATTAAGAAGGGCAGAAAAACAAACACCAGGAAAAATAACAGGAGAACAATATTACGGTGTTGAAACCAAAGACTTTTTTCAAACAAGAAAAGTAATAAAAGAAACACCAGAATTTAAAGAAACAGGATTAGAAAAAGCAACACTCTTTAAAACAGAAACACCAAAACCATCCATAGCAATTGCAAGGGGTGATAAAATGTTTTCTGTTATCACACCAGAAGGAACACAATACACAACTATAAAAGTACTTAAAAGACTTAGACCAAAAGAACCAGATTTTATTAAAATAAAAACAGAACCAAGTGGCAAGTCTAAAATCCAGATATTCCAAACAGAAAAGAGAACAGGAGATATATTTAAAGTAGGAGAATATAAAGAAAAGATTTTACCTACATTTAAATTTACAGAACCAAGAACAATAAGAACTAAAGAAAGCATAACTGCTCCAGACTATGCCAAAGAAGTTAAAAGGAAAGTTGGGGTTAGCAGAAGTGTTTTAGTTAGACCATCACCAGAATTTCCTTTAGCAAGATTAAGAACACAACAACAAGATATTCTAACAACCAAATCTATCTTTCCAGGTTTAGATGTTAAGTATGGAAAACCAATGTTAGATGTAACAACAGGAAAAATTACTCCATCTAAAGCTATGTTTGAAATAAGGAGAACACAATTTGAATTTGTTAAAGGACCAACAAAGAGAAAGCCAACAACATTAGAATTAACAAAAGAAGGAGAAACTTTTTTATCAAGACAAGCAACAAGTCTAACAACACAACAACAAAAAGCAAGAACAAGGTTTGAAATATTATTTGAACCTAAACTAAAAAAAGCATATCCTCAATTTGATTTTAAAACAAAGAAAGGAAAAGTTTTACAACCACCAGAATTAGAACCAGAAGGTTTGATTAAAGATACTACTTTTTTTAAAAAACCATTAAAGAAAGGAAAGAAAGTATCAACAAGACAACCAACAAGGGAAGATATACAGAGAGTGTTAGGAAAAGGAGAAGTCGTACTCTCTCCAGAAGTAGAAACAATATATATTCAAAGACCAGGCATTAGACCAATAAAAACAACACCAACAGTTTATGATATAAGAAAAATATATGATGTTGGAAAACAAACACCACTTCAATTTGGAGTTACACCAAAGAGTTTATCAAAAACAATACAAGAAACAGGACAGATTACACAACAAAGACAATTACAAAACCAACTACAAAAACAAACACAATTACAAAGACAAATACAAAGACAAACACAAAAGCAACTACAAATACAGTTACAATTACAGAAGCAAACACAATTACAAAGACAAATACAAAGACAAACACAAAAGCAACTACAAATACAGTTACAATTACAGAAGCAAACACAATTACAAAGACAAATACAAAGGGAAGGTATATTTAAAATACCAGAACCAATAGTAACACAAACAAAACCACCAATAGGTATATTACTACCACCAGAATTAAAAAAACCAAGATTTCAATATGATCTAGAAAAATTAGACAAAAAAATTAAACCTGCATATTCACCAACTTTAATTGGTATAGAATTTTTACCACCAGAAGATATATCAAAAATAATGGCAAAAGGTATTACTGATCCATTCACACCAAGACCATTACCAAAAATACCAACTGTTAAAAAAAAGAAAGGGAGGAAAAAAAGATGAGCTTAGACGAATTTTTAGAAAGAAAAGGATATAAAAAAACAGAAGAATCAGAACAACCAATGAAAGCAGAACAACCACCACAACAACAAACAACACCACCCACAAAAAAAGGCATGATTAAAAGACTTGATGAAAGACTAACAAGATGGGGAGAAAGGTATAAAGAATATGCTCCGGTAAGAGCAGCAAAAAAACTACAAAGAGCAGAAGAAAAAACATTAAAAGTAGAAGAAAAAATAAAAGTACTAGGAACAAAAACAAAATTAACAGAAGCAAAATTAAAATTACAAAGAACAAGAAAAAAACTACAAGACCTAAGACCACCAATGCCAGGAATGGATCAAATGCCTAGACAACAACAACCAATGCCAGGAATGAATATGCCATCATTCACAGGACCACCACAAGGACCACAAATACCAATGATGGGTCAAATGCCAGGAATGGGTGGACCACCACCAAAACCAAGAAGATACAAAAAGAAAACCAAAAGAAAAAAATAAATCACTCTTTAACCAATGAAGCACAAATTAATAAAAATAATTTTATTTATGAGTATCTTTTTTATTAGTTTTGTTTCTCCACAACAACTTTTTATTAAATTAAACCAAAGCAACCAGACAACTATTTTTCAGACAACCATTCCTTTTGTTAAATTGGCTGGAAGGAATATAAGTTTTGCAAGCGTTAATCAGAGTGATTTCTGGGACAATTTAGATACACCAGCTGATATAAATGCTGGAGATATAAATGATGATGGAACATATATATTAAGTGCTGATGAGGGAAACCTAAATATAAATAGAAGTAATTTCTGGAATGATTTTAATGTTTCAACAGATTTAAACTACTTGCTCCTTTTATACTGGACAAATATAACAGGCAGACCAACACTTTTATCTGATTTCACAGATGACTTGGGAGATAGAGGATATACTCACTTAACCAATTTCACAGATGATTTAGGACATGTTGAAGATAATGAAAGTTTTAATGAAACTTATACTGATAATTTGTATGCTGATATTTCTGTTACAGGAGATAATACTTCTTGGAATGAACCTCATGCTAGTAGTTTATATATATCTAAATTTGGAGATTTAACACCAACAGGAAACTACTCTTTTGATTCAGGTACTTTTTTTATTGATTCAACTAATAATAGAGTTGGGATTGGGATAATAAATCCATACTCAGGCTTACATTATCAAGGAGATATTTTTTATTTGACTCCTAATGATGGTACAAATTCAAGTGATAATATAACAATTAAAAATTATGCAACTGCTAATTCAACTGGTGCCCCAAATATTATATTAAAAACATCTGATATAGATGGAGCTTATGGCACAAGTGTTGGTAC
>SDBV01013368.1_pt1 | contig 10457 bp, 8 predicted proteins | sample 2277081 | NCBI WGS metagenome assembly SDBV01 (sample SAMN10402039, study PRJNA504765) | marine sediment metagenome | isolation source: marine sediment core GS10_PC15, 223 cmbsf | place: Arctic Ocean: Southern Knipovich Ridge | collected 2010
CCCGCATGGAATGTGGGATAAACTAGGGACAGGCTAAGATAAACCCCGTAACGGGAATTAAGTGGCATGCTAGGGACAGACCGAGGGAATTTTCCGCCTAAATACCCGCCAATGAGCGTATCTGCAAGGCGGCGCTGTGACAACTGGCCAAGCAGACCGATTGGTGATAATTGTGTAAACAATGCTAATTGTTGACGTTATTAGCACATTTTGTTATAATGCTCCTCGATCACAAGTGGAGGTGCCGTATGCCCATCGTTGTTGGAGCACGTGAAGCACGCCAGCGTTTTGCCGACCTGCTTGGCCGGGTGGGCTATGGCGGAGAGATCGCCATTGTCGAACGCTCTGGTAAACCTATGGTGGCGCTCATTCCCGTTGAACTCTATGAACAGTTAGTCGCTGAACGGGAAGCGCGTTTTCAAGTACTGGATCGCATCCGCAGCAAGCTGCCGGAAATCCCTGGAGAAGAGGTCGAAAAAGACGTCAGCCAGGCAATTGACGCCCTGAGGGAGTCAGGCGCCTGAAGAACAAATGATGCTGCGAGTCGTGATTGACACGAATGTGATCGTCAGCGGTATCATAAGCCGCAAGGGGGCGCCGGCTGAAATATTGAATGCCTGGCATGAGCGGCATTTTTTGCTCCTCATTAGCCCGGCGATCGTTGCAGAAGTTCGATCTGTCCTGGGGTATCCTGGCATTCGTGAAAAATACACATTAAGTGATCAAGAGATAGACCAAATGATTTCGCTCCTGGAACACGATGCCCTGCTGGTACCGGGAACCGCGGATGTGGCTGGGAGCCTCCCGGCTGATCCGCAGGATGAGATGTTCCTGGCTTGCGCAGTGGATGGAGGAGCAGATGTGATCGTGAGCGGCGACCATCACTTATTGGATTTGGGGGAATATCAGGATATCCCGATCATTAAAGCACGTCGGTTTTTAGAGCAACTGAAAGCGGAATGAGTTAGCAAAAAATGATCCGCGCCTTTCCTGGGAAGGAAAGATAAACCTATCCGGGGTCGGATGGCGCACCGCTAGAAAGAGCACCGTTGCAATAAATTCCTCCCGCATCGAGTGCCCCACTTAAGGCCCCGCAGTGGGAGCTGTGGGATAAACTAAGGACAGGCTAAGATAAACCCCGTAACGGGAATTATAGGGCATGTTAGGGGCAGGCAAATCGCCTACGGAAGTTCGTGATTATCCGGTCAAGTTTATCGACAGTGACGATGGGGTTTTATTGCTAAATCAGCAGGGCAAATTTTGGGCTGTGCCCTCCCGCGAGGCAGGACTGGCGCCTGGTTGCATGTGAACTTTCAGCAGGATCGCATGAGGGTTTATGCCTTTGCTTTCTGCTGTCATCTTGACCAAGGCGTTCGATCGGGTTACTCTAAAGATGGTTTACGAGGCCAGCGAGTTTACAAAAACAATCAACAGAATTGGTATCTGTAACAAAAATGGTATCTGAAGTAAATCCTAAACAAGCAAATTTGGTGTGCGAAATGTGGGTCGCTGTTTTATTTAAAGTTATAATAGTCATTGGAGAAATAATCCTAATCGGTTTTTAATAACCACCCATTCAATAGTAACCCAAAGCATTATAATGGACAGAATCACCAAGAGTAAACGCAGTGAGATTATGTCGAAAGTCCGATCCAAGGATACTGCCCCAGAACAAAAGGTACAAAACATCTTGGAGAATCTCAGACAAGATTTTATTACTCATGAAGCGAAATTGCCTGGAAAACCAGATATTGTAATCGAGGAGCATAGACTTGTTGTATTCGTGAACGGGTGTTTTTGGCATCATCATGAATATTGTAAAAAGGGCACAATTCCTAAGACAAGAAATAAATTCTGGGGAAGAAAAATTCAAGCTAATGTCGAGAGAGATAAGCAAAATATCACCAAACTGAGAGAATTAGGATGGCGGGTCATCGTTATCTGGGAGTGCGAAATTAGTAAGGGGCTGGCAAGATCTAGGTTAGTTCAAGAAATGTAAATCTAAAATCTACCAGCTATCGAATAAGAGTATAAGGTGAGAAATGCCTAGCGAAGAATTATCGAGAGTGAATAATATACAATTCCGATTACACCCGCGTGTATTTGAGGCTTTGGGTACACGATTAGTAACAAATGATATTGTGGCAATAATTGAGCTTGTGAAGAACTCCTATGATGCAATGGCGACAAGGGTTGATGTTCGCTTCAAGCAACCCAACCAGGCCGATAAATTTTTGCTCGAGATTGAGGATAATGGTACTGGGATGACCCGGGATATTATTGAAAATGTATGGGCAGTAGTTGCAACACCATATAGGCTTGAACACCCGATTTCAAAGCACAAAGGTCGAATCAGAAGAGTTTCTGGAGATAAAGGTCTTGGTCGTCTATCATCGGCGAGATTGGGAAATAACCTCGAGCTTACTACCAAATCAAATTTGGATTCATGTTGGCGACTGAATGTTTCTTGGAATAATCTTGCATCAGCAGAAAGCTTGGATGAATGTTTCCTAACAGTTGAGCCTTGCAGGGAGGAATGGTTAAACGGGACAGGAACCATAATTCATATTCCTGAGTTAATAAGCGAATGGCCTGAGGAAAAAATTGAAGATCTGCGGGAACAGTTATCCAGGTTGGTTTCTCCATTTACAGAGGTTGAAGACTTTAAAATTTGGTTTCTCTCCTCCTTCGATGATTCAGTCCAGCCTATTGAAATAAAGCCATCCGAATTCCTTTCATATCCTCCATATAAAATCACAGGTAGTGTTGACAAGCTGGGTCGACTAAAAGCATCATATATTTTCTCCTCCCCAATATCTGAGAGATTAAAGGAGATAAAGCAGCAATTAAGATATCCTGCATATGAAAAAGCAATGCAAGATGATGATCTGGAACAACAAACAGATACTTCCTGTGGGTCTTTTGAATTCGAGATTCGTACATGGGACTTGGATTCAGATTCAATTGGCCAGATTGCTGATAGATTCGATTCCAGTAGAACCATAATTCGAGATAGTCTTCGTAACTATAAAGGTATTTCTCTTTACCGTGATGGTATTTTAGTACTACCAAAGACCAAGTCTGCCCGAGACTGGCTAGGATTGGATATTAGACGAGTCAGTAGAGTAGGGGTCAGGCTTAGCACTAGTCAGCTCGTCGGTTTTGTGTCAATCTCCGCCGATGGCAATCGAGGACTTATTGACACGAGCGACCGCGAGCGGCTTGAGGCCAATCAGGCTTCGGAAGATTTTGAAGATCTGCTCAAACAGATTGTTGAAATATTGGAGGAACAGAGAAGTAAAGATAGAGAGGCTGATCACCGAGAGCCTCCCTTCCGAGACCTCTTCGAAGGATTATCAGTAGATCCACTCATTGAACAATTGAAATCTCTTTCCGACAGGAATGCTTTGGCCGAGGAAACACTTCCTATTGTAGAAGAACACCAAAGGAATGTCGAGAATGCCGTTGATCAGATTCAAAAGAGGCTTTATTACTATAGCCGCTTGGCAAGCTTGGGTACTATATCGGCAATGATTGTTCACGAAGTAAGAAATCACACTACGACTCTGGGTAGATTGACCAGGACTGTTAGAAGGGTTCTTGATAATGGGATTATGGATGTGGATCTTAAATCGGATCTGGACCTCGCCGAGAAAAGCATTAGTACAATTGAGCGATTAGCAGATAGATTTGCCCCACTTGCTAGTAGAGCTACAAGACCACGACGTAAGGACTCAATTTTGGAGGAAATAATTGCCGACACACTTGCATTAAGAGCCAAGGAAATCAACCAAAGAAATATTAATGTAAGACCCATTACCATAAATAAAACTGTCGTTCCCATTGACCCTGGGGAGCTGATGGCGATCTTTCTGAATCTAGTCGATAACTCCATTTACTGGCTATCCAGAAGCAATACAACTGACCGGACAATTACTTTTCGAATTGAAAGGAGAGAGAAATTTGCTCGAGTTTACATACAGATAGACGATTCAGGCCCGGGAATTCAAAATGGAGATGAGGAACGGATCTTTTGGCCGGGGATTACTCAGAAACCTGACGGACTTGGGATGGGGTTGACGGTTGCTGCTGAGATCATCTCGCAGTACGGGGGTAATCTCAATCTTATCAAGCCTGGAATTCTCGGGGGAGCGAGCTTCGGTTTCGACTTACCCTTAAAATAGAGATAGCTCACGCAGATTAGAGGAAATCCTATGAGTGATTTAGTAGTATTAATTGTCGAAGACAATGAAGAGACCGCCGAAACTCTCGTGAAGACATTACAGGAAAGATTTGAGGGTATTGAAACTATTGTTGAAAAACAGTTTAATGAGGCCTTGTCTCGATTAGATAGAAAAAGTCCTTACGATGTTTTGATTTTAGACCTATACGAAGGCGATCCTCAATTAACAAATTTAGCAGGTCAACCGATATGGGAGCATATATGGGGAGAGAGGTTCCTACCTATTGTGATATACACAGCTGGAGACATTAATATAGAGCCTGCACCACCGGATGATCATCCTTTTATAAAATTACATCAAAAAGGAGCGGGAAGTGATGTCGCCGTTGCCGATAGTATCCAGACATTCAAACCTTATATATTAGCAATGAGGAATGTTATGGAGGAGTTCCAGGTCGCAATTCATACCGTATTAAAAGGAAATTCACCAATAATTTGGGGATTGGCAGCTGAGGGAGTTGATCAAAGATCTGAAATCCTTGTTCGGTCAACCAGAAGACGACTCGCAGCGATGATGGACATGAAAACGTTACTTGGAGAAGGAGAGATGAAGGGTTGGGAACTCTATGTATTTCCCCCTTTGGAAAACAATCTTCTCTCTGGTGATATTTTACGTAGGGATGAAGGAGATCCGCTGGATCCGTCTTCATTCCGCCTAGTTCTCTCGCCCTCATGCGACTTGGTTGTACAGCGAGGAGGGAAAATGAAGCTTAATCAAGCTCTCACGTCAACATGCGAGACTTTGGATAGGTATTTGGAATGTGTTAGATCGCAGGGAAAAATAAGGATAGCAGATCTAATCGATAGGTTGCCTGGTTTTTTGAGCCAACCTCATATCGGTGGATATGTGCCAATGCCTGCCTTGAAAGGTGTTATCCCTTCTATGGCAGCCAATTTAAGGGAGTTAGAAATTATAGAAATAGAAGAAATTGGGCTAAATGAGGACGATCCAAAAACATTTATCAGATTAGCCTCTATCGACAGTCCTTTCCGCGAGCAAATCATTTGGGCATATTTGACTGTTGCTGGACGCCCGGGCGTACCGAATAGGGATCTAACTGAATGGGCTAAGGGGATAGCCCCCACATAAAGTACGAAATCCATCAATAATAATAGCTTTGAAATATAAACCTATGATTGCGATAGATTTTTTTAGCGGAGCGGGTGGACTTACTAAAGGTCTAACTCAGGCCGGGATTAATGTACTCTTGGGCATTGATAACGATCCAAATTGTAAGGACACCTACGAATACAACAATCCCTTATCCAGGTTTCTGCTACGCGACATTTCCTCAATGAATATTGGGGATCTAGAACAATATATTCGAGACCTGGATTCATCTAAAATCTTGTTTGCCGCCTGTGCACCCTGCCAACCCTTCACGAAACTAAATAATATTAAGAAACGTGGCAAACTATCTCTGTTGCTTGGCGCTTTCAAAAGATTCATTTTAGCTTACCAACCAGGCTATATTCTCATAGAGAATGTTCCAGGGATCGCGAAGGTTCCAGGTAATAGTACTTTCCGGAGATTGTTGAATCAAATCGATCAAATTGGATACAAATATAGTATTGCTGTACTCGATGCGAAGAATTTTGGTGTTCCGCAGACAAGACGGAGATTAATACTTATCGCAGCGAAACAGACAACCCCCAACATCCCATTTCCAACGCATGGGCCAGGTTTATTGCCGTACAGAACCGTAAAGAATGCGATTGAGCGTTTTCCACCTATTCTGGCAGGAGAAACCCATCCATCAGTTTCGAATCATCGATCTTCCGAACTTTCCGTTGTAAATCTGACAAGAATCAACCTAACACCAAAAGATGGTGGAGATCGACGATCATGGCCAAAAGAGTTGTGGTTAGATTGTCACAATAATGGACATTCTGGACACACAGATGTGTATGGTCGAATGTGGTGGGACAGGCCATCTCCATCGATTACTTGTAGATGCGATAGTTTATCCAATGGGAGATTTGGGCACCCAGAGCAAAACCGGGCAATATCTTTGCGAGAGGCTGCCAGTTTACAAGGATTTCCAGATGACTATATTTTCTTGGGGGATACCAAGTTATCCGTCGCCTCTCAGATCGGGAATGCTTTACCAGTTCCATTGGCGGAAATCTTGGGAAAGCACATTCTTCAGCTTGATAAAAACATCAGAAGTTGAGCATATACACCCCACATTCCGTAACCAAAAAAGAGACAGAAGAGAACCAAGTATGTACCAGAAAGTTTTTTGTTCTTTGAAAATGATTTGGCATCCTGGTAGATGAGGTGTGATATTAGCTATTCCAGACAACTAGCCAATGATGAACTGAGCGAGCTACAACGCATGCGATGCATTGTTACACCAGTTAATGATTTACCTAAATTCGAAACCTTTTATATGTTTCAGGCGAAAACAAATCAATAAAATATGGGATTATTTCCCTCCAAATTAATCCAAGGTAACGAGTTCGAACTCGATTCTCGATGAATGGATATTGTATGAGTATTTAACCAAATTAAGATTTGACCACTCCAAAGATTGAGCAGGTCGAACGCCGATTGTATATTGCCTTGAGCCGACGTTTTGTTTATGGAGAATAACATCTTCTGGAAAATCATAAGTAACCAGGAATGCATCAATCATTGAGTAATCCCCATAACAATACTCATCTTTCACCCAATCCACATATTTTAATAACTGGTCTATATCTCCTTCAATGGCTTGATCTTTTTTGATCTCACCAACGAGGATACGCGATTTTGTTGGCAGATGATCAGGAATGTAGGAATATCCGAAGAGGTCCATTTTATCCATATAATCTATCGGCTTGAATGGAGAGGCAATAACCTGATGTGACAAGTAATCCCAGGTACCGAATATATCGCAGGTGTGAGAATCTTTTTCAGATAATTGATGAATTATGCCTACTTCAATGGCCATTTCATGCCTTAGAAAGTCATCATCTGCGCAACTTGAGAGAATTGATGATATTCCAGAATCTATCCTGTAATCGTTCTCCGATAACAATCCAGAAATGCGATTATGTATCGGGTCGTAGGGAAAGATGTTTTGATTGGCACCAGCCGAGTTCAGATAAGCCTGGTTACGCTTTAACACAATATCCCGAAAAGCTTGATTTTCTTCATCATCAAACTTAATGAAAGATAATTTCCAAAAAGCTCTCAACATTTTGAATGCAGACGGATTTGAGGACAAAACATCGTCCATATCGATGCCAAATTCAAAGAAAAAAGGATCCGGTTCAAACAAGCAAAGGCATCTTTGATTAACGCTGATATCACCCTCATCCCAGAGTAATTGATCCTTCACTTCCTGATAATTTAAGTTTCTTGGTTCACCGCCCCCAGGAAAATTGAAATACTTACAATCTCCTGTAAGATCGATGAGTTTTCCGATACCATAGATTTTTCTTTTAATGAAGAAATAGACATTATCCCCCGGCTGCATAGAATAATAATCGGCAAAAGTGCCTTCATGATGAGACTGCCAATTATTCTTTTTTGGTGGACTAAACTTTGTGGCGTAAACGCCACTGTTCGTATAAAGACTGAGGGACTGTTTATTGTCAAGACTAAAGATGTAACCAGCCATTAGAGCATTCAATAATTTAGAACTAAGACTTCATCGATCGCCCCCCGGCCATTAGGATCTGAGTTTACTGCACGTGCCGCTCGGACTTTTTCAATACGAAAGTTCTTATATAAATCCAGGATGAAAGGCGTGTAGGAGTTGCTGAGGATACAAAGACAACCCCGATCTGAAAGAATTGAAAAAACTTCAGCTAATCTTCGTTGATCATCATCACGGAAATTGCCAGCTGTGTAACTGGTAAAACTAGCGGTTTTACTCAGAGGGTCATAGGGGGGATCGAAATAAATGAAATCGTCCCGATCGGCAATATCAAGAACGTATTGAAAATCCCTCGTTTCAATCACACCATTTTGCAGGGTTGCATTAGCAGATAGAAGTGTTTCCTTATGAAGGATCTTGGGATTCTTGTAACTGCCCATTGGGACATTAAATTGACCTTTACTATTAACCCTAAAGAGCCCGTTGTAGCAAGTCCTGTTTAGATAAATCGTTCGGGCAGCACGCTCGATGTTAGAAAGTGCTAGATTTGGCTCTCTATCCAATCCACGGATTTTGTAATAATACTCACGATCATGTTTTTTCTCGTGAATGGCAAGTAACTCAATCAAATCATTGACATTATCCCGAACAATTTGAAATGTGTTTATCAGCTCATCATTGATATCAAACAAAAAAGATTGTTCAGGAAGAAGATCATAGTTGCAAAGATGAAAAAAGACCGCGCCTCCACCCACGAAAGGTTCAATATAACGCTTGATATCGCCCTCATTGAAGGCAGCAGCGAAATAGTGTTCAAACTGGTTGAGAAGCTGAGATTTCCCACCAACCCATTTTAGGAAAGGCTTCGATTTTGTTTGAGTGAATGAAAGTTGGATTGCATCAGTTGAATTTGGCATACACTCTATTATTGTAAGCCATGCGATGGAGAAAATCCAGTAAGAGATGAAATATTGTAAAAAGAAGAGGATTCTTCACATGGAGAGAACATATCTTTCTAATAACGCCAAGGATTTAGGATCATAGCACTCACACATATGATTTATGTTCCATAATCCTGATTGTTGAATATCGGCGCTTTTTGCACAATTACTCAACCAATTGTCAGTTGCCGGGTCGAATGGTTTTTGTGGATTCTGATTTGAACAGTAATTGCTTAATAACGAAATGGTATTGCCTTCGATTACCCCCCAAGGCCTGAATGTGGCTGACAGAAGCGCGCTTGCCTAGGATTTAGGAGTGGTCGCTGTTCTTGTCAGCAGCGGGACAAGTTTAGGGCTGTGCCCTCCCGTGAAGCGGGCTTCGTACCTGCTCCTGGGCATATTCGTTTCTATTCGTTTTTCTAGCAAGAAAGTTTAGCTTTTTCTCTTGATCTCTTCTTTCAGAACCTCAATATTCCCCCGTACAGTCAGTATATTTGGGTGGTCCGCTGGTAATTCCACCTCCAAAATCGCCAGGGCGCGCTCGTAGGCCGCTTTGGCCCCCGCGTAGTCGCCCAGGTCCTTCAGCACCAGGCCCAGGTTGTTGACATCGGTGGCGACCTCCGGGTGGTCGGGACCGAAGGCCGCTTCGTCGATCGCCAGGGCGCGCTCGATGGCCGTTTTGGCCCCCGCGTAGTCGCCCAGGTCCTGCAGCACCATACCCAGGTTGTTTGTACCGATAGCCACCTGGGGATGGTCAGGGCCCAATTCCACCTCCCAAATCGCCAGGGCGCGCTCGAAGGCCGCTTTGGCCCCCGCGTAGTCGCCCAGGTCCTGCAGCACCAAGCCCAGGTTGTTAACATCGGTGGCGACGTTGGGGTGGTCGGGACCGAAGGCCGCTTCGTCGATCGCCAGGGCGCGCTCGTAGGCCGCTTTGGCCCCCGCGTAGTCGCCCAGGTCCTTCAGCACCAAGCCCAGGTTGTTGACGTCTCGGGCGACGTTGGGGTGGTCGGGACCGAAGGCCGCTTCGTCGATCGCCAGGGCACGCTCGTAAGCCGCTTTGGCCCCCGCGTAGTCGCCCAGGTCCTGCAGCACCACGCCCAGGTTGTTGACATCGGTGGCGACATCGGGGTGGTCGAGACCGAAGACCGCTTCGTCGATCGCCAGGGCGCGCTCGTAGGCCGCTTTGGCCCCCGCGTAGTCGCCCAGAGCTCGCAGCACCAAGCCCAGGTTGTTGACATCGGTGGCGACGTTGGGGTGGTCGGGACCGAAGGCCGCTTCGTCGATCGCCAGGGCACGCTCGAAGGCCGCTTTGGCCCCCGCGTATTCAGCTACATCCTTTAAATGAGAGCCCAGGTTGTTCCACAGCATTCCCGCCCCCTCCAGCCTGGCCTTCTCAGCCGCTTTAGCTGCCGTTTCCATGTGCGCTCGCAGCGGCTTAAAGCGCTCCGGCAGCCCTTTCTCGAATGCCTCGTAGGAGAGATCCCCTAGCGCCGACACCAACCCCGGCAGGGCGCTGACCTCTGCAACCTCATCCACCACCCGGGCGAACTCCGCCAACAGTGAGTGTACCAATGCGCCCTTGTCTCCGAGAGTGACCAACCCCAAGTCTTCCAACCTCCCCAGACCGCGATCCAGGTCAGCCCCCTCCACCTCCACGCTCCCCTTTAGTATCGCCCAAGGAATGGG
>SDBV01013369.1_pt1 | contig 10457 bp, 11 predicted proteins | sample 2277081 | NCBI WGS metagenome assembly SDBV01 (sample SAMN10402039, study PRJNA504765) | marine sediment metagenome | isolation source: marine sediment core GS10_PC15, 223 cmbsf | place: Arctic Ocean: Southern Knipovich Ridge | collected 2010
GTCCTTGAACCAGGCTTCTTTATGCCCCTCATGCTCATGCAGAGGTGGTCCGCGTCGATTATCACCATGGTCCCTCTGGGCTTTATCTTCTTCATGATGAAGTCCGCAAGCTGTGTGGTCAGGCGCTCCTGGACCTGCGGGCGCTTTGCAAAATGCTCAAGCGCCTTTGCAAGGTCGCTGAGGCCGACTATGTTCCCCGCGGGCACATAAGCAATATGCGCCTTGCCGATGAAGGGCAGGAGGTGGTGCTCACAGACCGAGTAGAAAGGGATGTCCTTGATGAGTATCATCTCGTCGTGGGTCTCCCCCTTTATGGGTTTCAAAAGACTCCCCTCTGACTCCTCAAGCCCGGCGAATATCTCCTCGTACATATCCGCCACGCGTTTTGGCGTGTCCTTGATCCCGTCGCGGGATGGCTGTTCCCCGATCCCCTCAAGGATCAGCTTTACTCCCTTTTCGATCTTTTTCTTATCCATGGCAGTCGATGGTCCTTTGTTCGGTAATTATGTAATCAACCGGAATATCGTGCTCTTCCATTGGAAGGCTGCTAAATATCTGTACTTCAAAGGCCAGCGCGGCTATGGTGCGCTCTCCCTTTATGCGTGGCAGCAGTTTGTCATAGTATCCTCCGCCATAGCCTATGCGCGCACCCTTTATGTCAAAGGCAAGCCCCGGGACCACCAGCATGTGTATGTCTTCGACCTTGACCTCTGAGTGTTTATCCATGTCCGGCTCAAGAATGCCCATGTGCCCCGGAACAAGTTCCTCAAGCCCGTTAATAACGTGCTTTGTAAGGCGGCCCTCCTCCTGGTCGACCCTTGGCAGAATAACCGTCTTGCCCATATCAAGGGCTTCCGCGATCATTGTCCCGGTGTTCACCTCTGTCCTGAATGAAGCGTAAAAAAGCACCTTGCCGGCTTGTTTGAACTGCTCAAGGGCAAACAGGCGCGCCCGGATGCCCTCCTCGAACATCTTCCGCTGCTCAAGGGGCAATGCGTCCCGCCCCTTGATCGCCTTCTGGCGAAGCTGCTGTTTTTGCGTCGTCTGGTCAGGCATCTGACCCAAGGTGCTGTTCAAGTTTCTCCTTGATCGCCTTTATCTCTTCCATCAGTTCAGGGTTGTTCTCATATGGCGGAAGTGCGTCCATGTCAGACTGTATGATACCTGTATTGTAGGAAAGAGAGCCAATAAGGGTCATGCCCCCGGCCAGCCCCTGTCTTATTTTCTCAATATCCCCGGGGCCACGCACCTTGTTGGCCACCACAAGAACATCTTGAATTCCAAGCTCTCCGGCCATGCGTTTAACCGTGTGCGCGGTCTGGATGCTGCGCTGCCCTGGCTCCACTACGACTATGAACGCGTCCATGGCCTCAGTGGTTCCGCGCGTAAGGTGCTCGATGCCTGCTTCCATGTCGAGTATGACCACCTCGTCGCGCTCGACTATCATGTGCCTGAGAAGCCGCCTCAGAAGAACGCTTTCCGGGCAATAGCAGCCTGTGGCAGCCTCGCGGGACTTGCCTGTGATCAACATGGTGATGTTGCCTATTTTGTAACCAACCTCATCCGGGATGTCGTCCACGCGCGGGTTAAGCCTGAACATGCCCCCCGATGTGCCGGGCTTTGCTCCCGTGCGTTCCTCTATAAGGTCCGGGAGTTCCGCAATTGGGTGGATGTTTGCGATATCTTCTTCAGGGATGCCGAATGCTGCTGCCAGGTTTGCGTCAGGATCAGCGTCCACTGCCAATACCTTTCTGCCTTCGGAAGCGAACAGATGGCTAAGAGAGGCAGCCATCGTTGTCTTGCCTACGCCACCTTTTCCTGTAATCGCGATCTTCATCGGTTGAGCATTCTACCACTTAGCATTTAGTGTGTAAACCGGAAATTGAGCATAACATGAACTTGACTTGATTTTCAGTGTATTATATTAGTATAAATAATAGTAATAAGGATAATTAAACATGCAAAATGGCGAGTTCATGATCCTGGATGTTTTCTCCACTCTAAAGTACACAGGGAACCAGCTGGCAGTGGTTATGGCAGGGGAGGATATGACAGACTCGCAGATGCAGGCTGTTGCGCAGGAGATGAACTATTCCGAGACCACTTTCATCACAGGCGGCTCTCTGGAGCATGGCTTTGATGTGAGGATATTCACCCCGGCCACTGAGGTGCCTTTTGCAGGGCACCCTGTGCTTGGCACGTCATATGTGGCTGCCACAGAGCTTTCAGAGGGCACTCCCGAGACGGTCTCTCTTAATCTTGGGGCTGGTAAGTTCGATGTAACTATTGAATATAGCAACAATTTACCTGACCTCCTCACAATGCGCCAGATGCCTCCGGAATTCGGCCAGGTGTTTAGCAAAAGCCTGGTTGCGGGGGTTCTGGGGCTGGATGATCTTGATATCCACGGACAGTATCCAATCGAGGAGGTGTCCACTGGGCTGCCATTTATGATCATTCCAGTCGCGGGGCTTGATCCAATGAGAAGGATAAGCTTGAAAACCCTTGAATATTATGAATTAATTAGTGATATCACCCCCAAAGCGCTCCTTTGCTTCTGTGTTGGGGCGGTAACCCCGGAAAATCATGTCCATATGCGCATGTTCGCCCCGCATTACGGAATCACAGAGGACCCGGCAACCGGAAGCGGGGGAGGGTGTCTGGCAGCGTATATGCTCAAGCACGGGGTGCTTGGTGAGGGGCCAGTGCAAGTCAGGGCTGAACAGGGTGTTGAGATTGGCAGGCCTTCGATCCTTGAGCTTTGGGCTGAGATGGAGGAAAATGGAATAATAACAGTCCGGGTAGGTGGCAGGGTCGTACCAACAGCTCGCGGAATCCTTCTTTAGCCAATACAGGTATTTTTATAACTTTATAAAAATATTTCTTAAAACACTCCATTTAAACCTTGATTATATATAACAAATTAATGTAATCTTATCCTATAGCTAAGTAGCGTTGGCAATTTCAGGGAGACCAGTATAAACCGGATGAAGAAGAAACAAGACGAACTCGAAAAACTAAGAGACAGGATCGATTCCATTGATGAGGATATCCTTGACTCTTTGAACCGAAGAGCAGAAGTAGTCCTGGAAGTAGCCCGCCTCAAGCGCGAAGCCGGAACCAAATTCTACGTACCCACCCGTGAGCAGAAGATCGTCAACCGCTTGAAAAAGCTCAATAAAGGCCCGTTCCCTAACGACGCTCTGAGACCGCTGTTCAGGGAGATAATGTCAGCATCCCTGGCCCTGGAGGAGCCGCTTAAAGTGGCATTTCTGGGGCCTGAGGCAACATTCACTCATCTTGCCGCGCTCAGGCACTTCGGCTCGTCAGTGGCTTTCAAGCCCCACAGCAGCATAAGGAGCGTGTTCGAGGTCGTGGACACTGGCAAGGCCGAGTTCGGCATAGTGCCGATAGAGAATTCCAATGAAGGTGTCGTGAGCCACACGCTGGACCTCTTCATGGACTATGACCTCAAGATAAATGCAGAGGTGATCCAGGAAGTAGCACATAACCTGCTCTCAAAGAGCGGGGATGTCAAGAAGATAAAGAAGATATATTCCCACCCTCAGGCGGCAGCACAGTGCAGGGGATGGCTTGAGGCCAATATGCCAAACGTGCCCGTGCTGGAGGCCGCAAGCACTGCAAAGGCCGCCCAGTTCGCATCTGATGATGGCAAGTTAGCTGCCATATCAAGCGAGCTTGCCGCAAAGGTCTACGACCTGCATTTTGTTGAGCGCAACATCGAGGACAACAGGCGCAACATGACCCGCTTCCTGGTGATAGCCGAGGACTCTCCTGAGCCAACAGGCAATGACAAGACGTCCATCATGTTCTCGGTAAAGGACAAGCCCGGAGCGCTTTTCGACATACTCACTCCTTTCAAGAAGGCAAAGATCAATCTCTCGAAGATAGAGTCCAGGCCTTCAAAGAGAAAGGCCTGGGAATATATATTCTTTGTGGACATGTCAGGGCACTTTGAGGACAAGAAGGTCTCAAAAGCCATTGACGAGGTCAAGGACTCCTGTCTGTTCATGAAAATACTGGGCTCGTACCCATGTGGAGAATGACATGATAAGAGTCCCGCATTATGTGGCTTCGATATCTCCCTATGTCCCAGGCAAGCCGGTTGAAGAGCTTGAGCGTGAGCTTGGGATCAGGGATTCCGTGAAGCTCGCCTCGAACGAGAACCCCCTGGGGCCATCGCCAAAGGCCCTTGCCGCGCTTAACGCAGGGATGCTTGAGACGCTTAACCGCTACCCTGACGGAGGCAGTTTCTATCTGAGGAGGGCCCTTTCGGAAAAGCTTGATGTGAGCGGGGACTCGCTAATATTCGGCAATGGTTCCAACGAACTGCTGGACATAGCGGTAAGGACCTTCATGGAGCCGGGCGAGGACGCTGTGATGGCATGGCCCTCATTTGTGGTCTACCCCATGGCGGTCCAGTCCGTTGGTTGCAAAGGGATAAAGGTGCCCCTTACGGAGGACTTCCGCCATGACCTTGGCGCAATGGCTGATGCGATCACTGATAAGACCCGGATGGTCTTCATCGCAAACCCCAACAACCCCACAGGCACGATCAATACCAGGGACGAATTCGACTCCTTTATGGAGCGCGTCCCGAATGACGTTATAGTCGTTGTGGACGAGGCGTATTTTGAGTACGCAACGGACGAGAGCTACGCAGACAGCATGGGTCACCTGCGCGAGGGCAGGAACCTGATAATCCTCAGGACGTTCTCAAAGGCCTATGGGCTTGCAGGGCTGAGGGTTGGCTACGGCATAACCGGTACGAATATCGCAAGCGAGATGAACAAGATAAGGGAGCCCTTTAATACCAGTTCCCCTGCCCAGGCCGCAGCGCTCGCGGCCCTTGAAGATGATGAGCATATTAGGAACAGTGTCAGGGCCAATGCGGATGGGAAGGAATACCTCTATGCCGAGTTTAACAAGATGGGCATCAAGTATGTTCCGACCCACGCCAACTTCATATTCATGCTCCCCGGCGTGGACGCGGGCGAGCTTAACAATGCGTTACTGGGGCGTGGCGTAATAATCCGTCCCATGGGAGACAAGGCGGTGCGCGTCACCATTGGCACCAAAGAAGAGAACAGGGCGTTCATAAAGGCGCTTTCAGAATCCTTGGAAGAGGTGAGATAGCAAGTGGATATCATTGTCTTAAAACCAGGAACAAAAAAAGACCATATCAGGAAGATAGAGAAGAAGCTCAAGACCTATGGCCTTGGCGCAAACGTTGTCATAAAGGGTACGGAGCGCACGATAATAGGCGTAAAGGGCGATACCTCCATAGTCCTGCCTGAGCAGGAAGACTCCATCCGGGCGATGGAAGGGGTCGAGGAGGTAATGCGCATTATAAAACCCTTTAAGCTTGCAAGCCGCGAGTTCAAGCATGCAAATTCCACCTTCTCGGTTCGAGGCAATAAGATCGGCGGGAAGAAGATACAGGTCATCGCCGGGCCGTGCGCTGTAGAGGGCAGGAAGATATTGCAGGACATTGCCGGGCATGTGAAGCGGTCCGGCGCTTCATTTATCCGCGGCGGAGCGTTCAAGCCGCGCACCTCGCCATATTCGTTCCAGGGCATGGGCGAAGAGGGGCTCCAGATACTCAAAGAGGTGCGGGAGAAGACCGGTCTTCCTGTCGTCACCGAGCTCATGGACCCGCGCGACATGGACGTGATACAGAAGTACACGGATATCATCCAGATCGGCGCCCGGAACATGCAGAATTTTAAACTCCTTCTGGAAGTAGGTCTGTCTAGAAAGCCTGTGGTTCTAAAGCGCGGACTGTGCGCCACTATCAAGGAATGGCTCATGGCCGCTGAATACATCATGAGCAACGGCAACGAGAAGGTGATCCTCTGCGAGCGCGGCATACGAACATTTGAGACGGCAACAAGAAACACCCTCGACCTCAGCGCCGTGCCCGTTCTAAAGAACCAGACACACCTGCCGGTCATGGTTGACCCCAGCCACGGCGTAGGCCATGCACACCTGGTCATTCCCATGGCCAAGGCCGCGATTGCCGCGTTATGATTCTTGTCCATGAACGGCAGTTGGCGTATCAGTTCGCCAACGAAACCCGCGATGTACTCGGCAAGTACCCTGGCCTGGAAATGGCTGATAGCAAGGTTCGCGGCACACCACCGATTACCGTGGCGTCCCGGCAAACTCTCAACAGCGAAAAGGACGGTGTGCGGCGGCTCGATAAGTTCGACCCGATGAAATACCGTTGGCTCCTGATTCTCGACGAGGCGCACAACTGGGCATATAAGCTGAAAAGCTGCCGGCCGATCCTTGAACACTTTGATCGCAATCCTGAATCTCGACGGCTTGGCCCGACTGCCACACCAGAACGAGGCGACAAGACATCATTGAAAAGAGTGTTTCCTGGGATAGCGGCGGACTACCGGCTCTTTGACATCAACGGCGGGCCGTCCGCCGTTGCCGATGGTTGGGCGGTGCCATACGATCAGCGGTTTGTATTGGCCGAAGGCGTTGACTTTAAGAATCTCCGCGAGTTGAGAGGCACGGGCGACTTCGACCCGGCGGAACTTGAGGAGATACTCGGCGAGGAGTCGATGCTGCGAAAGCTAGTCGAGCCGACACTGGAGCTGGTGGGGGACCGACGGACCATCATCTTCTCGGCGACTAAGGGAATGGCGAAGGCGGTGGCCCGGTGCATAAATTCATTCAAGCCGGACTCGGCCGTGGAACTCGACGGCGACCACGGGCAGTTTCACCGTGAGGATGTCTACCGTCGCCACCAGACCGGCGCGTTTCAATACCTGTCAGTATGCGGGCTGTGCCGGGAAGGGTACAACGACCCCGGCATTCAGGCGGTGGCGATATACAGGCCGACAAAGAGCCGCCGACTTGCCGAGCAAATGAAGGGACGTGGCTGCCGTACACTTCGCGGGTGCGTCGATTCCAAAATGAGCCGCGACGAACGCCTAGACGCGATTGCCGCCAGTGCAAAACCAAGCTGCATGATTATCGACCTCGTCGGCGTAACCGGCATGGCCGACTGTGCCAGCACCGCCCACATCCTCGCCTCGGGGTTGCCGGACGAGGTAGCGGAACGCGCAAACGCCAACGCGCTCAACCGCCCGAAAGACGAGCCTACGGATATGGGCGAAGAGGTGCGACGGGCACGCAAGGAACTGGCGGACGAAGAACGGGAGCGCCGCCGACAGGAACGCGAGGCGAGGGAAGAGGCGGAACGCGCGGAAGCTGCCCGCCGGGCAAAGATACAAAGTGAAGTCAAGTATACGGCAATCGAAGTGCAACAAGGGTCCGGCGTCAAGGTACATCATGCGAACGGCAAACGCAAAGGTGCCCGCATGATCTTCGGAGAACACAAGGGCAAACTTCTATCTGAAATCCCATCCGACTACCTGCGATGGATGAGCGAAGACGCCGGCTTCAAGGGGAAAAAGGAATGGCTGAAGAAGTCGGCCACCCGAGAACTTGAAAGGCGTGAGACAGAGGCCGCAAGCGAAACTACACTCGCCCCTATTGGCTGCGGAATGTCTCTGGACGATGTAAACAGCATTTTGCGAAAGGTCTAGGTGCCCACGGAATCTCTTACTTAACACGAAAGGAAACGAGCGATGCAGATCAAGCCAATGTTTAACCAACGGGCCGGAATAAAGCTGACCAAGCGGGAGGCCAAAATCCTGGAACAGGCCGAGTGGCTTTGCAAAACACTGGGAGGCCAGCAACACGAAGCGGCCGTCCCAGCCGGCCTCGCGGCCGAGAGGATATTAGAGGTGCGGCAATTGCTCGATGAGTTAGCGCCAGCGTCCCCACCGTCCAGCGACGAAAAACCGGAGGCGGAACTGGAAGAATGACACCCTCCGACTTCGACAAACTGGCGTCACACAAGATACGGATCGGCCTGCACTACGGGAAGCCGCTGTCGGAGGTGCCGCTGTCGTTTATTCGGTGGATGATGAGCGATAGGTTCCACGGGCTGAGTAGAACCGAGCGGGACATTATCAAAGAGTACATAGCGGAGTTGGTCCGCCGTGGGCCGACAACATAGCCGCCCTGTTAGGCAAAACAACACAGACACACGACAACATAGGTGACGGCAACATGGAAGCACAACTACCAGCTTTACCCAATGACTTTCGGAAGACTGCCTTGGCTTTCCCCTCTCGCGTAAAAACGGCCATTGCGAAGATCGGCAATATAGGTGAGGCGGCGGATGGGCTGGCGCAGGCCGACGTGGTGGCTAACTACGCCAAACGTATCAAGGCGACGGGGGTGGTAGTCAACTCCGTGCAATATGGCAAGCTGCTCCTGGCCGCAAAGGTTGGGGAGTTGTGTCCGGCGGAGCAAGGGAAACGGAGTGATTTAACTTCGTCGGGTACACCGACGAGGTTGGACATCCATCGTGAAACCCTGGCCAACTATCGTAAGCTCGCCCGCCACCAGACCGACGGACGGATCGACGACTATTGGGAGGCCGTGACCGAAGCCGACCATGAGGCCGAAATGTCCATCGCCGGGTTCCTCAACTTCGTCGGCTCGGGCGGCGTCATCGCCACGCGACACGGCGGAGGCGTTATCGAATGGTACACGCCAAAAGACGACATCGAGCGGGTGCGCAAGGTGCTTGGCACAATCGAACTTGATCCGGCCACTAGCGACGCCGCCCAAAAGATCGTCAAGGCGAAGATTCACTACACGAAGGAAGACGACGGATTGGCCCGACCGTGGCAAGGGAAAGTATTTCTCAATCCGCCCTTCAAGACGCCCCTGGTGTCCCAATTCGTCAACAAACTCTGTGACGAACACGAGGCCGGGCGAGTGACCGAGGCAATCCTGTTGACCAACGACAACACGGATACAGGCTGGTGGCAGCGGGCCGCTGAGACTGCAAGAGCATTATGTTTTAACCGAGGGCGGATTTCATTCTATAACGAGGCGGGGGAGTCTAGCTCACCAACCAACGGACAAACCTTTTTCTATCTCGGCAACAGCGAGCAGCCGTTTTTAGAGATATTTTCAGACCGGGGCGTATGTCGGTGCAAGTAAAGGAAGCAATAGGGAAAACGCAGGAGGCGTTTGTAAATGGCGTCTGGCCGCAAGTGGCCAAGGCCATCGGCGGCGGGCGGATAGTCCCCGTTGAGGCCGTGAGCGACAAAGAGTTTTTGGATCAATATAGTGGAATCGACCATTGGCACGTCATGGATAATCGCAGCCTCATTCGCGGTATCGCAAGCCGTTGCCAGTGGCCTAAATACAAAATGTTTCAGACGTTTACCGTGCGGATCGGCAATAAGGCGGTTGAACAAACGGAGCTGGCGAAGCGTCTATACGCGATGCACCATGCAGACAAGGGGTGGCTGCGCCCGCACCTGTTTATTCAAGCGTTTTTTGGGATGCCGCAATGGTCCTACAACACATTTTTGTATGCCGGGATCGCCAAAATGGATGACGTACTAACGATTATTGAATCCGGCAAGCGCGGCGAGAAGGAAACGTCTTGTGATTGGTGGGAGGACACAACGGCTGCTAAGTGGGGACAGGCCGACCAAAAGCGGTTTGCTGTGGTGCCCTTTAGTACGCTGCGGCGAAAAGGGCTGTCATTTATAAAGGTTGAAAAGAACAACATAGCCCGCAGGTCTCGGGCAAACGGCTAGACGGTGCGGGTGCCGGATGGGCTGAGGCCCGAAAGCCCGCACAACAAATCCGATAGCCATGGGTGGATGCCCACGGCCGGCGTCGTCAGACGTAAAAGAAGTCGGTGCCGAGGTAGCCGGAAGGCGTTGCAGGGCTTTGTACTGCGGTGGTGGACAGGGAGTATTGCGCGACAACAAGGAGGATGGAATCTATGGTGAAGCAGACGGACGATTGGTTGCGGGTAACGAAGCGCGAACCGTGCGCGATATGCGGGGCCAACTCGTGGTGCCTGTTGTCGGCCGACAGTGTGGTAGCAATTTGTATGAGAGTCAAGAGCGACCGGCCAAAGACGTTTCGGGACGGAAGTGTCGGATACATACACAAACTCAAGGACGATGTCGATACCGTGAAACTTGCAGCACGTCGAAAGAAACCACCTCGAAAGCACGACGCCGAACAGCATGTTCGATTCGCCCCGCTGTGTCGATCGTGGTATGTCAATCAGTCGGCACGGATCGAAGAACTTGCGAAAGAGTTATCTGTCCCCGCGTGGGCACTGGACGCGATTAAAGTCGGCTGGGACGGGGAGGCGTGGACGTTTCCTGGGTTGAACCACCGAGGGCAGATCATCGGAGTGAACCGGCGGCTTGCCAGCGGAAAGAAGATATGCGTGGTCGGGAGTCGGCGAGGCGTGACGTTTGCTGACTGCTGGTTCAACGCTACGGGGCCGGTGGTGATAGTCGAAGGCGGCTCGGATACGGCGGCGGCGATAGCGATGGGCCTGGCGGTTGTCGGCCGTCCGTCGAACG
>SDBV01013370.1_pt1 | contig 10456 bp, 10 predicted proteins | sample 2277081 | NCBI WGS metagenome assembly SDBV01 (sample SAMN10402039, study PRJNA504765) | marine sediment metagenome | isolation source: marine sediment core GS10_PC15, 223 cmbsf | place: Arctic Ocean: Southern Knipovich Ridge | collected 2010
GTTTGTGTTCATTACTGCCCTACCATACCGCTCGAAGGGAAAGAGGGCTGAGGCAGGGGATACCGTTCCTAACCCTGGAAGGTCTACCTCGTGGTTCTTAGCCCAGTTTTGGAACCTACCTACCCCTACCTGTATAGGTCCTCGTTGAGGGAAGAGTTCCTCCCTTACGCCCTTCATAGTAAACTCAGTAGCGTTGAAAGGAATCTTGTACTTCGTAGTCATGCGCTCGATAATCGCTCTGTTTTGAACAATGAAGCGATTGTAAATCTGGGGGTCAAACATTGATCTACCGGCGATTTCCCATGCCTGAAGGGTACCAACAGGATTAGTAGCAAAAGACATAGCTAACTGGAGGGCCATAAAGGAGAGGTCCATCGAGGCCTGTAGGGGCTTAAGGATAGCAGAGCCTTCAGCAAATAATCTTAGGGCACCAATACCAATACCTTGAGGGGCCTTAATAGTGCGTTCAAAAGCCTCGAACTCTTCGGGGAAGATCTTTCCAGCAGCAAAGAACTGTTTAGGAAGCCTGGACTCGCCCTCTCCTGGCTTTCCCTGTCCAAAGCTATCTAAGATATTCTTCTTATCTTTCCTAGCTCTCGTTAGGACATCCTGGGCTACTTCTAACTGCTCCTTAAGGGTAGCAACCTTATCCACAAACTCCTCCGACTTAGCGAGAAGACGTTCTCTCCTTAAGGTATCCCCCTTACCCCTTAAGGCGGTAGCTGCTGTCTTATTCCCCCTGACATTCTTCTCGGCAGTAGCAATCTTATTCTTAAGAGACCGTACCCTACTCTCCCCCGAAGTTACTGCCTTCTTTACATCCTTAGGAAGGTTATCTATAGTGGTACGAGCAAAGCCCGCAAAGGCATCATTGACCTGCTTAGAGGTAATGCGGTGGTCTACCTGCATAAGAAAATGCTCCAACACGGCTCCAGGATTACTTAGATAAGTATTGTCTTCGTCCTGCACAATGAACTCCCTTGTCCTAGGAGAGTCAAAGGAAGCCTTAGCTCCCACCGGACGGCCAAGAACACTAATCCTCATGTTCTTACCCTTAAACCTTATCATAGCACGAGGAACGAAACGGATAGCTGGGTCTATCTCACCAGAGAAGATACCGGCTTTAAGACCTTCCTCTGTCTTATGTCCTATAGTCTGAACATACCAATCAGCAAAGTCTCTTGCTTTCTTAGAGTGCCAGATATAGTTATCAGGATTCTCAAACACATCACCAAAGTGGAGGGGAGCATCGGGAGACTTACCTCGGAAACCATCATTCAAGATGAAGCCTAGCTGCTCACCCTTTCCGAAGGTGAAGAGCTTATGTGCTCTACCGTCCACTTCTGATCTTACCATTGCCGCTAAGGATCTACTCACGTACATGTGTTCCTTATAGTTCCGGCCCACGTACTCCGCAAACCTCTTAAGCTGCCTAGAAGTTACCTCTTCTAGGGAGAGGAGGGAGATATCATCAGAGGAGGGTTTCCCTGTCTTGAAGTTCACACTCCAGAGATTAGTCTCTTTATCAAATCGAAGAGAAGTAACCATATCATCTGGTATGTGGATTGGTCCCGTATCTGAAGGGAGGGAGTTATAGGCTCCTAAGTTATCCAGACCCCATCCGGCAGCCTGCCTATCCACGGCTCTCCTTGCATCAGCTACTACCTCATCCACGCTCTCCCAGTTAGTTGCAGCGGGAGACGAACCACCTCTGCCAAATTCAGTTAAGTCGCCAGCACCAGTTGGTCTTAATGTTTCAATACCACCAGTTCCCACAAGACTTCTGACATAAGCCACATTTCTGTCCACAATAGCAGATACAGTTAATCCTGGACTTGTACCCCTATCCCAAGCTACCGCCCTGTCTATGCTGGCACTAGCGGTTAAACTGGAAGACAAAGACACAGAGTATCCGATAGTATAAGTAACTACCAGCTTTGGTTCTTTCCCGCCACCTTCCTCTGAAGCATAACCCCTTACACTTTCAAAAGTGGCAACACCATCACCCACCATTTGATTAGCACCAACGTCATAATACACATCTCTGACGCCGAACTTACTAACACCTGTCTTATTAACTAAATTCCGACCAGTGAGATTAAAAAGGAAATCATTGTATCCCACAGTAGACCAAGCGGCATAGGTTATAGCCGTATCGCTTAGAGCAGTAGAACCCCAATTAGCAATATTGAAGTCAGAAGCGATTAAGTCCGTGTTGGTATTAGGGTCGGAGGTGTAAACATTCATTGACAATGCTGGACTAACATTCGCATCATTCGCCTTTGTTTGCCCATAAATAGACAGTGTTACGACTGTCAAACCGGCGGTATCAGGAAGGGGAGAGGTATCATATAAGAGAGCAGACCTGTCTAACCACCTCCAATTATCCGTTCCAGTTCCAGTAGTGTGCCTTGCCGTTATCTGTATTTCGGCTACGGTAGGAAAAGCATCCGTACCAGCATTCGCCCGAATCTGCGCCCATGTTTCAGAACCCACATTCCTTCTTACAACACCATCAACACTTGTAGTCTCAGCATCTGCATCAGGGTTGAATGTTTCAGGGCTTGCCCCTATCTCTAACGGGTATTCTTCTTGATTAAAAGCATCAGCAGGGACTATCTCCTCATCATCATTCACTCCGTACTTGCCAAGCATCAGTTTAAGGCTACCTGAGTGATTATGTTTTATCCTGACTTCGCCCATGGGATTAGAAGTAAAGAGCCACTTCTCTCGTATTCTGCCCTGAATAATCCGTATCCTTCGCTTGCAGATACCATAGTTCCACTCAAGAGTATTCTGGTAATAGCCTTCATTCGTGGGGTCAACTGCAAGTAATGAAGCTATCTTATACTTTGGTTTTATCTCTTTGCCATTAAGGAATAACTGTGGCTGCCACTCAACCCAGGCGCCTTCTTTCCTGCCATCTGGCTGGTCGGATAGACAGGTAATTTGAATCCGCCCGCCTTCAACAACAGCCGAGAATAGGTTGGGCTTACTGATATACTTACCATCCTGCTCTGTCCAGCCTACTTCAATTCTGGTGCCGTCTGGTTTAACCTTTGGAAGCCCAGAGACTACCATTATTCTTGCACCAGATTTTAGGTCTCGATAGAACTTGGCATAAGGGGAGTATTCCTTACGGAACGACCCCGTTACTGGATGGTATCGAGGTGCGTAATCATGCCAGAACTCAACATAGTCCTTGTCTACCCCCTGTTCGATGAGCCTTTCAAGGACAAGTTTATCTGTTACTATCTTAGTTGGGTCAGTTACCTTCTTCAATGGGTCAGTTACCTTCTGAAATGGGTCAGTTACTTTATCAACCATCAACTTGTCCCCTTACGCTTGGTCTATTGTGCTCTGCCCGTCAATGGTCAGGGTGTCCGAGTTCTCCATCGCAAGCACAGCATTGAAGCAGCACTCTATGAAGGCAACATCATCATCGTTGTTGCAGACATGAATACCAGCGACATTCTTTGTCCCAGTTGCAGTAAACACATGGTCAAAGAGAATTGTATCCCCTGCTGTATTGACAGTATCCCCTGCTACAGTATCTATTGCTGCAAGCAGAAGCCCTGAGTCCGTGTGATGGATAGCTGTGTCAGCAGGGTTGCCAAAGGTTGACCCTACTACTGCGGCACACGGAGTTGCCATTTCAAGAGCCACGATGCTCTCCATGCCTGTTGATAATTCTTCCCTCAAGAGTAAGATTAGTTCCGCAATCCCTGTATCTGTCCAAGTCTGTGTCTGTGCCATTAGTTTGTACCTCCATATAGATTAGAACCTAACATTGGGTCTACATTATATTTTCTGCATATCGGGCAGGTCAGTTTGATATTCGCATGGATAGCCTGCCATAAGGTTTCAGGTGCAGGCTCTCCCGTTCTGTATCTCTCCAGTATTACCTTTCCTTTCTCTGGTCTGTTAGCTTCCGCATAGGCAACCCTCCGCCTGTGGTATGATGACAAGTAAGCTATGAACAGGGAGTCCATGATGAACTTCCACAAGCATTTGAATGAGATACATTGTGGAGGGTCTGGAGCCTGTATGCTGGTAGGTCTGGCGATAAGTTGACCAATCATTCCCCCGCACTCTGGGCAGACAGCACGCTTTCTAATCTTCCCTTCACCAATATCAACTTCCTTTACTTCCATCTGGGTATTGCACTCTGCGCAAATACCGTTCAAATGACTGGCATGAACGATGACCTTGAATGTTCCTTTAGTTGTAATAGCTTCTGGCATATTCCTCCTTAATCCCTAGGATACGTTCTATATGTTCGTGGCTTTGTCAGCCGTTTTAAGTCTCTCTGGTACAGGACCAGCTTGTTATTAGCCCATGTCTGATAAGTGTTAATGACGCCGGTGATTGAGAGCCTGCTTGATATTTCCCTGATGTACCCACCAGCCTGATTAAGAGAGGTCGAAGCATTGGAAAGTTCTCTGCTTGCATAGGTGCCAAGTTGACCTGCCGGAGTATTGTCCCCAGATAGATAGCCTCTGGCTTGATTCAGAGATGTGTTAGCGGTTGAAAGTTCCCTCGCAGCATAATTGGAGTAGTCTGCCAAAGGGTTCCCGCCAGTATATATCTTATTGAATCCTAGTGCCCTACCTTCGGAAAGATCGGCAATCGCCTGATCTATCCTATTGGTCATATCGTCAATGGCTAACTCTGCCGAAGCGCGCTGTTCATCTATCAGAGGTCGACCGGCAGTAAGGTCGGCGATGGCCTGTGTTATCCGTTCTGACATATTGCCGATGGCCGTATGGACATCGCTGACAGTGCTGATAGCTGCGACTATCTGTGCCCTTGCCTGGTTAATCCATGCCAGAGCAACTTTAGCCACAGTTCCCTTGATAAGTAGACCTTCAATCTGAGGTGATAGGGTGGAGGTCTCCTCAGTAAGCTGGTGGAGTTCGTGACAGAACAGGTATATCGTTTTATCAGCAGTAGGCTTGGTTTCAATGTCAATCGTCAAGGTGGTGCCGAATACAGAGACATTCCTGAAATCACGGGGGTCACTGTCTATCGGAAACTCAGCCTTGTCCACTTCCAGTAATTCCTCAATAGAACTGATGTCCAGGTCCCTTGAAGCTGCTGTGGTCAGTTCTTCTTTGACCTCGTAAGGTCTCCTCTCAGATATTTCCGCCAGACATTCCCCGATGCGCAGGTCGATTTCATCATCCTTGAAGTCCTGGGCAGCACCGGCAACGAACTCATCGTTTAAGAACTGGCGCGCAGTTTGTCTAATACCAGATAGGGTTCTAGCCATATCGCACCCCCTTAATCCTCAAAGATGAAGTATTCAACATCAACATTGCCAGTATCCGCTAAAGCCAGAATGGTGACAGATTCATCCTTAGCGTGCCGATAAAGGGCAAATTCCCCCGGTAGAATTTTAATGGTATACACCCCGGTTGTTGCCCCTACCTCAACGAAGTTCGTACCATCAAGGTTTATGATGAGCACCCAGCCTGGGTCTCCTACTGCTGCGAGTTGGACTAGCTCTGCCTCAGCAGCCGCGACGAGTGTTTGGACTCCATGGGCAAAAGCATTGCCGGTTATAGTCACCCTTTTGCTTACTTGCCTGGTGACTTTGGCGCCACCCTTACTGAATGATACACTTGCCATTACAGATAGTTCGTTTGGCATGATTTACCTCCTATTTTCTGTATATTTCAAAGGGTCTAACCTCAAAAAGCTGAAAAGCATTATATCTCCTGTATTTCTAACCAGACTTTGACATTATCCCCGCCAGAGACATCTTTAGCACTGCCTGACATCCGAGTTCCCTTATTGAAGATATGCTCAGTCCCAGACGGAGCAGCGACACCTTCGCGTTTGGTGGCATCGAACTGCAGTACGTCAAAGAACGTGGCCCCGCTATCATCACTGAGCCTGAGCCTGTACCATTCAGAAGTAGACGGTTTCAGGTGGGCGCCCACGATGCGGAAGGGGTTATCTCGACTGGCTGCTGACAGTATCTCGGTATCACCACCATAGGTATTTGCCGCGCCCGTATTAACAGTGACGCCGGTAAAGTTATCCGGCAAGATATCAATATCAAACCTTCCGCGTATGCCTATCCACTCAGAATCCCCGACTTCATCATCGATATTACGGGTATTACCAAGAAAGGAGATTTCTTCAAAATGCTGATTATTACCGGAATCAATATCTAAACCAAGAGCGCAGTCATGGATGTCAAGATCGTGGAATGTGTTATCATCAGCGCCAACGTCGTGAATCCAGACACCTGTTGCGCATGACAGGATATCAATATTCTCATAGTGGCACCTTGCCCCAAGAACGTTCAGGCCGATGGTTTGTGTAATTATCCCCAAGATATCGACATCGGTAACTTTAGAGTCATCCCCATCAATCCAGAGAGAAACAGCGGAACCCGTCAAAGCCCTGCCATCAAGGAGCAGACGTGAAGCCCTCGCGCCATCGCCCATCAAGAGGAGCCCGTTGTCTGACGCAATATGGGTAATCTTTAGGTCAAAAGCCGCCGCTAAGCCCTCAAGCCGTAACACGCAACTCGCAGTTACGTGAGTGTTTGTAATATTAACAAAGTCCCGGTGGCTCCCCTGAATGATTACATTGGCTGTCCAGGTCGGTTGCCCGGGCTGGTTAATATCGTAAGTACCTGGAGCCAACAATATCAAGGTCAAGTCGTTAGCATCGGCGCTGCAAGCATCAAGCGCCACATTTAGCGTCTGATAAGCTGTGCGCCAATATAAGCCGTCCGTTCCATCGCCGTCCGGGGAGACGTGGAGCGTTGCCGTATAAGCCCTGCCAAGCCCGGAATTACCAAGCATATCCTCTTGGCGCTCTATGATTTTGAGTATTCGTTCCTCTAGCGCAATCATGCGTAATCCCTCTGTTGCCGATACATAGCTCTCCAGTCGGCTTCCAGTAATCCTTCCCCTGCAATAACAAGCCGAGGAAACGGCCCCTTATAGAAATTAGAATCCTTGGTATATCGAACGCCGACAACCAAATCCTCACTACTGGTCTCCGGGTCTATTAACGTATCTGAAGTGGTGGTCACCGGCTCACCATTACGATAAAAGTAAGCTGTATCCCCAATCCGGCTGATTCCGAAATGAAACAATGTCCCTGGAGTCCAGCCGAGAGAATACGCCGCTGTCCTTGTTGTTGCGCCTGCAGCGTGGTGATGCCGGAGAGTGAGATAATTCAATGCGCCGACATTGGTGGTATAGACCTCCCACCCACTAACACTGAGCTCATACCGAGCCATAATAATCTGAGAGTATTCCAGTATCGTCCAGTTAAGCCATCCACCGACACTATAATCGCCACTGGTAAAGTCAAGGTCGGTGCATACAGCCCCCTGACATTCCAAATACTCATTCGTGCCATTGAGATTAATGGCCATTTTACCACTGCCCAATGCTCCCCATGCCGGAGTATTGACCATATCGATGACATGATGAGGCTTGGCCACATCCTGAGTGATGACTCCGATTCCCTCCCGGAAGGGAAGGTCAAGAAGCATTCGGCGGTTATAGTCAAGATTATCATAAAGGATTGTCATGCTTATACCTCATAGAATACTTCCCAGACATAAGCCCGATTCGTGCCGGCGGTTGTTCTAACCGTTACTCTGCACCCGAACCTAGTGGGATGCAGTTCTACCCAGGGGAGAAGATTAACTGGTGGCCCGACTAATGGCTCCGCATCATCCTGAACCCAAGCCCCACCATCTACATTTCGATGGTAATTTCGTATTACAACTGTCTCAGCAGCAGTCATTGGGGTTAAGTTAATATTGAACCAGAGCGGTTTATAGACCCCTGCCGGCGCGTTGTTGATATAGACATTCTGCTCGGTGCCATCCGTAGTTATCGTGCCGCCAGTCTCTTCAAGAATAGCTTCAGCTTCAGCAAGAACCGCAATAGCGGTCACATCTACTTGCATAGCATTAACAGCAGCTTGAAGGATAACGATAACCGCTAAAATAGCGGCATCCCAGTCTATGTCGGTATGCGTTCTGACTGCCATCTAAATACCCTCACCTAAGCGGTCGATCCGGTAAGTCGCCTGACTATCCGCGACCTCAGCTTTCACCTGAAGTATCATCCTGGCATACGACCTGTTATAGAGAAACTCAGCCACCTCACCCGCCGCCAATGCTGTCTCCTCTACCTTTTCATCCTGCACAGGGGCTTGAGTGTCCGTAGATATAACAAGAGACATCTGTGTCAGGAGTTTATAGTGCAGACCATTTGCGCCATGGGTATTCTTCAGTAAGATGCTCTTTCGAGTATAGGATCGGGTCACCCAGTCCATAGCATCAACGTAAACATTAGTGGTAGTGCCTGAGTGTTTTCTCCAAGCCGACCACGGTTCTAAAGTAGACTTTACCTCTTCTCCCATGTCCTACCTCTTTATTTATGTATTCTCATGTGCGACTTCAACCCGGAGGTTGATTTACACGGCCTACCACAGATAGTACACGCAAGGTCATTCACGACGTCCTGCGTTGATTCTGGGGTCTCTGGTTCGGGCGCTGGTGCCGGTGCTGAAGCTGGTGTCGGTCCGGGTTCGGGTTCGGGTTCTACTGGAGCAGGTAAGAGTTCCCGCCACCTGCCGAATGTCAGGCAATCGGTACAGACCGGTAACTTCTCTCCCTCTATTTTCATTAGACGTGCTGTTTTCTTTTTCCCACATGCTGCACAAAGTTTCAGTTCCATGATTTAATCCTCCTTTATTTTCGGTGGGCGGGGGAGGGTAACTCCCCCAACCCACCTTTAGGAATGATGCCCGCCACGTCTGACGAGCTATTTCTTTACCAGCTTAATGAACTTCATTAAAGCCAGTATGACAGCCGGTTCAATATTCAATTCTATGGTTGAGGGTATCTCAACCACATCAAGCACGATTTCAACTTCCTTTGCCATCAGTTCATTGTATTCGCTAACGAACTTCACGGCCTGAGGATTCTCAACCATGTTTTTGTTGTCGTCCTCTATTATTGCTGGTGGAGGTAGTAACTGTTGCGGGTTTTCGGGATTGGGAGAGCCATAGGTTTTGAACAATCCTTGGCGAACTTTCTCAATGACCCCTAATTGGTCATCGAGTTTTGATGCCAGCATTGCCAGCCCATAGCTGACCGCAAATGGTGGCTTTTCCTCTAGTAGTTTCAGGAGTGGTCCCTTTGCATTGAAGATTTCTCCGTTTGTTAGTTTCATCATTCCCTCCGTTTTATTTATTGTGGGGGGTTTCAGCCCAACCCCCCGAAGCGTATTTAGTCTAGGCTGGTGTCGAGTATAGCATGATGTACTTCGGCGTACCCCCAGTAGAAAAGAATGGGATACTTCCCACTGCGCTTCCGGCAGTAGTGGCCACATACCCAAGTGCCAAGGCAGGGTCATTGACGTTATATATAGCGTCAATTCCTGAGTTTGCTCCTGTCATGTTTAAGTCCATGATAAAGTGCTCCTCAGGGTCACTAGCTAACTGAGCAGCATACTTGGCCCAGGCGAGGTGACCACCTGTCAGGGTAGCACCAGCATCATAGAAACCATCAGTGTGAATGTGCGACCACTCTCCGATCGTTGCGTCGGTGCCAAGGTTTAGCCACGCTGAGCAAAGGTTCGCCTCTCCGCCAGTTGCTCCAGTTATGTTAGCGGAGATGTTGACGATACCCTCACCATCAGGATTGTCTGGAGTAGCCCAGCTACCTGCCAACTTGAAGATGCGGTCGTCAGCCGCTATCACTGAGAAGGAGTGGCTGAGGTAGTTCTCTGCGAGGCTGAAGACCAGGTACTTGGCATTGTGAGCACCTGCAACAATCACGTCGCACTTCAGGGTGTGGTAGTCAAGGGACAGCAGATGTGTCGCAGCAGGAGTCAGGCCGACAATCGTCATGAACACGCCGTCAGCATTGAAGTCGGCAAGTCCATCGGCATGACCACTGGCACCAAGGTATAGGAAGCCAGCAGTTGAACCGAATGGTGTGATCCTCGAATCCTCTTGGAGAACCACCTCACTCTCTAAGCCGAAGTAGGCTCCACGTCCGGCAGCATTAGGCAAGCGTATCTCACCGTTGACACCTGACAGAAGACCTATGCTTCCACCAGTGTCGTTGCAGTCAACGTAGCCTTTCAGCCCATTGGCGTAGTTGCCCAGCAGTACATCGGTTATCAACCGTGACTCGAATGGCCGACCGGTCTCGCCGGCGGTCTCCCAGACCTCGAAATAGCCCAGGTCACCTAATGCAACCTCGCTGTGGAAAAGCAGTGTGCCGGAGACGTGAGCCACTGCCGTGGTGCCTCTCTGCGCTCTGGTTACGGTTAGTGTCTTGGTAGCTGTCACTACAGCCGTGACCCAGACACATTCCGCGGTACTCTTCGAGTCATCAAGAATAGCCATAAAATTAGTGGTAGGAATATCGGTAACACTTTCAAGGACTATCTCGGTGGCGGTA